>Ga0172369_10000925_pt1 | contig 43561 bp, 49 predicted proteins | sample LakKiv25m_FD_114539 | JGI IMG/M metagenome (GOLD analysis project Ga0172369, IMG submission 114539) | Freshwater microbial communities from Kabuno Bay, South-Kivu, Congo - kab_022012_11.25m | ecosystem: Environmental > Aquatic > Freshwater > Lake | place: Democratic Republic of the Congo...
ATAGAGGACTATAAGGGTAAAAAATAATTGTAATATTTGGGGTTTATCGAAAGCATAAGTTTATGATAATCTATAGATATGATTTGGATTGATTTTTTAGTTTTAGCCCTTCTTGCCTATTTTCTGATATTGGGCTATTTTCAGGGATTCATAAAACAGTTCATCGATCTTACCGGACTGGTTATCTCCTTTGCCCTTGCCTTTTTTCTTTCCCAGGATGTGTCAAAGTTTTTGGATAAATATATAAGCGTTCCAGCACCTTTCTCTGTAGTGTTGTCTTTCATAATCATCTGGTTTATATTTGGAGTTCTGTACTTCATAGCAACTATATTTGTATACAGGAAAATACCGAAAAAGGCAAATAATTCTAGGTATAACCATGTAGCAGGTGTTCTCCCTGCATTTGTAAAAGGGGTGGTAGCAACCGGACTACTTTTGGCATTGTTTTTAATCTTACCACTTCCGACTAAGACGAAGGAAGATATCGCAAACTCACAGATTGGCGGACCACTTGTCAGTAGAGCTACTAGTATCCAACTCTTTGGGAAAGAGTTTAACGACACATTAGCTTTTCTTACGGTAAAGCCAGAGAGTGAAGAAACAGTTAATCTGGGGTTCAGAGAGACAAACTATAAGGTAGATGAGACCAGCGAGAAGAGAATGCTAGCTCTTGTGAATAAAGAGAGAGAATCCCGAGGGCTTGGCAAGTTGGTTATGGACACAAAGCTTAGAGATTTAGCCAGACAACATTCTATAGATATGTTTGAGAATGGGTACTTCTCTCATACTGATAGAGATGGTAAGTCTCCTTTTGATAGGATGAATGATGCAAAGATAACATTCCTGATAGCTGGTGAGAATCTTGCTTTAGCACCAAGTGTAGACATAGCACATGACGGTCTCATGAACAGCCCCGGTCATAGAGCAAACATCCTTACTCCTGAGTTTGGTCGAGTAGGAATAGGGGTAGTTTCCAGTGAGACATATGGCAGGATGTTTTCACAGGAGTTTACAGACTGATAGTTTTATAAAGAAGTTAGGGCAGTAGATGGGCAAAGTTTTGAGGGCGGTTTTAAGAACGATTGTTATAGCCATTATTTTTGTGGTTATTTTCCTTTTTGGTGCATCATTATATCTATCTCCCCAGAACAAACTGAAAAAAAGTGATGCTGTAGTTGTTATTTCCGGAGGAGATACAGACGCTCGCATTACAGAAGGGGTCAGGATATATAAAGAGAATCTAGCAGGTAAGATAATCTTCTCCGGAGCAGCAGCAGAGGGATATATATCAAATGCACGTGCTATGAAAAATATAGCGGTCACGCAGGGCGTAGACGCAGACAATATTTATATAGAGGAAGACTCGAAAACTACTGAAGAAAATGCAGCCAATGTAGCGAAAATTATCAAAGAAAAGAAAGTAGAAAGTATTATTCTTGTTACTTCTCCATACCACCAGAGAAGAGCATACAATGCATTTAAGAAGTCTCTAGGAGAAGACTTCAAAATAATAAATCATTCAGCAACTGACAAAGAATGGAGAAAAGCGGACTGGTGGTCAAATGAGCAGGCGAGATTTCTGACAGTAGGGGAAATACTGAAAAATCTCTACTCTATCTTTGAAAGAAAAATTTAGCTTTGTATAACAGACTCTTGAAGTAAACACAAGATATGCTATATACTTATAGAGCTGAATTAAGAGAGTTAATAAAAAAAGGAGAAACAAATGGCAGAAATTTCCCTGACAGACAGTAACTTTGAAGGAGAAGTGGTAAAAGATAAGGGTGTTGTTATGGTTGACTTCTGGGCTCCTTGGTGTGGGCCCTGCCAGATGATTGCCCCTGCCGTAGAAGAGGTTGCTAAAGAATTCGATGGGAAGTTAAAGGTTGGTAAGCTAAACATTGATGAAAATACGGTAGTAGCCGGCAAATATGGTGTCATGAGCATACCCACGATAGCCATTTTTAAAGAGGGCAAACTTGTAGAGACTCTTGTGGGGGTTCAGAGTCAAGAGGATTTGTCGAGCAAGGTCAAGTCATTACTATAAAAAGATGAAGAGAAAAGTATTGGTGGCCATGTCTGGAGGAGTTGACTCCTCGGTGGCCGCTTATTTGTTGAAGGAGGAGGGCTCTGAGGTCATCGGTGTGACGATGAAGCTTTTTTGCTATGGAGAGAAAGGAATCTCCCCGAAGTCCTGTTGTTCACTAGAGGCTATCAATGACGCGAAACAGGTATGTGAGAAGCTAGACATACCACACTATGTTGTGAACTATGAGAAGAAGTTTGAAAAAGAGGTAATTGATGACTTTGTAAGCGAATATCAGAGAGGGAGAACTCCCAATCCATGTATCAGGTGCAACCAGCTCATAAAGTTTGACTACCTTCTGAAAAAAGCAGAGGATCTAGGTTGTGACTTTCTGGCGACGGGACACTATGCGCGGATTACCCCCCTTTGTCATTCTGAGCGAAGCGAAACGAAGTCGAAGAATCTCTTAAGGTTATACAAAGGAGTTGACTCAGCCAAAGATCAGACTTATTTTCTGTATCGTCTGAAATCAGATCAGTTATCAAAGGTAAGGTTTCCACTTGGCGAGCTGACAAAAAAAGAAGTGAGAGAGATTGCCCGGAAAGCTGACTTAAAAACAGCCGATAAGGCGGAGAGTCAGGAAATATGCTTTGTAGATACGGATGTGGTAGATTTCTTGAAAGACAAAGTCGAAGTTAAAAAAGGCGATATCCTGGATATGTCGGGGGAGAAGGTGGGAGAACACGAAGGGACCCCCTTCTATACTATCGGTCAGCGAAAGGGTCTTGGAGGAGGATTTAAGTCTTCTATGTATGTAGTAAATATTGATCCTAGCAAGAATGTAATAGTTGTTGGAGGAGAAGAAGATTTGTATAGAAAAGAAGTTGTCTTTAATGACTTTAGCTGGATATCAGGGGAGCCATCGTCTAACAGGGAGATGACTGCTATTATTCGCTACAATATGGCAGAAAAGGAAGTTCTCAGACTAGAAAAAGTGAATGATAGCTATAAAGTTGTATTCAAAGAAAAAGTCCGGGCAGTAACACCCGGTCAGTCGATAGTTTTCTACTCAGGTGATGAATGTCTAGGTGGAGGAATAATTCAGTAAATATCCAATTTCTAATTACCAATATCCAATAAATACCATTCCTGTGTGGAAAGGATGAATCTCAAAACTAACAATTCCAACGTCTCTAACAGCTACAACACCTCTACATAACCGTTTTGGACTTGACATCTTACAAGTTCTGTGCGATAATGAGGCACTTTCGGCAGGGATGCGCATAGAAGGAAGGAGGTGGAGACATTGACAGAAGTGTCGACACCAGAAGATGAGGCAAAGAAAGCAAAGCAACCTTCTCATCCGCTCGTAGACGAATTTCTGAAAGTGCAGCCGTTTTTTGAAAAGGAACGGGCTGAACTTGTAGGTTACGTCAAAATCGTCGAGCGGGTAGTTACCGAGACCAAGGGCGATCGGGTTAAAGAGAAAGGTTCTGCTTTGGGGCAGAAAGCTAAGGTGAAGGCTATCGCAATAATGCGCCGTTATAGTAATGGCGGCGGCATCGAACACAAAGCACCTCTTACACAGTTTATGATCCAAGTGTGGGAGGTTAACTACAAGGCCTGGGAGGCTAAGAATGCCAAGAGAAATGCGCAGAAGTAAGCCGAAGGATGGGGCGCCAAGATGGTCGGAAGACTTTATCTCGGGCGCCCTTACCTTTTATAAATACTTTTTTTGTAGTAAAATCAAAGATGTTGGAAATGAGGAAGTTGTCGGAATTGTCGGTATAAAAAACAAACAGTTCCCACAAATCGAAGCGATATAACAATTATAACGAGTTGAAAACATGACATCACATGAACTACGACAGAAGTTTTTAGATTTTTTTGAAAGCAAAGGGCATAAAACTCTCCCTTCAGCTTCACTCGTTCCTGAAAACGATCCAACAGTACTCTTCACAACTGCGGGCATGCATCCGCTCGTTCCCTATATCATGGGGGAGAAACACCCCAAGGGTCAAAGATTAACCAATTCACAGAAATGTGTGCGAACGGGTGACATTGAGGAAGTGGGGGACAAAGTCCATCATACTTTCTTTGAGATGCTTGGTAACTGGTCCTTTGGCGACTATTTCAAGAAAGATGCCATAAAGTTTAGCTACGAATTCTTAACTGATAAAAAATGGCTTGGTATAGATAAAGAAAAATTAGCTGTTACAGTGTTTGAAGGTGACAGTGATGCTCCATTTGACGAGGAATCATACAAGATTTGGATTGATTTAGGTATTTCAAAAGATAGAATTACAAAACTTGCTAAAAAAGATAACTGGTGGGGACCTGCGGGAGAGACCGGACCCTGCGGTCCTGACACAGAGATGTTCTACTGGTCGGGTAAAGAAAAGGCTCACAGCAAATTCAACCCGGAAGATGATAGATGGGTAGAGGTATGGAACGATGTTTTCATGCAGTACAATAAAAAATCTGACGGTACATTTGAAGCATTGAAACAGAAAAATGTCGATACTGGCATGGGACTAGAAAGAACCCTAGCTGTATTAAATGGGTTAGATGATGACTACCAAACTGATTTGTTCTCTCCAATAATTCAGAAAATTGAAAAATTATCAGGTATGGATTACGGGGAAAAAACTGACGAAGAGTATATAAAAGAAGGATTACAGTGTTGGGTTGACGTTAGAATAAAGTTTAGAATTATTGCAGATCATATAAGAGCAGCCGTGTTTGCTATAGACGATGGGGTGGTGCCATCAAATAAGCAGGCCGGTTACATTATTCGTCGGTTAATCCGCCGAGCTATTATTAAGGCCCATCAAGTCGAAATTAAAGAAAATTTTCTTCCTAGCTTTGTTGATATTGTGGCAAAAATTTACGAGGGAGCTTACAAATTAAATACTGATGAGATAAAAAAAGAACTACAGTCGGAAGAAGAAAAGTTTAGGAAAACACTCAAGCTAGGGTTAAAGATGTTTGATAAGAGCATTATTGGTGGTTTTGGTTCGGTTGTTCTTGGGGGAGCTCTTCCCGATGAATCAAAAGAGAAAAACAAATCAGCAAAGAAAATAACTGGCAAAGATGCTTTTGATCTTTACCAAACTCATGGTTTTCCCTTTGAGCTCACTCAAGAATTGGCGAAAGAAAAAAGATTAGAAGTTGACGAGAAAGGTTTTCGTGAAGAGTTTAAAAAGCATCAGGAACTTTCACGTACAGCATCTGCAGGTATGTTCAAGGGAGGCCTGGCTGATGCATCCGAGGCATCTACTAAGTATCATACTGCAGCACACCTTCTCCTATCTGCTCTTCAAAAGGTATTGGGGGGCCATGTTCATCAGAAAGGCTCAAATATTACACCAGAAAGACTGCGGCTTGACTTCTCACATCCTGAGAAGCTGACTGATGAAGAGAGGGAGCAAGTAGAAGACTGGGTAAACGATAAGATAGAGAAGGAGTTAGAAGTCCACCTTGATGAATGTGACCCGAAGACAGCAAAAAGAAAAGGCGCTGAAGGAGAATTTATTGAAAAGTATGGAGATAGGGTCAAGGTATATAGTATCGGCGGGGACTTAGATTCAAAGGATGTTGTATCAAAGGAAATATGTGGGGGCCCTCATGTAGGAAATACTTCAGAACTTGGCCACTTCAGAATCAAAAATGAAACATCAAGTTCTAAGGGAGTCAGACGTATTAAAGCTACGCTTGAATGAATTTCTAAGTTCTAATTCCTTGAATTTGGAAATTCATTGGAAATTGAGAGTTGAGAATTGGTTATTTAGTATATCAAATAGTATTTGATATACTGCCCAAAACCCTTTACAATAAAACAGTAATGAAACAGTTAATTTCAAGCGTGTTGAAAAGAAGACCGAAGGATCCCACCTATGTTGCACTCGATATTGGAACGGAGTTTGTCAAAGCTCTCGTTTTCAAGATAGAGGATGGAAAAGCGGTTATACGGGGGGTTGGCCGTCAGCGTCAGCGTCTTGGTGATATGCATGGCGGAGCAGTTACTGACATCTCTGGTTGTGTTGAGAACTGTGCAAAGGCACTGGATGTAGCTGAGGAATCAGCAGGAATGGTATCTGACTATGCTGTTATCGGTATAGCCGGTGAACTGGTAAAGGGAACTACAACCACTGTTCACTATGAGAGACTGAAGCCAAAGACTCGGATTGACTTAAACGAACTCAAAAACATTGTGAACAAAGTACAGTGGAAAGCATTTGACCAGGCTCGCAAACAGCTGGCTTGGGAGACAGGCCATGAAGCCGTAGATGTAAAGCTTGTGAATGCCTCTATCGTAGATGTGAAGATAGATGGTTATAGAGTTACAAATCCACTTGGTTTCCAGGGCAAAGATGTCAGCATAGGGATATTCAACGCTTTTGCACCGCTCGTACATCTGGGAGCACTTCAAACTATCGCCTCTGACCTAGACTTGGAGCTTCTCAGTATAGCAGCCGAGCCCTATGCAGTAGCAAAAAGTGTCGGCAGTGAGGAAGCAGGAGAGTTCAGCGCTATCTTTATAGATATTGGAGGTGGTACTTCAGATGTGGCAGTAGTGAGAAACGGAGGGCTTGAAGGAACGAAGATGTTTGCCATAGGAGGCAGAAGCTTTACGAAGAGGCTGTCCCAAGTTTTGAATACGTCATTTTCCAAGGCAGAGGAGATAAAGATTGCCTACTCAAAGGGCGAACTGGAGAAGGAAAGCGAGGTCATGGTCAGGGAAGCTTTAGAGGCGGACACCGAAGTATGGCTATCTGGCATAGAGCTTTCACTCTCGGAGTTTTCAGATGTCGACCTCTTACCATCCAGAATACTTCTTTGTGGAGGAGGCTCAGCGCTTCCTGAGATAACCAAGGCACTAGAAGGGAAGGATTGGTTCAAGGATCTCCCTTTTGCTAAGAAGCCTCAGGTGAGCTTCATAAAGCCGGAGGAGGTAAACAACATAGTTGATAAGACAGGTGAGATAAAAAACCAGCAGGACGTAACTCCTATGGGACTGGCAAACTTAGCATTACTAATAGATACAGAAGAGGAAGTTTTGCCTAGCATACTTTCAAAAGCTGTAAAAGTAATGCAGAATTAGTTATGTGAAATGTTATATGTAAAGTGTAAAATGTAGAGTGATATGGAAAAAAAGATATTATACCTAGAAATAGATGAGGAGATAACATCAGTTATAGACCGTTTAAAGAAAACAGCTGAGACTGATATTCATCTTGTGGTGCCGAAGGAAGCAGCACTGCTTCAGAGTATTGTAAATCTGAAGCTTCTAAAGAGACAGGCAGATACCTTGGGTAAACAAATACAGATTATCACTCATGACAAGGTTGGGCGCAATCTAGCTGAGCAGGTTGGTATCCATAGTGTTTCCAGAGCCGGCGGACCGGCAGGGGCACCGCAAAATCTACCGGAGAAGCTAGAAGAGCCGGATATCCAGTATAAGGAGAAAGAGCCTGTAATACAGGAGACTAAAGAGGTCGTTTTCAAAAAGGAGGCAGTGGATAAGAAGCCGGAACCTTCAGCGGGAAGCCAGAAAGATGAACTGAAAGCAGACACAGCAGAGAAGCCTGTGCAGAAGCAGAAAACCAAAGATTTAGTACCCAAGTTTCCCTATAAGAAGTTTTTCTTGATTGCTCTAGCTTCCTTGATTGCTCTATCAGGACTACTTTTTATCTTCTTGCCTATGACGAAGGTAGGCTTAAGAGTCGTTGCTGAGACGAAGGATATAAAAGCGGATATTACTATAGACGGGAGCGTAAAAGATAATGACAATGAGAAAAAGATAGTTTCCGGTAATATTATTTCCGCAGAGAAGGATGTAACGAAAACATATCAAGCGACTGGTAAGAAGAATATAGGTAAGAAAGCCTCGGGTACTATAACTGTGAACAACACTTACAGTACTATCCCACAGACTCTTGTGGCCGGGACCAGGTTCCAAACTAACGGGCTTGTTTTCAAGACACAGTCAGATGTAAATGTGCCAGGATATCAGGATCTGGGTGGAGGGAATATCAAGGCGGGTCAGGCTGACGTCAGCGCGATAGCTGAAAGTCCGGGAGATGACTACAATATTGGGGCTTCCAGCTTCAGGGTAGTAGTATTTTCAGGAACGGCTAAGTATGACAAGATAACCGGGACAAGCTCAGGTTCTATGACTGGCGGAACAACAAAGGAAGTAAGGATTATTACTGCTACTGATATATCAAACGCCCAAAGCTCATTTGACAAAGACGCAAAGGAAGAGATAAGGAAAGAGGGACAAGATAAGTTGGGTGAAAATGAAGTTTTGGATGAGAAAGCTATAAAAGTTGAAGCTGATAATATATCATTTTCAAAAAGCGCCGGTAGTGAGGCAGATGACTTTACAGGATCAGCAAAAGTAAAGTTTACCGGCATCTCATATAGTAAAGATGACATATCTAGAATGCTTCTTGAAGACTTCAAGTCAAAAATGGGTGATAACAAACAAATATTTGAGGATAAGATAAATGATATAAATGTCTCTATAAACAATGTTGACTTTAAAGCAGGTACTATTGAAGCTGAGGCAACAGCAACGGTTCATCTAGGGACAAAGATAGACGAAAACCAGTTAAAAGACGAGATAAAAGGCTCCAGCGAACAGAAAGCTAGGGAATATCTAGAAGGTCTCGAGGGAGTAGAGTCCGTAGATATAAACTTCTGGCCTGGCTTTATGAAACAAGTTGCAAGACTTAAGAGCCACATATATGTAAAAACTGAGTTTATCGAGCAAAACTGATATGAGTAAGGTTTTGGCGATAGATGTAGGTGAAAAAAGAGTTGGATTCGCAGTGAGCGATGAAAACAAGAAGTTTGCTTTTGCCAGAGAGACACTAGAGGTAGAGAACGGTTTTTCAAAGAATTTAGAGCAGATCATAACAGAAGAGGACATTGAGAAAATAGTAGTCGGGTTGCCTCGTAACATGGATGGCACACTTGGACCACAAGCAGATAAGGTTAAAAGTTTCGTTGGCAAACACATGAGTCAGTATCAGTCGCTTGTGGTATATGAGGATGAAACAGCCACGAGTATTTTAGCAGAAGAAGAACTGAGAAGAGAAGGCTTGGATCCTAGAGAGAACAAAGGCCTAGTAGACTCATATGCAGCAAAGATTATTTTAGAGAGCTGGCTAAACGATATTGAGCTAAAAGATTAATATAAGGAACGCATTATGGATTTAAGAGAGAAATATTCTAAGGTTAAAGTAGCTTTTGTAGTAGTTTTAGCTCTTATTTTTATATCGATAATTATAGGTGGGGCGTGGGGATTTTTCTATGTAAAATCATCGATTTATAGTTCTATGTCTGCAAAAAGTGAAAAAGTACAGTTTTCGGTTGTTGAAGGAGAGGGGACCAGAAAGGTTGCGGAAAAGCTTGAAGACGCAGGACTCATAAAAAGCAGTTGGGTTTTAATAGGATATATGAGATTGAGTAAAGATAAATATCTGCTCCAGGCCGGGGATTATGTTTTGGACAGACATTCTAGTATGGTTGAGATATTAAACACCTTGAATGAAGGTAAAGTGACTATGGGAAAAGTTACAATACCAGAAGGTCTTACCAACAGCCAGGTTGGGAAAGTCATTGTAAAGAATGGGATTGGTACAGAGGAGGACTTCAAAAAAGCTTTAATAGCGGAGTATGACTATGATTTTTTAAAGAATAGTTCGAGTGGTAATCTCCAAGGTTTTCTCCTGCCTGACACGTACTTCTTATCTTCAAAGCCGACTTCACAAGGAGTAGTGGAGAAAATGCTCGGAGAATTTAAAGATAAAGCAGACTCTATAATTAAGGCGGGTGCCGAGAAAAGGGGCTTGAGCTACTACCAAGTTTTAATACTAGCTTCCATCGTTGAGAGAGAAGTGCCGAAGTCAGCCGATAGGAGAGTAGTTGCAGGGATTTTCCTCAAAAGAATGAAGATTGGGATGAGCCTAGAGTCTTGCGCTACTGTACAGTATGCACTTGGTACCAAGAAGAAAATCTTGTCTTCTGATGACCTAGCTGTTGACTCACCATATAACACTTACCAGATAGAAGGATTGCCTCCTACACCGATAGCAAATCCAAGTCTTGATTCTATCAAGGCGGTCTTAAACCCAAAGGGAACTAACTATCTGTATTTCTTTTCCGGTAAAAATGGAAAAACTTATTTTTCAGCAACGAACGATGAGCATGAAGCTAAAAAAGCTCATTATTTGTATTAGATGTTTCAATGGTTTAGTAGTCATTGAATTTTTCTCAATACTTGACAAGGCAATCCAGCTACATTGACAAAGAGTGGGTTTTCCATTATAATTTTTGTCGCTTCTAGAAAAAGTGATATGTGAAAACACTCTGTGACCAAAGCATTATTATTCTAAAACATTATAACTTCAACAAAAAATGATATTTAGAAATTTATTCCGAAAAAGAGGAAATCTAAAGGGACGTATATCTAACCTTCGAAATTTTGGGAAGGTTCCCGATGTAGATGGAGTTTTTAAGCGTCCGACAAGACACTTCTCTCACTATGCAATAATGTTCATATTCGCATTAGTTATAGGTCTGGGACTTTTCGCCGGTTCAGGAACGATAAAGGAGAAGAAAGAGAATCCTTTCCTATTCAACCAAACTGACGAAAAAGTAAACGAAGTTACTTATGTACAGTCAGTAGCGACTATCGCTAGTGTGGTTGATGAAAATATGGCAAAAAGCGCATACGAGGTAGCAAATAAAAAAGATGTGATGCCTACAATTGCGATGTCAGATGACGGGTTTGTAACAAAAACAGTTCTTTCCGAAAGCAGGGAAGCGAAAAACAAACCCAAAAATGATATAGGGATTTATATAGTACAAGAGGGGGATACTCTCTGGACAATAGCCAGAAAGTTTGATTTAACGACAGATACTCTCAGATGGGCAAATGGTATAGCAGATGAAAACAGCGTCAAGCCAGGGCAAAAGATTCTCATCCCTCCGGTTGTAGGAGTTCTATATTTGGTAAAAGATGGAGATACTTTGAAGGGTATAGCTAGGAGATATAGCGGCAGCGTGGCAATGATAATATCACAGAACGACTTGTATGGTGAGAGTATAAAGCCGGGTATGAGGATTATGATTCCTGATGGTATAGGGCCTGAGGCACCAAAACCACAGCCGGAGCCTAGCGCCGAGCCATATGCTCCTCAACAACAGACGCAAGTAGCAAATGTTTATCATCCTACATCCGGATACAACAACTTTCCTTATGGTTACTGTACTTGGTATGTAGCAAGTCGACGTAATGTTGCTTGGAGTGGTGATGCCTCTGCATGGTATGGTAACGCAGCGGCAGCAGGTTATGGTGTTGGCAGTCGTCCCGTCCCAGGATCGATAATGGTGACGTGGGAGTCAGGTTGGGGACATGTGGCATATGTAGAAAGTGTAAACGGTAACAGCTGGACTGTTTCAGAAATGAACTATGCAGGCTGGGGTATTACCAGTACTCGAACAATATCTCCGGGACAAGTACCTTTGATAGGTTTTGTCTACTAATAATAAAAAATGTGGGAATTGTGGAAGATGTTTGAGATGAGGGACTTGTAAAATCATTTCCAACAAGCGTAGCGATATAGCAATTATAACTTTTAACTTATTCAAATATGTTTTGTGATAATGTAACAATCAAACTTACTTCAGGAAAAGGCGGTAACGGAAACGTTAGTTTTCTACATGAGAAATATCGTGAAAAAGGTGGCCCTGATGGAGGAGACGGAGGAGACGGAGGAAGTGTTTTTATAGTGTCTGATCCTAGTGTGAATACCCTCTATGATTATAAAACTAAAACTCAAGTGAAAGCTTTGAGTGGTGAAAATGGCAAAAAGAACAGGAAAAAAGGAGCTACAGCTGAAGACCTATATATAAAGGTTCCGATAGGAACGGTTGTATATGGTGAATCTAATGACGTGTTAGCTGACCTGGCTGGGGAAGGCCAGTCTTTTCTAGCCGCGATAGGTGGTGAGGGAGGATATGGTAACGCTCACTTTGTCTCTTCTGTTCGTCAGGCTCCACAGGTAGCAGAACTTGGAGAGTATGGTGAAGAGAAGATTGTTCGATTGGAGCTAAAGCTGATAGCTGATGTTGGTCTTGTAGGTCTTCCAAATGTTGGAAAGTCTACTCTGCTTTCTGTTATATCTGCTGCGAAGCCAAAAATAGCCGACTATGCTTTTACTACTCTTATACCAAATCTCGGCGTAGTGGATGGTGGAAGATTTGGGATCAAAAATTTTAGCTTTGTAGTAGCAGATATACCGGGACTTATCGAAGGGGCTTCGGAGGGTAAGGGCTTGGGTGATGAGTTCTTGAGACATGTTGAGAGAACAAAAGTTCTCATACATATAGTAGATGCCACAAGTGAAAATCCCACAGAAGACTTCAAAAGCATAAATAAGGAACTAGAAGTCTTCAGTGCTGACCTGATAAAGAAACCGCAGATAGTAGCTATATCAAAAGCGGACATAACAGAGGATGCAAAGAAGAAAGCGAAGGATCTGGCAAAGTATCTGAAGAAAAAGAGTAATATTAGAGTGGCAAACATAGACCCCTTTGTTATTTCGTCGCCGACTCATCAGGGGATAAAAGAGCTTATTTCTGAAGTGGCATTGATTCTCAGAAGAGAGTTGAAGAAGAAGCCCAAGGTAAAGGAGACACGGGAATTCAAGAAGTTTACAGCAGCTGATATTGTAGAGGATAGGTTTTTGATAGAGAAAGAAGATGATAGATTTGTGGTTTCAGGTAGAAAGATAGAGAAGTTTGCCCGTAAAACTGACTTCAACAATTCTCATGCAAAGGCTCGTCTCTTGGATATCATGCACAAAATGGGTATACTCAAGGAGTTAGATAAAAGAGGCGCAAGATCCGGCAGTATGATAGAAATAGAGGGGAAGAAGTTCAGGTTAGGAAAATAAAGTGAAAGTATGTAACTAACAGTTACAACATTTATAACAATTAGAACGGAGCTTAAGTATGTGCGGAATAGTAGGCTACATAGGTAAGAAAAATGTTGAGAACACTCTTATTGAAGGATTAAAGAGGCTTGAGTACAGGGGGTATGACTCAGCCGGTATTGCCATCCTAGAAAAGGGCAGTATTGTTTCAGAAAAAGCAATCGGCAAGATTGTAAATCTGGAAGAAAGGCTTTCCGGCAAAGAGTTCAAGTCAAATGTTGGGATATGCCATACTCGTTGGGCGACACATGGGAAACCCACAGTAGAGAATGCTCATCCTCACTCAAGTTGTGACGGGAAGATTGCGGTGGTCCATAATGGAATTATTGAAAATTATCAACTTCTACGAGACGACCTAAAGAAAAAGGGCCATAAGTTTATTTCCGAAACTGACTCTGAGGTGCTAGCTCATTTAGTGGAAGAGTTTTATAAGGGCGATCTTCGTGATTCTGTATTGAAAGCACTAAAATGTGTGGATGGAACATATGGGATAGCCGTGATTTCTCAAGATAATCCCGACGAGATCATCGCTGCCAGAAAAGGAAGCCCCCTCATTCTTGGGGTGGGAGAAGGCGAGAACTTCATAGCCTCTGATGTCTCAGCTATCTTGGGATATACAAAGCAAGTGGTCTATCTGAACGATGGCGAGATTGCTAAGGTGTCTAGAGACAGCTTTGAAATTACTGATATGGATAATCAGAAGGTCAAGTGTTCAATCAATGAAATAGAGTGGTCACTGGAGGAGTCACAGAAGGGCGGTCATGATCACTTCATGTTGAAAGAGATCCTGGAACAGCCGGAAGTCATAGTTAACTCTTCGAGAGGCAGACTGATACCTGAGGATGGGACGGTTAGACTCGGTGGACTTCAGGATGTTGAGGAGAGGTTGAGAGGCATAGAGAAGATTATTATAGTTGCCTGTGGTACCGCCAGATATGCAGGACTCATAGGAGAGTACATGCTTGAGGAATATGCTGAAATCCCCACAGAGGTCGAGTTTGCATCAGAGTTTCGGTATCGGAAGCCGATACTTGATGAGAAAACCGCTGTGATAGCCGTAAGTCAGTCAGGAGAGACTGCCGATACTTTGGCAGCCATCCGTGAAGCGAAGAGGAAGGGAGCGCTGACCCTTGGCATAGTAAATGTGGTTGGCTCGACTATAGCCAGAGAGACGGATGCCGGTGTATACAACCATGCCGGTCCCGAGATAGCCGTAGCATCTACGAAAGCGTTTACTTCTCAAGTTATTGTTCTTGCCCTTATGACGGTGATGCTGGGCAGACAGAGGAACATGTCTCTTGCTACAGGTCAAGAGATAGTTGAAGAGATAGAGACACTACCGAAAAAGGTAGAGAAGGTATTGAAACAAAAAGACGAGCTGAAAAAGTTAGCGAAAAAGTATGCAAAGTATCAGAACTTTATGTATCTGGGAAGGAAATATTGCTTCCCGCTTGCTGAAGAAGGAGCACTTAAACTGAAGGAGATATCCTATGTGAATGCGAACGGACTTGCGTCAGGAGAGATGAAACATGGTTCTATAGCGCTCATTGATGATAAGTTTCCTGTATTTGCGATTGCGCCGAAGGATAGTGTATATGATAAAAGTATTTCAAACATTGAGGAGATAAGAGCTAGGCAGGGAAAGATAATCATACTTACCACGGAGGGAAATAAAAGTGTTGAGAAGTTAGCAGATGACTTGGTATACATCCCTGAGACTCTGGAAATGTTGACCCCTATCCTAGCCGTCGCCCCTCTTCAGCTCTTTGCCTATCATGTATCTGATGCCCTGGGGCTGGATGTAGACAAGCCGAGGAATCTGGCCAAAAGCGTAACAGTGGAGTAGATGGATATAACAAGTAAAATTAAAGAATTTGAAAAAACTTCTGGCGGTAAGGTTGGCTTTGGATTGTGGGATAAAGCTAGCGGATTTAAGTGTTTCTATAATGAAAATAAAAAGTTCACAGCAGCTAGTTTGAACAAGATTTTCATTGTCGGATGTGTTCTCGATAGGATCTCGCAGAAAAAGAATAGTTTAGATGAGAAGATAAAGATTGATGAGGGGGATATCGTTGGCGGGACGGGGGTAAGCCATCTTCTTAGCGTCAGGGAATATAGTGTAGACGATCTGTGCCTTCTGGCGATTGCTGAAAGTGATAATACAGTGGCAAACAAACTAGTAGATATCTGTGGGGGATTGAACGAGGTTAACCGATACACTCAGGAAATAGGGCTAAAAGACACGGTTATTACTCATAAGTTCATGCTTTATAAGGGCGAACCGACTTCTACAGTGTCAGTGCGAGATTTAACCCGATATTTTGATTTACTTTCGGAAGGAAAGATAGCTCTGGGTAATAAGTTGAAAGGATATCTGCTGGAACAGAAGTATCGTCATAGGACAGGCTTTAGCATAAAGGGAAGGTATGGTCTAAAGACTGCAGATCTTCCGCATCCGGATGCAGTAGTACATGATGCGGGGATACTCTTTGACGATAGCGGGGATGTCATTCTGGTCATATTGACAGAAGGAGCATCTGACAGGCGGGAAACTATGCAGTGGATGCAGAAAGCTTCCAAAATGCTCTATGACTATATTACTTTCAACGAGAGGCTGAGGTCTGCTCTCCCTGAGGCTTCTGGTTTTCAACCTCCAGTGAAGGGATTTACTGATAATAGCTATAAGTTTGGTGAAGAAGTGGATGGTTGGGGCAGACACTTGGGCCAGGACTATGCTGTAAAGGCAGGGACGCTAGTGACTAGCATAGCCGAAGGAAAAGTTGTGTACTCTCATCTTCACCCCGCGACAGAAGAGAAGAAGAACTGGGGAAACGTTGTAATCATTGCTCATAAGTACAAGGGAAAGTTAGTTTTTTCACTATACGGTCACTTGGGTGAGAGATTGGTTGAGCTGGGGACAGAGGTAGAGAAGGGACAGCAAATCGGTACAGTTGGAAAGGGATACACTCCGGAGAATGGTAACTGGGAAGAACACCTTCACTTTGCGATATTCAGAGGGGATTTTCTGGGGCAAGTTCTGCCGGGTTATGATCCGCCGGGGAATATAAAGGAATGGATAGACCCAATGGAGTTTTTGAGATGAAAGAAAGAGATGAAATTCAAGAGATAGAGAAGCCAAGGCTTTTTCATGTGTCACCAAATAAAGAGATAGAATTTTTTGAACCACGGAAGGAGAATGTCAGGGATCAAGATGAAGGGCATGTGATTTTTGCCACACCAGATATAGCTTATGCAACTACCTTTTTAGTAAAATCTGATGATAGCTGGACATTCAAAGGGAAAGGTAATGGTATTTACTTCATGATAATTTCTGATGAAGAGAGATTTAGGAATGCTGATGAGGGTGGTGCAATCTATGAGCTACAAAATGAAACCTTTGAAAATGATCCAAGCAAGAATATGGGCAGTGCTGAGTGGACAAGTCGTGATTCTGTCAAACCAATCAAAGAAGAAACAAGATTTTATGACTCTTCCTTAGATGCTATGGTAGATAATGGTGTTCAAGTTTTCTTTGTTGATAAAGAATTTTTTAAAAAGGTAAGGATTGACAGGGAAAATAATAAAATACCGGAACTTCTCTTAAGATTAGAACAAGAGGTCGAGTCTGAGAATATGAAGAGAGGTAAGAATGTCAGAAAAATAATGCATGTAAACAGATGAAAAAGTCAGAGAAGTTCACGGCAATTAAAATGCTCCGAGATGTTGGGCTACCTGTGGTACCATTTGAGTTCTTATCCCAGGATGACTTTGAGAAACAAATAAAGGCGTTTTTAAAGAAGAATAACCTTTATAGGTTTATGATAAGGACTGGTGGACAGGATTCAGGAGAGATGGCCAGCCCATCCATAAACAACGCAGAACTTCCGAGGGATATGGAAAAGATAAGGAGCTTCTTTACAGATGGTCTAGTTGTCATGATGATGCATCCTGCAAATCCGCATCGTAATCTACATAATATGAACATTCTGAAGTCCGGCAGGGAGGTTATAGTAGAGATAGTAGGTCAGGGATTTATCGCGAGGGATTTAAACTTATGGGGTCATGTGCATGAAGAACTTGTGTTTTCTCTACCCAATCTAGAGCTTCTTGAAAGAAAAATAATAAGTCCGGAAAAGTATCAGAAAGCAGTGCAAAAAAAGATAGAAGCATCTGACAGAGAAGAGCTGGAAAAGGACAGAAGTTATCTCCTAGAAGGTGAAGACTATCTTCCTGCCACTGAAGAAGAGTTAGATTTTCTTGTCAAAATATTTCCAAACGTTCAGGAAACCGCGAAGAAGATGGGGTATGAAGACTTTGTCGCAAACCTGAGCTTTGTTGACCTGGGTGGAGAAAAACACGAGCCGGTTTTCTGGGATATATACGGAGTAAAATGATGGATATCAGAGAAGCCCTTAAGTGGGCTATAAATGAATTGAAAGATGTATCTGAAGCCGAGAAGTCGGCTGACTTTTTACTTCGGCAAGTCTTGGGTCCCTCTACCTGTCATTCCGGCGAAGGCGGGAATCTAGATATGAAAGCTTGGTTACTTGCAAATCCGGATTACAAATTAAATTCTGAACAGGAAAAGAAATACCGTCAGTTTATTGAGCGTCGGAAGAAACACGAGCCGGTTTGGTATATCACGGGCAAAATAGAGTTTTATGGATTAGAACTTGATGTAAATCAGAATGTTTTGATACCGAGGCCGGAAACTGAGTTTCTAGTTGAGGAAGTATTAACTCAAATTAAAAAGGAAAAAGGGAAAAGGAAAAAAATATTAGAGCTGGGAACAGGTTCTGGCGCAATCTCATTGGCAATTGCCAATGAAGTAAAAAGTAAAAATGAAAAAGTAAAAATTTTTGCTTCCGATATTTCAGAAGAAGCACTGAAAGTTGCAAAGAAAAATGCTAGAAGGTTGGTCTTGACAGAGAATATAGAATTTCGGAAAGGCGATTTACTAGGACCTTGGGAGGGCGAGAAGTTTGACTTTATTGTAGCCAACCTTCCTTATGTTCCGCATGAGGATATGAGTACATTGGCGCTTGATATCACACATTTTGAGCCAAGAGTCGCATTAGACGGAGGAGAGGGAGGTCTGGAGATATATGAAAGACTTTTGTCGCAAGCAGGGAGCTATCTGAATGAAAACGCCATGATGTTTTTTGAAATAGGTATAGATCAAGGAGATAAACTAGAGGAAATGGTAAAAAAATACCTGCCCAGTGCTACAACAGAAGTCAGGCAAGACTATGGTGGTATTGATCGTATTGCCATTATTAGGATGGAATCTAGAATCTAGTATATTGAATTTGGAATGGGAATAATCAATGAAGGGAATATAGGAGTTTAGAAAGTACTGAGTATTTTGTTAGACTCTTTATTCTGTATTCATATTCTAAATACCAGATTCAAAATACAAAATTATCAAACTAAATTTTTTACTTTTACCTTTTTAATTTTTACTTTGAGATTTATAATCTTAATATGAAAGACCGAATCAAAAAGCACACAAATGTAGAGAAAGATCTCCAGAAAAAGCTGGTAAAGATAGAGGAAATAATACAGAGCAGTGAGAGGAATGCTGTTAAGGTATCTCTTATACATGACATTCTAGGTGAAATGGCTGACAAGTTTATCGATATCCATCATAAGTCGTTGACTGATGAGATGACCGGTTTTGTAAACAGGTGGTTTCTGAATGAATTCTTGAGGAAGAAGACAAAGTCTAGTTCTAGGTATGGGCATAACTTATCCTTAGCTGTGATAGACATTGACTACTTCAAGACAGTGAATGATACCTTTGGCCATGACGCAGGCGATAAGGTAATAAAAGATATTGCCGGTATTATCACAGAAAAAGTTCGTAGCTCTGATGTAGTTTCACGCTATGGCGGAGATGAGTTTGTTATAGTTTTCCCCTCGACCAATATATCTGATGCAAAGATTGTGATGAACAGGATTAAACTGTCCATCGCAGAACACGACTTTGGGAGTGGGATAAAGTCGGGTATCAGCTATGGCCTAGCAGAGTTGGGTGATAAGCATAAACTAGCTGAGGACTTGATAAAGGATGCTGACAAAGCGTTGTATAAGGAAAAGGAAAAAAGAACTGACCCAAACAGGAAAAAGTTACCGAGGAAATAGTTCAAAGAGTTCTCGTTTTGTGCTAAAATACTCTAGTTGAAAGGAGAAAAATGATTGAATATCGAAAACTAGAAAAAGAAGATAGTAAACTTGTTAAAGAAATTAATTCTTTATATAAACAGCTTAGCTCTCATCACGAGGAAATTGAGGCCGAGAAAGTACAGGCGATTTTTGATAGGGCAAATGTGTTCGTATTGGGTGCCTTTGATGAAGAGAAAATGGTTGGAATAGCATCACTGCATATCGTTGAAATGATTGCTGGGTCACATGGCTTGATAGAAGAAGTAGTCGTGGATGAAAACTATAGGCGTCAAGGCATCGCCAGAGGGTTGGTAGAACATCTTCTTGAGGAAGGGAAAAACAGAAGATTGAAGTGTGCTGAGCTCACTAGTAATCCGAAACGAGTTGCTGCAAACAATCTTTACCAATCATTAGGTTTTGAACAAAGAGAAACAAACGTTTACCGCATGAATTTGTAGTTTTCGTTTAAGAAATCGAGGGCCCTTGGCTTTCCGATACTAAGATCGGAATCCCGACTGGAAACGTCGGGACAGTTGGTAAAATTATGTTAGCATATGTATATATTTTGAAAAGTTTGAAGAATGGTCAGTATTATGTTGGGAGCACAAGGGATGTCAAAGCAAGGGTTGTTCAACATAATTCTGGAAACGTGGTTTCCACTAAACATAAAAGACCATATAATTTGGTTTTCCATCAAGAATTTCCTAATATTGATGTGGCAAGGAAAGTTGAATTGAAAATTAAAAGCTGGAAAAGGAAGGACTACATTGAGAGAATTGTTGAAGATGGGAAAATAAATTATAAGGGCCCTTGGCTCAGTTGGTAGAGCGCATCCATGGCATGGATGAGGTCACCGGTTCGATCCCGGTAGGGTCCAAATAAAACCAGTTGATAAAATGCCTTTCCTGAGGCATTTTATTTTTTAAACTTCCCCAAATATCGTAAACACCTTACCGAAGTTCGAACTTTCGTGCTCAGGTCCCTGACGAGCTTTTTTGTTTCCCTAAATGGTTGACTAAAGGAAAATTAGTGATACATTTATTGTTAAGCATCATGGTCTATAAAAAAACAGGAGGGAGGTGCAGTACTTTGAAACCGCCATCACCAAACCCCGAACTTCAGGAGAGGCTTGCTGCGCTTCCAGCTAAGGCAACCATTGCTGATAAGTGGCAAGTAATCGCCGAATGGAGAAGTGAGGCTCCGATCAGAGAGATTGAGAAACTTAATGATGCTCCATCAGGTCGCGTTGGTATTTGGACTTAAAAATCTATTCCGAGAGGAGAGAGTCATGCCAGATGGCAACACAATCAAAGAGCTTGAAGAGCTCTTTGAAACGCCGTTCGAAGAGGCCCTTATGATGGCCAATAAGCATCAGAACTTCGATGACCTCATCAATTTCCTGGAAGGAGGGATAGGAACGCAATTTCATACGGGCAATGTCGAAGGCATGTCTGACACCGAGCTCCGACGAGTTGTTACCGAGCTATGCAAGAAGCATCGCTGGCAGGAAGATTCATTCCATCCGGAAACGGGACAGATAATCTCCAATGAATGCCAGAGACGTGGCATAAGCCTGGGCCTAGACGTCATTGAATGGTTAGATTACCTGAAGGCCAGATCAATGGTCAGTGCAGGTAACAACCTCTTCAATAAACAAATGCGTCTTAGGTTAGATCTGCGAGACAGCCATAAGAACGGCATCGCCAGGGCAATTGAGCTGAAGGCGCTAATAGGCAGGCTACCGGCCAAGGAACTGGAAGACCTGATTCAAGTAATAGCCGGTGGAGATATCTCCCCAGCTATGGGGAAGATTGTCTCCGACGAAGTGGAAAAACGGGGAGGCTGTCCTGAGGGCTGTGATGAGGCAATGAAGAAGATCTACACAACCCTGATAGCTTCTGTCAAAGCAGAGGCTAAGTCGATCGGAAGGACGGCTGACGCCTCAAAAGCAGAGGCTGTAACCGCAGGCTACTCTCCTACCTGGCCCGACTGAAATACGGCCCCCAATTACATGCTTTTCACAGAAAAGGCCCTGTAGTTTGGGGCTCTTTTCTTTGTTTAGGCAACAATCTTATTTACTACTTTTTCAAGCTGATTTAGTATAGAAATGTTCGAATAGCTACCGGTAAGGACCAAATATAACCAGTTGATAAAATGCCTTTCTGTGGGCATTTTATTTTTTGAATAACCGAAAATATCGTAACACCAAACCGAAGTTCGAACTTTCGTGCTCCAGGTCACCGAAAGCGTTGATAAATCATAATAACTATGGTTACATCTAGTAGAGTATTTAAGAGAAAGGATTTATGAGAATAATTGCAATTGGTGACAGTATTATCTACGGAGCCGGTGACAAAAAGGCGGTTGGGTTCAGAGATTAAGAGAAGCTATTGATAAGAAAGCGTTAGAAACAGAGACGGATGGGGCTGGCGTATATAACCTGGGAATCTCCGGTGATACCACAGATGAATTAGTCGAAAGGACAGATCGGGAACTGGCTAGGAGAATTGATGAGGAGGGGGAAACTGTAGTCATTTTTGCTATCGGTGTTAATGGCTCACAATTTATGGAGGAAGAAAACGAGCACCATGTCCCCCTTGAAAGAACTAAAAAGAACATTCAGCAGTTAATAAACATAACAAGAAAATATGCCAAAAATATTGTGTTCATCGGATTGACGCCAGTTGATGAGGAAAAGGTAACACCGATACCCTGGAATGCGAACAAGTTTTACAGAAATAAGTTTATTGATCAGTATGATAGGGCTATCCGTGAAATTGCAGAAACGAATGATTTACTTGTTCTGGATATGCTCTCCGCTTTTAAAGGCCTGGATTATAAGAACCTTATGCTAGATGGATTACACCCAAATACCGATGGTTACGAGGAAATGGCAAAGTTAATCAAAGAATTTCTTATCGAGCATAACGTTATCTCTCTGATTAATTAGGCAACAAGCCTATTTACTACTTTTTCTAGCTGATTTAAGATAGATAAGTTCGAATAGCTACCGGTTAGGACCAAATAAAACCAGTTGATAAAATGCCTTTCCTGAGGCATTTTATTTTTTTAAAAACGCAGAATATCGTAACACCTTACCGAAGTTCGAACTTTCGTGTTCACAAGCCTGAAGTGATTAACAAATAATATTACCTCTGTTATAATCGATAATTATGAGAAGTGTTGTTATTTGCGGCTCCAGGAGATTTAAGCCCGAGATCAGAAAATTCGCTGATGACTTGAAGAAATCAGGCGTTGTTGTCTATGAACCATTTCTAACTAGTTTTGGTTGGGATAAATGGAAGAAAGAACATCCTAAAATACCTGTTGTTCTAGCTACGGGTTTAACACTACATCACATTGATTTTATTAAGCAAGCAGATGTCTGCTATATCTACAATAAAGATGGTTATGCCGGAAATAGCACAACACTTGAAATTGGGGCTGCTGCCGCATTGTGCAAAACCATATATGTTTTAGAAGAAGACGAAGAGCTTTGTAGGCAGGTCTTATATAAGGACATAGTAAAGACTCCTCATGAGTTAATTCAACTTCTCAAATAATCGATTTGTGTATGGAAGCAAAGAAAGCGTTCATGGATAAGGCAATAAAGTTAGCCAAAAAGAACAACTCTATTTATGGCGCGGTTGTTGTTAGAGACGGAGAGATTATTGCAAATGGTGCTAATCGAAAAGATGAGGAAAATGATCCTACTGCACACGCTGAAATTATGGCAATCAGAACTGCCACAAGGAAACTTGGATCAGCATATCTACCAGACTGTATCCTATATTCCACAGCTGAACCATGTCCTATGTGTACGGCGGCTGCAATTTGGGCAAAGATGGGAGGCATTGTTTTTGGGTCAAACATTGATGATTTAGCCAGAATTAATAAAAAGAGACAGATTCATGTCAGGTGCATAGATATTGCGAAGCACGGAGAACCGACGATCGAGGTCATTGAAAACTTTTGCCGGGATGAGTGTAATTTACTGTAAATGATAAAACTTTCAGGCAATGAGCCTGTTTACTACTTTTTCAAGCTGTTTTAGTATGTATAGGTTCGAATAGTCACCGATAAGGTCCAAAATTAACCAGTTAATAAAATGCCTTTATGTGGGCATTTTATTTTTTGAAAATCCAAAAATATCGTAACACCAAACCGAAGTTCGAACTTTCGTGCTCAAAGCCCTGACGGGCTTTTTTATTTCTCAAAGTGATTGACTAAAAGCATAACTGTGGGAAAATTGTATCAAAGCACTACCATCATATTCTGAAACTATCCATAAGGAGTGAGGACCTTGGGCAAAGCAAAAGACGAAAAGCCATGCAGAAATGTACTGATTCCGGTAGACGATGCCTTGATACGTTTCGCGGAGGATTGCGCGATGGAAGAATGGGTGCAGGGGATGATCAAGGAAATCTATGTCAAGCGCTGGGAAAGAAAGTTCGACAAAGTTCTTAAATATCCATACGCGGCCTGAAAGGAAGTGCAGCATGTCTATCTATACGACTGAAGATCGGCCACAAGTAACAATCATCGATGATTTACAAACCGCTGACGGTCGTTTTGTCGAAATGACCATTCGTGGCCTGACCAAGGAAGAAGCCGAGTCGCTCGGTCCTGCGTTTCTTCACAGCGGTGCTATCGGTATCAAGATCGGTGATGGCCCCGAGCTTTTCTACCGGGCTTTTCCCGCCGAAACGATCGCCCAATCTATGACAAAGGCGATTAGATTAGCCGTTAAAGACACTCTGGGATGTGTCTTCACGCCGAGAGGTATCGAGTTCAAGGACGGCAGTTTCCATCCTCGCGCGGAGCGTGCCGCAGGCTAATCAGTCCAATTCAATCAGTTTTAACCAGGCTACCTGCCCAGAGGTAGCCTCAATCTTTAAGCACAAAGCCTATTTACTACTTTTTCTAGCTGATTTAGTATAGAAATGTTCGAATAGCTACCGGTTAGGACCACCATTATAAAAATAATCATCGTTTTCAGATGGTTTTTTTTGTGCTAGAATCTGAGTACTTATGGAAGCTAAAAACCCTATTGTGAGTATCATCATTCCCACTTTGAACGAAGCGGATTTTCTTCCTGTGCTTCTGGACTCTATAAAGAAGCAAACATTTACTAGCTATGAGGTCATAGTCGCTGACAGTAACTCGAAGGATGCTACTCCAGGGATAGCAAAAAGTTTTGGTTGTAAAGTTGTCGGAGGAGGCCGTCCGGCAAAGGGTAGAAACAACGGTGCAGATGTGGCAAAAGGTAAGTATCTGCTTTTTCTAGACTCAGATGTGACTTTGAAAGAAGATTTTCTTGAAAATGCTATATCTGAATTTGAGAAAAGGGGGCTTGGTATCGCCAGCTGTTATATGACGCCTCTGAGCAGCAAGATTATTGATAAGATATTTCATGCGGTCGGGAACTTCACCCTTCGCTTGAATCAATATTATGATCCTCACGCTCCTGGATTTTGCATTCTTGCAAAGAGAGAAATCCATGAGAAGATAGGCGGATTTAATCAATCTCTGAGGATCGCAGAGGACCATGACTATGCGAAAAGGGCGAAGAAGCTGGGTAAGTTTAGAATCTTGAAGTCAGCGAAGATATATGTTTCTGTCAGAAGATTCTATACGGATGGCAGGCTGAAGATAATGATAAAGTATATATATTGTGAACTCTATCTGCTGTTCAGGGGGACTATCAAGAAGGACATCTATGAGTACAAGTTTGGACACTATAAGAGAAACGCTGACGCAGAACAGCAAGTGAAGGATTAGGTATGACAAGAGACAAGTACGACCATAAAAAAATAGAATCTAAGTGGCAGGATGTTTGGGAGAAGACTAAAGTCAATGAAACTGATTTATCCTCTGCCAAAACAAAGTTTTACAACCTCATAATGTTTCCGTATCCCAGCGGAGACTATCTGCATCTGGGGCATGCTTACTCTGACTCAGGGGCAGATGTCTACGGCAGATATAGAGCTTTGAAAGGCTTCAATGTCTTTATGCCTATCGGCTATGATGCGTTTGGTCTGCCGGCTGAGAACTATGCTATAAACAAGGGGATTCACCCTGCAAAAAGTACGGCTGAGAATATTGAACACGCAGAAAAACAACTGAAGACTTGGGGATGTATGTTTGACTTCTCTCGGCAAGTGACTACGTCCGAGCCGAGCTATTACAAGTGGACTCAGTGGCTTTTCCTACAGCTTTATAAACAAGGCTTAGCTTATCAGAAAGAGTCTCCTGTGAACTGGTGTCCTCAGTGCCTGACAGTACTTGCAAATGAGCAGGTTGTGAATGGTATCTGTGAGAGATGTGAGACGGAAATAGTGCAGAAGAAAATGAAACAATGGTTTTTCAAAATTACCGACTATGCCGATAGATTAATCAAAGATTTGGATAAATTAGATTGGCCGGAGTCGTCAGTGACTAAGCAGAAGAACTGGATAGGCAGGAGCGAGGGCGTTCAATTCAAATTAAAAATTGAAAAGGAAAAAGGAAAAAATTCAGAAGAAATCGAAGTATTTACGACCAGAATAGATACAGTCTACGGCATGACGTATGTTGTTCTTGCACCTGAGCATCCTTTGGTAGATAGTATAACAACAGATAAACAGAAAAAAGAAGTTGAGAAGTATCAGATTCAAGCGCAGAAAGAGACTGAGATAGAGCGACAGTCACTAGAGAAAGATAAAACGGGTGTTTTCACCGGTGCATATGCCATAAACCCATTCAATGGGCAGAAAGTTCCGATATGGATAGCAGACTATGTGCTATATGGCTATGGAACCGGAGCTGTGATGGCTGTTCCTGCTCATGACGAGAGAGATTATGAGTTCGCGAAGAAGTATGGGTTGGATATTAAGGAAGTTATTATTCCGAACAGGGTTGATATCAATAATCCTCCTGCTGAAGGTAAGAAAAGTTCTGAGAGAAAGAACGTTCATGCACTTGTAAGGGACCCAAGAACAAATAAATATTTATGCCTAAGGTCGAAGAAATACTTATGGGTTACATTTCCGATGGGCGGTATTGAAGAAAATGAAAATGTTGTTGATGCAGCTAAAAGGGAAGTGGAGGAAGAGACAGGATATAAAAATCTAAAAGTAGTTAGAATTTTAGGAGGTCAAGTACGGGCCGAATATTTTGCCAAACATAAGGATGAAAACAGAGTTGCCTATACTACGGCTGTTTTGCTTGATTTAGTTGATCATGAAAAATCAGTGGTTGAGAAAGAGTGGGCTGATGAGCATGAGATGCTATGGATTGATGAAAGTGAAATCAAGTATGGCTTTATGTGCCATGCGGAGTTGGATATCTGGATAAAGCGACTTAAAGGAGGCGAAGACACATATACTGACTATGGTGTTCTTGTTGATTCTGCCGAGTTCACTGGTCTGACTTCAGAGGAAGCGAAGAAGAAAATGGCCGAGTGGCTGGAGAAAAAGAAGGTAGGAAAAACGAAGGTTAACTATCGTCTCCATGATTGGTCTATCGGTCGACAGAGGTATTGGGGAGCGCCGATTCCTATGGTTTACTGTCCGAAATGCGGGGCTGTACCTGTCTCTGAGAAGGATTTGCCGATAGAACTGCCGGAAAAGATTAAGGATTTCAGGCCGAAAGGGACGGGAAAAGGGCCGCTTGCTAGTGTTTCGGATTTTGTAAATACTACTTGTCCGAAGTGTGGCGGAAAAGCCGAGCGTGAAACAGATACTTTAGATACATTCGTTTGTTCCAGCTTCTACTATCTCAGGTATCCCAGTGTTGGTAATGATAAGGAAATGATGGAGGCTGGTGTTACAGAAAAGTGGCTACCGGTGGATATGTATGTTGGTGGAGCGGAACATGTGACGATGCATCTACTCTATGCCAGATTTGTTACAAAAGCTCTATATGACGCAAAACTTCTGAAGTTTGATGAACCATTTTTAAAGCTTCGTCATCAGGGTATGATACTTGGTCCGGATGGCAAAAAGATGTCGAAGTCGAAGGGAAATGTAGTGATACCTGATGCAGTGATCAAAGAGCACGGAGCCGATGCCTTCAGAACATACATTCTCTTCATGGGCAAGTTTGAAGATGGAGGACCGTGGAATCCGAAGGGGATAGTAGGTATAAAGAGATTTCTAGAGAAAGCTTGGGGACTCTACAATCAAGAAATCTCTGCTTCTGAGCCGGATGTAGAAGAGGCACGTATTTTAAACAAGACTATCAAGAAAGTCGGGGAAGACATTGATGACTTCAAGTTTAATACAGCCATATCTCAGCTGATGGTTTTTGTGAACTTTCTTGCAGGTCAAAAAGTACAGAGCAGAAAAACACTAGAGATACTTGCTGTCCTTTTATCTCCCTTTGCGCCCCATATGACAGAAGATCTCTGGGAGAGACTGGGTAACAAGGACAGTATTCATGTGGAAGCATGGCCCAGCTATAGTAAGAAGCTGATTCAGGATGAGATTGTGACAGTTGCAGTACAGATAAACGGCAAGGTTAGGGATGAGTTGGTAGTAGATGTAGAGGCAGAGGAGAAGGATGTACTGGCACTTGCAAAAGAGAGTGAAAAAGTGAAGAAGTATATAGAAGGCAAAGACATCAAGAAAGTTATATATATAAGAGCGAAGCTTCTCAGCCTTGTAGTTAGCTAAAAAAACTGGTATAATCTTTTGGTGCATTATAGGATTTTATGAAAAAAGAACCTTCAGAAAAAGACGGAAAAACTTCCTACAAAGTAGATGTAAAGGATTTCACGCTAAATCAGCCGGTAGGAGGCAGTGAGAAGGTATATCTGAAGAAGAGTGTAAGCGTTGCGCTGGATGAAGAAAATGCACTGAAAGCATACTTTGGTAACCTGATATTGACCATGCTGGACGTGGAGATACTTGCACAGTTTGAAGTTGATTATACTGCAGATACGATATGTGCGAGATGCTTAGAGAAGTTCAAAAGAGACGGAAGTATAAGTTTTGAGAACGTCTATAAACTTGGTAGAAGAATTGCGGAAGAAGGAGAGTCCGTAGTAGACAAAGACTTTATGATAGAGATTGGAATTCCTATATTTGAAGAAATAATGCTTGATATTCCGATGAAAGCACTGTGCAGTGAGGACTGCAAGGGACTGACAAAGAATAACCAATAACCAATTAGTAATGTCCAATGAAGTCTCAATGACAAAATTTAAAAATTAGAAATTGACTGGGAATTGGAAATTAGGAATTGTGAATTTAGAGCAAAGAGAGTCTGCTAGCCGAGTTAGAACAATAAGCAAAGATTAAGAAAAAATTAACTAAACGGAGAAAATATGGCTGTACCGAAGAGTAAAAAATCAAAGAGAAGAACCAGACAAGGCCGAGCGCATCATGCCCTAGGTATCCCCAGCTTGGTTAGTTGTTCAAAGTGTGGTGAAAAAGTAAGGTCTCATATCGCTTGTGAAAACTGCGGATACTATGGTGACAAGAAAGTCTTGGATGTAGAAACAAAGCTGGACAAGAAACTTAAAAAGAAGGAAAATACTAAAGAAAATGACCAATAACCAATATCTAGTTTCCAGTAAAGTCTTAAATTTTGTGAATTAAGTAATTAGTCATTGATTGGATATTAGAAATTGTAAATTGAGGAATTAAATAATATGGCTTCAAATCGTCACTTGTCAAGAATTATGGCCCTCCAATCTCTTTATGAGGTTGCCTTTAAGGAGTTCCAAGTAGAGGGATTGAAGAAAAAAAACTCATCAGAAGAGCTAAAGGAAATACAAGGAGTTGTTGAGAGAAATGTTAGTGAGTTTGCATCAGGTGAGAAAAACAGAGACTTCGCGGTAGAAATAGCAGAGGGAGTTTTAAAAAACAAAGACAAGGTAGATGTGATTATAAAGCCGGCCGCTCCGGAGTGGCCACTCAAGCAGATAGCACTCATAGACTTAACAATACTGAGGATGGCTATATATGAGCTTCTCTTCTCAAAGGAGAAAGTTCCGCCAAAAGTTGCTATAAACGAAGCGGTAGAGTTAGCAAAGGCTTTCGGGGGTCCGCGTTCCAGCAAGTTTGTAAATGGAGTATTGGGAACAGTGTATCGTTCAAGTGCTATATATGATCCGGAAGAAGACAAGAAACCGGTAGAGAAAGTTATAGATGCGGGAGTTGAGGGAGGCGTTGGAAATGCAGAAAATAAAAAAACAATCGATTCCAACAAGTGAAACGATCAAACGATTAGAACATATTAAAAATGAAAGATTTTAAAAAACTACAGAAAAGGATTGGGATAGAGTTTAATCATGAACAGCTTCTAGTAACTGCCTTTGTGCATCGTTCATACTTAAATGAACATCCCGATTTTAAAGAACACAACGAACGTCTCGAGTTTCTTGGAGACGCGGTTTTGGAGTTGGTTACGACAGAGCATCTATACAGAGAGTATCCAAATCCGGAGGGAGACCTGACTAGTTGGAGGAGCGCTCTGGTGAAGACAGAGACCATCTCAGATGCGTCTCAAGGTCTAGGCTTTGAGGACTACCTCTTCTTGTCTCGCGGTGAGTCAAAAAGTAAGGGGAGAGCCAGACAGCTTATCTTGGCAAACTGTTTTGAAGCGGTAATAGGGGCTATATATATGGATCGGGGCTTTGAATCTGCAAAAATGTTCATATCGGAGAATCTACTGAAGCTTCTGCCCGAAATCATTGAGAGGAAGCTTTATGTAGACTCGAAGAGTGAGTTTCAGGAAATAGCACAGAGAACAGAAGGTATCACTCCTAGCTATGAAGTTTTAAAAGAAGAAGGCCCTGACCATAACAAAGTTTTCGATGTAGGAGTCTTTTTGGAAGATAGGAAAATAGGAGAAGGCAAAGGGGCATCAAAGCAGCTTGCTCAGCAGGAAGCAGCAAAGGATGCACTGAAAAGTTATAAATAGAATCCTCGGATGTCATTCCCGCGAAGGCGGGAATCCACTTTCGTCATTCTGGCTCAGCCCAGAATCTACTGCTTCGCAGTCATTTCATTTATCTACTTTTTTAGAAAAAGTAGAATCAAAAAGCGCGACTTAAACGGATTCTTAAAGTATCTCTCAAACCTCATCTCAAATTTGAAAAATGACAACAAGCCGATTCCGGAAGTCATCTTTTCAAAGGTTTGATTTGGTTTTCGTTCTCTTTTCGAACCGATAGTCGCAAATACTAGCTATCAAGTTGATTCTCGCTTTGAAAAACCATGCCAGATAGGTACGAGTTTTTCAATTTTAGAATCGTTTTTCTTGTGCTACAATAGTTGGAGTTTATATTAGGATTTTGGGAGGCGTATTTGTATTTAAAAAACATTAATGTAGTAGGGTTTAAATCTTTTGGAGGGAAGAACGTTCTTGATTTTCCCGAGTTTGGTGTCGGCAAGAGCAACTCTCTGACATCAGTAGTCGGACCGAACGGCAGTGGCAAGAGCAATATCACAGATGCTATCCGCTGGGTTCTGGGAGAGCAGTCTACGAAGCTTCTGAGGATAAAGAAGGGAGAGGACATTGTTTTCTTTGGCAGTGCAAAGAAAGGGAAGGGTTCCTTTGCTGAAGTCTCTCTGACTTTGGACAACTCCGGCCGAAAGTCGCCTGTGGACTTTGCGGAGATAGAGATAGCGAGGCGTTTATACAGAAACGGTGACAACGAATACTTTTTGAACAAGAGAAAAGTTCGACTTTTAGACATACAGGAGCTTCTCGCAAAGTGCGGTTTTGGACGCTCTACATATACAGTTATTGGGCAGGGGATGGTTGACTCTCTGCTTTTCTATGGACCTTCAGAGAGGAAGGTGCTCTTTGAGGAAGCATCCGGGGTCAAACAGTATGAGCTCAAGCGGGCAGAATCCATCAGGAAGCTTGACTCTACCGATAAGAATATTATAAGAATCAAAGATTTGTTATACGAGCTTGAGCCACGACTGAGACAGGTAGACAGACAGAACAGAAAGTTTCAGAAGAAGCAAGAGATAGAAGAAGAGTTGGAGACTCTAAGCCGTAAATATTATGCCAAGACATTCTCTGATATCAGCAAGAAGAGGGGAAGTCTAGACGATAAGCTGAAAAAGCTTAAAGGTAGAGAATCTGAACTAAAATCTGAAATTTCCTCTATAGAGGGGAAAATAGCAAAGGCTCTGAAGGCGTCAGGCAGTGACAAGGAGGAGCGAGCAGCTCGGGCGAAGATAGAGGATTTGTCACAGACGAGAGATGACATCTCCCGGCAGATATATCGTCTCCAAGCAGAGGCGCAAGCATCCGTATCTGTTTTTTCCAGAGATAAGGAAAGCATAGAGAGGGAGCGTGATGTAGCAGGGCAAGGGAAGAAAGACTTGGAGGCAAAAGCGAAAAGTCTCAAAGGTGAGAGTATCCAACTTGCTGCCAATCTTGTGGCCACAAAGGAAGCGCTCAAAAGTATCGACAACAAGATTATAGGGGCAAATGAAGAGTTGTCTCGCATCCAGAGAGAAACCCTTTCCATGGGTGATGATGACATCACAAAAGAACTGGAAGCAATATATGGAGAATACAGGAAAGTTCTATCAGATATCAACTCTGCCAAAAGTGCCGATGATTTCTCAAAGCTGAAGAAAGATGCCGAGAAAGTGTCTAGCAAGATGGACGGTCTTATCTCTAGGATTAAGAAAAGCCATAGTGCCGATACATCTCTTCTGGAGAGTAAACAAGAGGAGATTAGAGACTTGTCTAGGGAGAAGGAAGGTATACTTCGGGAGATTCAAGACTTGAGAGTCAGAGAGATATCTCAGGTAGATATCCTGAAAAACATCGGGGTTCAGATAAAGCATTTTGAGGAGAGGCAATCTCTAGCGGAGAAGAAACTAGCCAGTCTGGATGCTCCGGCTGAGCAAGACGACACGGAGATTCAGAAACTCCTTGGTAAGAAACAGGCAGTAGAGGAAGAAATACAGGCAACAAGAGAGGATCTGGAGAAACTTGAGAAGGCAAGTACTAGTGGCGACTACTCAAAGATTCTCGAGGATGAGAAGGCAAAGAGGAGAGAGGCCTCAGAAGTCGGAGGAGAGATAAGTGGTATCATGGTTGAGCTGGCGAAGGTTGAGACGCGGGAAGAAGATATGAAAGACGAAATCAACGAGTTCCTCGGCCAGAGTTTTTATAAAGAAATACAAGGCGCTAAGGCTGTACCAAGCGAAGGTGTAGAGCATCTGATGCCAAAGATACAGCGTCTCAGGAAAGATATGTACGCTCTCGGTGAAGTGGATCCATTCATCGGAGAAGAGTTTGAGGAGCTCTCAGTCAGGGTTGGTGAGCTTTCTGAGCAGTTGGGAGACCTGGAGAAGGCAAAGGGTGATATCCTGACTGTCATAGGAGAGCTGGACCAGCGGATAAAGACACAGTTCAAGTCTACTTTCTCCCAGATTTCAGAGGAGTTCGCGAACTATTTCAAGATACTCTTTGATGGTGGGAAAGCAACCCTTAGTCTAGAAACAAATGAAGATGGAGAGTTTGGCATAGAAATAAGTGCTACTCCGCCGGGGAAGAAGAACCAGTCGTTGAACAGTCTATCAGGAGGGGAGAGAGCTCTGACTTCCATTGCTCTTCTTTTCGCTATCCTAAGCGTCAATCCAAGCCCGTTCTGCGTACTTGATGAGGTAGACGCTTCTCTGGATGAGACAAATACAGAGAGATTCCTGCAGATTTTGAAAAGGCTGTCTCAGAAGACCCAGTTTATAGTGGTGACTCACAACCGCGAGACGATGAAGAAGGCAGATATCATATACGGTGTGACCATGGATGACAACCATGTCTCTCAGGTGTATTCTCTGAAACTGACAGAGGTAGGAAGCAAATGAGCTGGCAACTATTAGTTTTGATCAACATAGTAACAATTTCCACGGTTTCTTTACTGCAGAGATCAGTATTGAAAATAAAGGATGTTAACCCAATATCATTTGCAATTGGTTTTCAGATATTAGTTGCAATGATGATAGGGATAGTTATCATATTCAAGGGTTTCTCTCTACCGAACTTTGCTTACTTATGGCCTAATCTGGTATTAGCATTGTTTCTTTACCTCACTGCTAATATGTTGAAGTTCAGGGCACTTAAAACGGTTGAGATATCTGAATTTATAATTCTTTTTCAGCTGAGTACTGTGACATCGGTTGCAGTCGCAATCATTTTGCTCGGAGAAAGATTCTTTTTATCGCAGTTTATAGGTTTACTTCTAGTAATCGTAGCAGTTGTCTTAGTAACTTGGAAAAATACGAAGCTAAAGTTTAGCAGAAACGAGCTAGTGGCAGTAGGATCGGCTATTTGCTTCGGTGCTGCTTTCGTGAACGATGCTTATATTTTAAGGACTTCAGATGTTTTTTAATATTCATTTTTAGCTTTCCTAGCACCAGGGATCTTAACATGGTTTCTCTATAGAGATTCAACACCCTTTTCGTTATTAGATAGAAAAATTGCATCTAGAGTGGTTTTATCGGCTATTCTATATGCTGTAGGAGCACTATCTGTCTACACTGCCTATCAGATAGGCCGAAATGCTGCTCAGATATCTTCCATCAACAATACGCAAACAATACTGATAGTTATACTAGCGGCAATTTTCCTGAAAGAAAGGGATAGATTGCCAAGTAAAATTGTGGCAGCATGTTTAAGCGTGGCAGGTATTATTCTTTTAAGTTAGCTCTAAGCATAAAAGTATTGACATTTACTCTCATACGTAGTATAGTAGAGGCCTTGTTCCGTATGGACGAGACATCTTGCTCAGGCAGGATAAGGGCGAACCCTACGCCACCTAGGGTGTACATCAGAGGAGGTAGCCGTATGGCTGCTATAGTGAAAGAGATAGAGCACGGGCCGTCCAGAGAAAAGCTGTTTGATGCATTACGCTTGCATCACGAGGGCAGGACGGAGCCATTTACTCTCCCGAGTAACGCAATGCGTTATCTTCCCGGGAAGGTAAAAGACATAAAAAGGTGTAAAGTTCTCGGTGTTGAGGCTGAGGACGGTTCCGGCAACAGCTGGCTTCTCAAAGGAACATATAGTAACGGGCAGCGCTTCACTGCCTATTACAGGACGGACAACCGGACAGGTAAATTCAGGATGTTTTCTTGATTATAGTCTGTCCTGCGTTACTAGGCGCCCCTCGGGGCGCTTTTTTTATTGTCGTTGACTTTTGAGCATATATTGGCTATAATCTTTCTAAATCAATAAATCTGTTGAAGCAGGAAAGGAAAGATAGTGGTAGTAGTCAGGTTAACCCGTGTCGGTAAGAAAAAGCAGGCGCATTACAGAATAGTTGTAGCGGATTCGAGAAGAGCTGTACAAGGCAAGTTTCTATCAATTTTGGGTTGGTATAACCCTCATACAAAGGAGCTACAGGTAAAGAAGGAGGAGCTAAAAGCTTGGTTCGATAAAGGAGCCCAGCCTTCTAATACTTTGGCAAAACTTCTGAGGACACACAAGATTGACCTCCCGAAGTGGGTAAAGATAACAGAGAAGAAGAAAGCACCGAAGAAAGCTGCGGAGGCTGCTCCGACGTCTGGAGGAGCCGGAGTCCCGACTGATAACGTCGGGAAAGAGCCCACTGATACTCCGGCAGATGAAGTAAAAGAAGAAAAAGCTGAGGCAACAGAAGAAACAACCGAACCAGAAGCAGCTGAATCCGACGTCGCTGAAGCTATGCCGGACAAGGAAGAGGCCGTTGAAGAAGAAGCTCCAAAAGATGGAGAAAAAACAGAGGAAGCCGTAGAAGATCCAGAAGAAGAGAAATAACCATTTTGTCATTCTGAACTCGATTCAGAATCCAGAAAAGAAAGATAGATTCCGGATCAAGTCCGGAATGACAGATAGTAAGTTTTAGACATTTGGATTTTGGGATTTATTTAGAAATTAGTAATTAGGATTTAGAAATTTAATCATAATAAAAAATAATAACTAACAAAGTTCTCTTATAAGGTTAAAACTGAGAACAAAAAAGGAGATTATGAGATGGCAAAAGAACTAGATCAAGAATTCGTCGAGTACGTGGTAGGCAAGATGGTTACGAAGCCTGAAGCGGTAAAAGTAGTCAGAACTATTGATGAAAGAGGTGTTTTTCTACAACTCACAGTAGATAAGGAAGACATGGGTGTGGTTATCGGCAAAGAAGGCAGAACAGCAAAGGCCATCAGAACTCTTCTGAGAGTGCTGGGAGCGAAGAATGATGCCAGAGTAAGTCTAGACATTACTGAGCCGGACGGAGAGAGAAGAGAGAGAAAAGAAGACAAGAAAGAAGAACCTAAGGAAGAGGCCGCCGCAGAAGAAGTTGTAGAAGAAGAGGAGGAGAAAGAGACTGAAGAGGAAGAAGAAAAGGAAGATGACGATCCTCTAGCAGATTTGGATCTCTAATCAAACTAAAATTGAAGAAAAAAGCCACACTCTCGTGGCTTTTTTTGTTAAAATAACATTATGAGCAAGAAAAAAATATTCAACATTATCACTCTTTTCCCGGAAATCATACAAAGTCTGACGGACTACAGTATCCTCGGACGAGCTATTAAGTCCAAAACTATAAAGATTCAGACTTACAATCTCCGAGACTTTGGCATAGGTAAATACAAACAAGTGGATGATACTCCTTATGGAGGCGGGGCTGGGATGCTTTTGAAGGTTGATGTTTTGGGCAAGGCGATTGAGAAAGTTCGGTCAGATAATCCCGGTACATTAGTGATACTTCTGACACCGAAGGGAACGAAGTATAGCCAGAAGGATGCGAAGAGGCTTTCTCAGAGAGAAAGTATCACCCTTGTCTGTGGCCATTATGAGGGCTTTGATGAGAGAGTCAGAAGCTTAGCTGACATGGAGATATCCATCGGTGACTTTGTCTTGTCAGGCGGAGAGATAGCTGCCTGTGCCGTAGTTGATTCTGTGGCCAGACTTATGCCAGGAGTTTTGGGCGGTGAGGAGTCAACACAGGAGGAGTCATTTGAAGATGGACTGCTTGAATATCCGCATTATACAAATCCGAGGGAGTACAAAGGTATGGAAGTACCGGAAGTACTACTATCCGGCAACCATGGTGAGATAGAAAAGTGGAGGAGACAGGAAGCGGAAAAGATTACCAAGAGGAAAAGACCGGATCTGGGGAAGCTCTAAATGTTATAATTGTTCGAGACGTTAGAATTGGAAAATATCAAGGAAGATACCACTAACAATTCCATCACCTCCAACGATTCTATCAAATTTTATACTTTACACTTATACTTTGTCATAATATCATTTACTCATAGATAAAAAGAGGGAGTACGATAAAATGGCAAAGATAGAAATAGACGAGAACCTATGTATAGGTTGCGGGACATGTGTCAGTGAGTGCCCGGATTGTTTTGAACTGGGTGATGACGACAAGTCTCATGTGAAAAAAGATACTTGCGACAATTGTGATATACAGGATATAGCAGATGATTGCCCTGTAGGAGCCATAAGTTATGAATGAAGATATAAGCCCACAAGGTCCTATACAACCGGTAGTCCCGGGTGGGCCTGTATATGAAGAAGAGACGAACTACGCTCGTATATATCAGATAGGTCTGGTCGTTTTAGGACTTATTCTTTTGGTGGTCGTGATTTTTACCATCGTTTTTTATAAAAAGGCGAACAGAACAACCGCCTACATTGATGACAAGGTAGCAACGGCGAAGACAGAGACTCAAACGGCAGATGATGCTATATGTGAGCAAGAGAAGACGGATGACAGGGAAAACCCGTGGATGGAGTACGTTGCCCGGAACACATACGGCTCTTTCAAGTTTGTAGTACCTAGAGGCTGGGCGAAGTATGAGCACTTCGATGTCAATGCAAATGAACCGCTCAGAATGTTCTTCAGCCCGGATACGGTCAGGTACAACTCGGATGCCAGAGATGACCATGCGGCACTGGAAGTCATCATAGGAAAGAGGATGTATAGTGGAGAACTGCAGGAGCTGAAGAACCGTCTCAGAACCGATCTGGGCAAGAAAGAATCAACGCTCAAAATATCAGGGTTTGATAGCAGTATGTTTATCTACTACAACAAGGATTTGAAGAAGAAGATAGCGGTTATACTGGTGCCTTTCAGAGACAGAACTATGTTTATAAAAACTGCTGACTATGACAAGTATACCAAGTACTATGAGAAGTTCTATAAGTCTTTCGTCATAACACCGTAAGTTATCTCTTAACCTATATCTGTTCTAGTGCTAGAATATAGGCATGGATAAGTATAAACATTTTCTGGATTCTTTGTTGAAGGATTTTCCGGTATATGATCTTAACAAAAATGATAAAAAAACCATCGCAAAAGATGGTCTGGAATCATGGATTACGGCAAAGCTTGTTCGGAGTAGTTTCAGAAGAACGAGCTTAAAGGACACAACAAAGGAGTTTATCCTAAAGCAGGTAAGCCAAAGCGTCCAGAAAAAAAAGCCTATATATATCATTGCTTGCTTTGGCGGCTACAAACATTTTTGGAACCCTTGCCATCCGCAAGTAGGATGGGCTGAGCTGTTTAATCTTTATTCCATGGCTCAGTACGTGGCTCCTATTTTAGCTGCTTATGAACCGGGAGTTATTTTAGAGTATGAGTCAGAGGACGTTATTATCTCTCCAATGGATAACTACCCTGAAGAAGCGTTAGAAGAATATAGCAAAACTTTCAGAAAGTTACTCGCGCTTTTTTCAAAATCTTTGCCTCATAATTTTAAGGTAAGATTGATAAGGGCAACGGAACAGTATGACAAGGAGAAGCTATTTGAAAAAATTGAAGATATTTTGCCTGCCAAAAAAGAAGAATGGTCTAAGTTTTCAGAGTCAGAAATTATTCAAAGGACACACAGAAGTGACAAGAACATTATGTGGAAGGGGCGAGAGGATTGGACAGGCCTTTCTGAGAAGGAGAAAGCTAAAAAAGTTGTTGACTGCAAAATTTTGAATGACGCCTTCTATGATGCTGACTTTGATCTGCGGCCGGACTATTTTGAAGGAGATGATCATATTCCCGTTGTTTTCACTTTTGGCTTGGGGTATGAAAATGTAGGTGACTGGCTGATTTTGGCATCTACCAGCTCGTCATTTGTGGATTTCTGGGCTGGACGTGGAATTCTTGAGGATAGAGGAGACAAAATGGTTCTGAGGATTCTTTCTCAAGAGCAATATCGTAAAATACAAAAAGATTTAAAGAAAGTAAGCTTTAGCGCCATTCCTCTAGAAAACTTCAAAGAAGTGGAAGTTTATGAAGGACAGCTCAACTTCTAATAAGTATAGGGGGGAAAGAGACTTAAGCTGGAGTTTAAGTCTCTTTTGCGTTATAATAGCCCTCTATGGACAAGTTTTCGTTAAAAAGCTCATATTCACTTACGGGAGATCAGCCGGAGGCGACCTCCAAGCTTATTCGTGGTCTGGAGAGTGGTCTATCGAAGCAGATTCTACTTGGCGTGACGGGTTCAGGGAAAACCTTCACAGCGGCAAATGTGATAGAGAAGATAGATAAGCCTACGCTGGTCATTGCCCATAACAAGACTCTGGCTGCCCAGCTCTACTCAGAGTTCAAGGAGTTCTTTCCTGACAACGCCGTCCGCTACTTTGTCTCATACTATGACTACTACCAACCTGAGGCCTATATTCCCCGTACTGACACCTATATAGAGAAGGATGCCAGTATCAACGAGGAGATAGACCGCCTGCGAAATGCTGCCACAGCGGCGCTTCTGTCTAGGAAAGATACCCTTATAGTTGCCAGTGTGTCCTGTATCTACGGTCTCGGCTCGCCGAAGGACTACATAGGGATGAAACTGGACTTCGAGGTGGGCAAAGAGCTCAGTCAAGAAAAGACGATGAAGCGCCTCCTGGCGGTGCAGTATGAGCGAAATGATCAGGCATTTGAGAGGGGAAAGTTCCGTGTACGAGGAGACGTGCTGGATATATTTCCGGTTTATGAAGAGAAAGCGACGCGAATAGTATTTGACCTGCCTCGCAGCAAGGCGGGCGGGAATGTAGTAGAGTCTATTCGGTCTTTAAATCCGTTGACGGGTGAGTTAGGCAAGAAGATGGATAAGATATCCATATTCCCGGCGAAGCACTTCGTCACACCGAAGGAGAAGCTTCTTGGAGCGATACCGGAAATCATGAAAGAGCTGGATATACGACTGAAAGATTTAAAAAAGGCTGGGAAGCTCCTGGAGGCCCAGCGTCTGGAACAGCGGACCAAGTTTGACATGGAGATGATTAGGGAAACCGGCTACTGTTCAGGAATAGAAAACTATTCCCGATACTTGGCTGGTAGGAACCCGGGCGAACCTCCGGCAACATTACTCGACTTCTTCCCTGATGACTTTCTGATGCTTATAGACGAGTCGCATATGACCGTTCCGCAGGTGCGCGGTATGTATAACGGCGACCGTTCTAGGAAAGAAACTCTGGTGGAGCATGGCTTTCGTCTGCCGTCTGCACTCGACAACCGTCCGCTTCACTTCAGTGAATTTAAGAAGTTTATGGACAAGGCTATATTTATATCAGCTACGCCGGGGGATTATGAGTTTCAAACGGCCAGTGACCATACTATTAATTCTGCTGATGAATATTATGAGAAAGTTAGAAATGTGGGAGTTGTTGGAAATGAGGGAAATGCAAAAAAAAACAATTCCATCAAGCGAAGCGATACAACGATTCCGACAGATCCCCATCCCTGGATTTCCGAACAGGTTATCAGACCGACAGGACTTCTGGACCCGGAGGTAGAGGTCAGAGGCACGAAGCATCAGATAGACGACCTGCTAAACGAAATCCAGATGCGAACGAAGAAAAAACAACGTGTGATAGTCACAACTCTGACGAAGAGGATGGCGGAGGACTTGAGTGAGTACCTGCAGGAGCTAAATATCAAGGTTACCTACATCCACTCGGAGATTAACACCCTGGAGCGCCCTGAGATACTCAGAGACCTGCGTAAGGGTATATATGATGTAGTTATAGGCGTAAACCTGCTTCGGGAAGGCCTAGACCTCCCGGAGGTATCTCTTGTCGCCATACTGGACGCTGATAAGGAAGGGTTCTTAAGAGGGGAGAACGCACTCATTCAGACTATCGGCAGGGCAGCCAGGCACTCAGAAGGCAAAGTCATCATGTATGGCGATAAGATGACTGATTCTATGAAAAAAGCGATATCAGAAACGGCCAGAAGGCGCAAAATCCAGGAAGAGTACAATCGTGAGCATGGCATCACACCGACAACTATAAAGAAGTCCATCAGAGAAGACATTGCCTCGTCAAAATCCAACTCCACCAAGGCTTCGCTGGACAAGGAACTTGATATTACCGGTATACCACAGGATGAACTGGAGCGGATGATAAAGGATATGCGAAAGAAGATGGTAATCGCCTCAAATAATCTGGAGTTTGAGGCTGCCGCCACTCTTCGCGACCAGATACGGGATATACGGGAGAAAATAGAGTCGAAGAAAATCAAATAAGTTTGTATACTTGTTTTAACGTCTTCTACTCCCTAAAAATGTTTCTATGAAGAAAAAAGAAAAGAATTATGCCTTTATAGACGGTCAAAATCTTAATTTAGGTATTCGAACTCTTGGATGGAAACTTGATTTTCGTCGGTTTCGAATTTATTTAAAAGAAAAATATAATGTGGATACCGCATATTATTTTATTGGTTATGTAGAGGGGAATAATGATCTGTATGCTTCTTTGCAGGAATATGGGTATATCTTGATATTTAAACCAACCTTCAAGAATAAAGAAGGTGTCGTCAAAGGAAACTGTGACGCTGACTTGGTACTTCAGGCGATGATTGACTTTAAAAAATATAATAAGGCAGTGATTGTGTCTGGAGATGGTGATTTTTATTGTCTAGTGAAATATTTGAGAGAAAGAGGGAAACTCAAAACAGTTCTCACTCCAAATAATAACTATTCTGGTCTTTTGAAAAAATCAGCAGGTAAAAACCTTACCTCTATGAACGATCTCAAGAAGAAACTAGCCCTAAAAAAGAAAAGAACCTCATAAGAACAAAATCTTATAAGGGGCTCTTCGTCGTAATTCTAATATAAGTGTATCAAATTATTCTATATTGTCAATGACTTTCTATTCTTTCATTTTTATTCAGTTTCTGCTATAATAAGGGCTTAAAGCAGTTAGGAAGGTTGGAGGTATCTCCAACTTTTTAAACAGCTCGGACATTGAAATGGAGGAACTAGTTTGGTTATTAAGCGTGATAACTACCCAGAAGATGACGGTTGGTGGGGGCCTCTTTATCAGGCATTTGTTCTGTTTATAGGGCCACTCGCAATAGTCGCTGTTGCTCTAGGGATTGTTTTCTTCAGCGATCTAATAAAAAAGCCAATCCTGCTGGTAACAGACTTGCTGCCCGTAGTGGCAGCGGTAGCGGTAATAATTGCTCTTTACGTAAAATCACAAGCACTGAAACGGAGGTGAGTGAAGATGGGAATGATTAGCCAGGATCCGATCATGGATGGCGAAGAAGTATGTCAGATCACTGAGATTGCGGGACTCAAGAAGGGACTTGCCCGGGCAATAAGCCTCCTCGAGGATTCTTGCTGTGAGCATTGCGGAGGTTCTCTAGTAGATCTTCCTAACCCAGTAGAGTGTGGTGATCAGAACCATGTGATGAAAGCACTCGAGATTGCCAAACTGCAGCGTATTCTTGCGAGTTGAACCCGAATGGAGGTGAGTGCAGTGCTCATGATAATAGGTATCGTGATATCAATCGCGTGGCTTGTATTCTTCCTGTACCTGCTCATTGGTCGGCTCCTGTGCCGTTACTGGTGTGTCACCAAGGAAGACTATGATTTCAAGTTATACCTTTCCATCTGGCCGGTATTTTTCGTGGTCGATGAGGTCGCCGGAGCGATATGGCGGGTCATCATCTGGCTGAACCGCTGGCTAACGCCATGGGGCCTGGCAAACAGACTGGTCAAAACTGACACAGGAAGGAGGTGAGGTATGACCTTGCACCCAGACATGATACCGCAGGAGGATCCGCCGTTTGATCGGGTGAGATTCCTGCTCGCGGCAGAGCGTGAGCAGCAGATAAAGCAGGGGAAGCACCTCGAAGTGCAGGATGTCGCAAAGCGGTATGTCAGGTTCGAAATGCGAATGGCTTATCTTGACTACCTTACTATTGAGGACATGACTGGGCTTGAGTTCTTGGGTGGGAAGGGTTCTAAAGTCGGCCATTCTACTGCCTACTGCAGTCTGGAAGACGCTCATTTCGACGCTGGCATGGTAAAGCTGGAGGAGTGTTTCGGTGAGGTGACCGAAGTACCGGAACAAGAATGGCCGGCATTACGACGTTCCATACCCGCCCCTTAGCAGGTGTTCCTACAGACACAAAGACAAACGGAGAGGATGTGAGATTTATCTCGCATGCAGTACCTCTCCTTTTTTCTTTATTCAGAAACCCTTGAAACTTCTGGAAAAAATCTGTATAATGGAATGGTTTCTGGCACCTATGTGCCGCAGGATTTGGGATTTCAATCAGTTTTTCTGTTATTCCGTTGCTTTGTTATTTAGTTGTTTTGTTTAAACTGAAAGTTTAACCTATGCAGGATAAAATTATAATTCGTGGTGCCAGAGAGCACAACTTAAAAAATATCGACGTCGAAATCCCTCGAGATAAACTAGTCGTGTTCACAGGACTTTCCGGTTCAGGAAAGTCCTCTTTGGCTTTTGATACCATTTATGCTGAGGGACAGAGGCGATATGTGGAGAGCTTGTCCTCATATGCGAGGCAGTTCCTGGGACTCATGGAAAAGCCCGATGTAGACCAGATAGAGGGCCTCTCGCCGGCTATTTCCATAGATCAGAAGTCTACCACCCGAAATCCGCGCTCCACAGTAGGTACGGTGACAGAAATATACGATTATCTCAGAATACTTTATGCCCGTATAGGCGTGCCTCACTGTCCACTCTGTGGTCAGGAGATCAGGAAGCAGACCATACCGCAGATTATAGAGCAGATTATGGCCATGCCGAAGGGCACAAAGTTTATGATACTGGCGCCAATCATTAGAGATAAGAAGGGTGTCCACAAGTATGTCTTTGAAGAGCTGAAAAAAGCCGGATATGCCCGTGTGAGGGTAGACGGCAAGGTTTACGAGATAGACGAACTGCCCACCTTAGATAAGAACCGGAAGCATACTATAGAGGCAGTAGTTGATAGGTTCGCCCTAGATAAGGTAATAGAGAAGCGCATAGCTCAGTCTGTAGAGAATGCAGTAAATCTCGGTGAAGGTATGATGATACTCCTAGATACTGATACTAAAGATGAGAAAATCTTCTCTCAGCACTTCGCCTGTCTGGACTGCGGTATCAACCTGCCCGAGATATCACC
>Ga0172369_10000927_pt1 | contig 43521 bp, 39 predicted proteins | sample LakKiv25m_FD_114539 | JGI IMG/M metagenome (GOLD analysis project Ga0172369, IMG submission 114539) | Freshwater microbial communities from Kabuno Bay, South-Kivu, Congo - kab_022012_11.25m | ecosystem: Environmental > Aquatic > Freshwater > Lake | place: Democratic Republic of the Congo...
CCCATCTAAAGTTTAAATTAATTCTCTGTAATGGCTATAGTTTTCATAGATTAGGCTTCGTAACTTCTTAGGGCCGAGAGTGTTAGAAGACCCGGTCTTAAAATTATTTGGGTTTTCCTATTTTTGGCGGTATAATAGACTGCGATTTAGCCTCGGTTATTCCGTTGGTAAGCTTATCAGTATTTTTAAATCAGGAATATAAGATTAATGAAGACATACCTATATGACATAATCATGGGCCGGGAAAAAGGATTGATAGCCGGTATGGTTAAAGTTATCCTTTGCTTTTTTTCTTTAATCTATGGTCTCTTGATTAGAGGATTAAGTTTTTTTTACCTGCTTAAACCAGTACGCTTGGGCTCTAAACTAATCAGCGTAGGTAATATTACCTGGGGTGGCACAGGAAAGACTCCATTAGTTGAATATATCTGCCGGTTATTACGGCGGAAGGGGCGTAAATTAGTTATCCTGAGCCGGGGTTATAAGAGAAATAAGGATATAGGGGCAGGCCCGGCTTATGCAGCACTGGGGGATGAGGTATATATGTTAGTGAAAAATTTAGGCGATATCCCTGTTATCGTTGATGCCGACAGGGTGCGGGGCGCTAATCTGGCATTAAGCAGGTATCATCCGGATATCCTGGTTTTAGATGACGGGCTGCAGCAATGGAGGATTAAGAAAGACCTGGAGATTATTACTATAGATGCAGCGAATCCTTTTGGCAACTATAGTCTCATACCGCGGGGAATTTTACGCGAGCCCCTTTCTGCGCTTAAGCGGGCAGGGATCTTTGTTTTGACTAAAACGGATCTAGCCTTGAATACAGGGGATCTGAAGGATTATCTATCTAAAGTTAATCCCGCGGCCTTACTGGTAGAATCAATACACCAGCCAGTAGACTTATACCGTATCAATCAGCCGCAGGAAAGATTGAGCTTGACAGATTTAAAGGGTAAGCGCCTGGGCTTAATTTCCGGGATTGCGCACCCGGAAGGGTTCGAGAGCTTGATTAAGGATCTGGGAGCTGATATTGCCTTGACATTCAGGTTTCCGGACCACCACTATTACTCAAAGAAAGATTGGAAGGATATTTCCAGGAAATTAAACCAGCAGGCAATAGATGCACTTGTTACTACGGAAAAGGATAGCGCAAGGTTTATTGCGCAGGATTTAGCTTCTGTTGGCTTGCAGTCAATTAATTTTTTAGCCTTACGCGTAGAGATCAGGATCACCGAGAATGAAGAAGGATTCCATAACCGATTACTTAGCCTGTAGCCTTTTTAGGCTCTTAGGCCCCCTATTAAGGATCCTGCCTTTAGGATGCGTATTTTTCTTAGGCAGGAGAATGGGGGAACTTTCATATTCTATTGACCTTAAACATAAAGCTATCGCCTACGCTAATCTTAAAACTGCTTTAGGATCCAATTCAACCCCCAGACAATTAAAAGCTTTAACCAGGCAGTTCTACCGCAGTTTCGGCGAAAATTTTATCGAGGTATTTTTGCTGCCGCGGATGGACAAGAATTATATCGATAAATACGTGCAGATCATCGGCCGGGAGTATATATCCGAAGGACTAAAGAAAGGAAAAGGGATAATTTTTTTAGGGGTGCATGAGGGTAGCTGGGAACTCTCGAACGTAATCAGCGCATATCTGGGGCTTGATTTCAGCTTTTTCTTCCGGCAACAAAGATTACCGCGCTTAGATAGCCTGCTTAATTCGTATCGTAGCCAGGGGGGAGTCAGGATCATTCAGAAACAGGGCCAGTTACGCCAACTGGTTGAGGTAATCAGGGGTAATCAGATGATAGGCATGACTATCGATCAGGGTGGCAAGACAGGGGTAGCGGTTAAATTCTTCTCTCAGTCTGCCTCTATGTCTTCCGGGGCAGTAAGATTAGCTTTGAAGTATAATATTACGCTGATACCTGTTTTTTATACGCGCATCAAAGGCCCCTATATTAAAATAACCTTTCATCCTCCTTTTGAGGTTGAAAGGAGCCAAGATTTCCAAAAGGATATAGTTGATAATTTAGGAAGGCTCTTGCCTATTTTTGAAAAGCAGATCCTGGAACACCCTTACGAGTATCTCTGGTCATATAAGATATGGAAGCATACCCGGGAAAAGAATATTTTAATCTTAAGCGATTCTAAGACAGGGCACTTAAGACAATCCCAGGCTTTAGCTAAAATAACGCAGGATTGTTTTAAGGAGAGGGGCCTAGCTGTTAATATCCGCACAGCGCAGGTTAATTTTAAAGGAGGATTAGAAAGTCTGGCCTTGGCCTTAAGCAGTTGTTTGTCAGGCAGATATCATTGCCAGGGTTGTCTTTGGTGTTTAGGTAAATTTCTTAGAGAAGATAGTTACAAGGATTTAATCGGTTATAAGGCGGACGTGGTAATATCCTGCGGATCAAGGCTTGCGCCGGTGAACTATATTATATCCAGGGAAAATCTGGCTAAATCACTGGTGATTATGCGGCCAGCGTTTTTAAGTACAGGAAGGTTTGATTTGGTAGTTATGGCTAAACATGACCATCCGGCAAAGAGAAAAAATATAGTGCCGACCGAAGGGGCGTTAAATTTAGTGGATGGTGATTACCTTAAATCGCAGCTGGCAGATTTCAGGCAGCAGGTTAAGATAGAAAAGGGTTTGGTGATCGGGGTATTGTTTGGCGGAGATACCAAGCATTTCCAGTTTGGCAGGGAGATTATGAAAACAGTGTCTGGGCAGATCAAGCAGATAACGGAAGCTTTGGATGCCGACCTTTTGATTACTACTTCCCGCAGGACCACCCCCCAGCTTGAAGCATTATTCAAGGATGAATTCCGCAATTACGCCCGGTGTAAAGCATTGATCATCGCCAATGAAAAAAATATCCCTCAGGCAGTAGGCGGTATATTGGCCTTAAGCGATATATTGGTTGTTTCTCCGGAAAGCATCTCAATGATCAGCGAAGCAGTAAACAGCAATAAATACACAGTGGTTTTTGATGCCGCTGGCCTAGACCCTAAGCATAAAAAATTCCTGAATAACTATGCGCGCAATAAATATCTTTATCTAGCTGGTCCCGAAAACCTAAGCAGGATGATTCAAGATATCTGGTTGACTAAACCCGAGGTGCGGATATCTTCGGATACTTATCTAGTTCAAGATGCTTTAAGGAAGATATTATGAATATCTTACAGATTTTGCCCGAATTAAACGTAGGAGGAGTGGAGACCGGCACGCTTGATTTGGCTAAATACCTTATCAAGGGCCAGCATAAGGCTGTTATTGTTTCCGCAGGCGGCAGCATGGTTAAAGAGGCAGAATCTCAAGGCGCTATCCATTACCAGTTGCCTGTGCATAAAAAATCTCCCCTTACCATGGTTATGAATATCCCTAAATTAATCGCAATTATCCGTAAAGAGAAGATCGATATCGTGCATGCGCGCTCCCGGGTGCCGGCCTGGATTGCCTATTTTGCTACTCTGCGGACGCATACGGTATTCATAACTACCTGCCATGGTTATTATAAAAAGCGCGCTTTTAGCCAGGTGATGTCTTGGGGAAAGCGGGTGATTGTCTTAAGCAAGGTGATCGGCAGGCATATGATCGAGGATTTTGCCACCCCCTATGAAAGGATCAGATTGATACCGCGCAGCGTGGATTTGGAAAAATTCCGTTACTTAAGCCCTGATGGAAAGAGAAGGAAGGAATTTAATGTAGGGATAATCGGCAGGCTCTCTCCGATTAAAGGTCACCTGCATTTTATTAAAGCCATGGCTAAGGTCGCCAGGGTAGTGCCGCAACTTAAAATATGGATTGTCGGTGATGCCCCGGAATCCAGAGAGGCATATAAAGAGCAGATTCAGGTTTTAGTTAAAAGATTGGGCCTTTGGCATAATACTGATTTTTTAGGGGTGCAAAGGGATATCCCGGGCATCTTGGCGCACCTTGACCTCCTAGTTTTAGCCACTACTACCCATGAGGCTTTTGGACGGGTGATTATCGAGGCGCAGGCTGCGGGTGTGCCAGTAGTTGCGACTCAGGTAGGAGGAGTAGTCGATATTATCGAAGATGGAAAGACCGGTTTACTCGTGCCTGCCGCAGATCCCGCCAGTATCGCTTCGGCAACGCTCAAGATATTCAACGACCTCCAGCTGGCGCGTAACTTGGCGGAGAATGCTTACCAGAAAGTAAAGGAAAAATACAACGTCGAGCTTATGGTAGGCAGCACCCTGGATGTTTACCGGGAAGCGCTTTCCAATTTCAAGATCTTGATTATAAAATTTAGTTCATTGGGAGATATCGTCCTTTCGACAGCCGCGCTAAAGGCGATCAGGAAAAAGTTCCCGGAGAATTATAAGATTACCTTTCTCGTAGGCGATGAATCCAAGGAACTGCTTTTACGCTCCCCCTATATCGATGAATTACTGATCTGCGATATGAAGAATAAAGATAAGGGACTGAGAGGCTTAATCAACTTAGGGCATATCCTAAGAAAAAAGAATTTTGATATGGTGATCGATTTGCAGAATAACCGCAAGAGTCATTTATTGGCTGCCTTGAGCATGGCTCCCAAGCGTTACGGCTACGATAACGGCAAATTAAGTTTCCTGCTTAACTGCCGTATTAAAAACGATCAACCCGCCCTTGATCCCATAAGTCACCAATTCAGGATCCTGAATATGCTTGGGATAGATTTAACGGAGCCTGCTTTAGAGCTCTGGCCAAGCAGAGAAGATGATAATTATATAGCGACATTCTTGAGCGCGGAATGGCTAGGTTCCAGCCAGAAGATTATCGGGATAAATATCGGGGCTAGCCAGAGATGGATGACCAAGAGCTGGCCCCTGGATAATTTAGCCAGATTATGCAAAGAGTTAGCCCGCAGGGATATTCGGGTAGTTATTACCGGTACACAGGAGGATTCTCCTCAGGCTGAATTACTAATTAGCTTAACAGGAGATGCGAAGTTATTGAATGCCTGCGGTAAGACTACAGTCAATCAATTGGCTTGCTTGATTAAAAGATGCGATGTTTACATCTGTTCTGACTCTGCGCCACTGCATATTGCTTCAGCTGTCGGCAGGCCTTCGATCGCTCTTTTTGGCCCAACCGACCCTTTGCGTCACTTAGCCCCGGCTAAAGGCTGCATAGTAATACAAAAAAAAGGTCTGCCCTGCAGCCCTTGCTATAAATCCAGATGTAAAACCAAGAAATGCATGTTCTCAATCACTCCGGAGGAAGTACTGGAGGCAGTTGAGGGATTATTAAAACTGTAATACCTAATAGTTGCGTAATGTGTAAAGTGTAATGTGTAATGCATAATCGAAAAACATCTTCGCCATACATATAGGAATTTAATATGAATATTCTCTATATTGTCAACCATCTTAATACCGGCGGGATTACCGCCTATCTTTTATCTTTAGCTAGCGGCTTAAAGGAAAAAGGGCATAATGTTTATATTGCTTCCCAGGGAGGAGAGTTGTTACCTAAATTCGTCGAAGCCGGGATAACCTTTTTTCCTATACCGATTAAAACTAAATCTGAGGTTAGCCCCGGGATTTTCCTGAGCCGGGCAAGATTATTGCCTGTTCTGAAAAAGAGGGGTATCGATATTATTCATTCCCATAGCCGCACTACCCAGATTTTAGCCCAACTATTAAGCAAGAAGGGCAATATCAGGCATATCTTTACCTGCCACGGGTTTTTTAAAAGAAGGTTATCGCGCCGGCTTTTTCCTTGCTGGGGCGCTCAGGTTATTGCGATAAGCCAGGCAGTGAAAGAACACCTTATCCAGGATTTCAAGCTTGATGCAAAAAAGATAACCGTCATACATAATGGGATAGACTTAACCAGGTTTAACGCAGGGTCTAGTAAAGATAAAGCTGTTTTTAAGAGGGAGTTCGGGCTAAATAACGGCCCTGTATTGGGTATCATAGCCAGGCTTTCCGATGTTAAAGGGCATATTTATCTGATCCAGGCGATGAAATTAGTATTAGACAAGGTTCCCGATGCTCAATTATTGGTGGTTGGTGAAGGTAAGATGTATGAAAAATTAGTAGCTTTAGGGGAGAAACTGGGAATTGCCCAAAGTATAATTTTTATCCCGGCAGTGAAGGATACCCGTGATGCCCTGCGGGCGATGGACTTATTTGTGATGCCCTCTTTGAAAGAGGGTTTGGGGCTGGCGTTGATGGAGGCAATGGCAAGCGGCCTGGCAGTGGTAGGGTCTAATGTGGGAGGGATCAAAAGCCTTATCCGGGGTCAAGATAACGGATTACTGGTTGAACCGGCGGATGCCGGTCAATTATCAGAGGCGATAATGAGTTTACTGGGAGACCTTAAGCTGAGGAGTTGCCTGGGGGCCAAAGCAAAAACCTTTATCAAGGAAAATTTCTCCAGGGATAAAATGGTCTTAGAGACGGAAAGGGTATATTTAAGATGTCTGGAAGAAACAGGCTAATTATTGTTTTCGGAGCAATTATTTTTATCTCAGGATATCTACTGGTTAGTTTTATGCAGGGAATTTATATCGTCCCTATCCTGATGTATCATTCCGTTACCCCGGAGGTGGAAACCGGTTATAGATTAGCGGTTACGCCTAAAACCTTTGAGCGGCAGATGCGTTTTTTAAAGCAGAATCATTACCGGATTATGCCGCTGGAAGATATTATATCTTTAATTAAAGAGAAGAAAAAAATTCCCGCCAAGACTGTCGCGATAACCTTTGATGACGGCTACGAAGATAATTTTACCTACGCCTTCCCTATATTAAAAAGATACCAGCTACCCGCTACAATATTTGTGATTATCCAGGAAATAGGCAGGCCGCAGGATGATCGATTAAGCTGGTCTCAGCTAAAAGAAATGCAAGATTCAGGACTTATTACTATCGGTAGCCATACTGTAGGTCCGGAACCGTTGATTAATATTAAGTCTGAAAATGAACTAAGACGACAGATTTTTGATTCTAAGAAGATACTAGAGGATAGGCTGGGCCGGCCGGTGGATCTCTTCAGTTATCCCGGTGGCCGGTTTAACCAGCGAATAAAAGACCTGGTGATTGCCGCCGAATATAAAGGAGCGGTAGCTACTACCCCGGGGAAAAAATATCCCCGTGACGATATATTTATCCTGAAGAGGCTAAGGATTTCCGAGAATAACGCTAATCTTTTCATCTTTTGGGTAGAGGTCAGCGGTTATTATAAATTTATCCTGGAGCTACGCAAATAATGCCTATCACAGGTAAAAGAATCCTGATTTTTAATGTTAATTGGCTGGGGGATGTTTTGTTTTCTACTGCCACCATCAGGAACATACGGCGTAATTTCCCGGGAAGTTTTATCGCTTGCATTATTCCCAGCCGCTGCTACCCTGTTTTAAAGGGTAATCCTTATTTAGACGAAATTATTATTTTCGATGAGAAAGATCGGCACAGGGGGGTTTTAGAAAAATTAAAGTTCGTTAAGTTCATTAAAAATAAGAATTTTGATACGGTATTTTTACTGCACCGTTCTTTCCGGCGCGCGCTTATCTGCCGGTTAGCCGGCATTCCGCAGAGAATCGGTCATTATACCAAAAAGCGCGCCTTCCTTTTGACTAAAAGCATCAAGCCTCCCGCCAGGGATGCGTTGCACCGCATTGATTATTATCTTGATATTATTGAGAAAGCAGGATTAAAGGTCGAAGACAGGTTTACCGATTTTTTCCTTGCCGAAGAGGATGCGAAATTTGTGGGAGATTTTCTGGAAAGAAAAGGGATCAGGCAGGATGAATTTCTCGTCGGAATAAATCCCGGCGGTAACTGGAGCCCTAAACGCTGGCCGAGGCCTTACTGGGCAATCTTAGCCGACCAGCTGATAGCCGAATTTAAAGCCAGGGTTATTATTACCGGCAGCAGTAAGGATACTAAGGACGCATTGGCGATCCAGGAATCGATGAAGGCCAAGCCGGTTATTAGCTGTGGTGTGTTTAATATCAAACAATTAGGCGCGCTGGCCAGGAGGTTAGATTTATTTATTACCGCGGATACCGGCCCTCTGCATATTGCAAATAGCGTGGGCTCCAAGAAGATAATCGCTATTTTTGGTCCGACCCATACTGCGATCACCGGCCCATACCCTGTAAAAAACGTAACTGTTTTACAGAAGGATGTTGGCTGTAAGATACCCTGCTACGTTGTAAAATGTAAAGACAACCGTTGCATGAAAGCGATTACCCCGGAGGAGATTTTAGAGCAAGTAAGGATATTTAGGCAGAGCCAATGAAGAAAGTCCTTTTTATAACCTTAAGCAATATCGGGGATGTAATTTTGAGTTTGCCGGCTCTGGATTACTTAATTTCCCTTTTTCCACAAGCGAAGATTACGGTCGTCTCAGGCCCACGTTCCAAGGAGTTATTCCAGGATAACCCCAGAATTGATAAACTGATTATTTACGATAAGCATATCAGGTTAAAAGAGAAGATAGCGCTCTTTGGCCAGTTACAAAAAGAGAAGTTCGCGATAGTTGTGGATTTACGCAACAGTTTCTTTGGGGCATTCCTGAAGGCACAATACAAGACTTCTTTTTTCTCATTTCTCTTTACAAGGACAAAGCATATGAAGGAGAGGCATCTTGATAAAGTCCGCAACCTAGGGTCGAAAGAGAATCCGGGCGCATCTTTAGATAAAGGAAGCGGTTGTTTATATATTAGTACGGAAGACGAAAAATATATCGATCTGGTTTTAGGAAAAAACAACATAATCCCTAGCGACAAGATTACGGTTATTTCCCCGGGAGCCAGAAGCCATATCAAGCGTTGGTCTGCGGATAAGTTTACGCGGTTGGCCTCGTCACTGATAGGATGCCTAGGGTTGAAGGTCGTCCTTGTAGGAGACAAAGAAGATAGGTCAATATGCGAATATATTGTCGGTAAATCACAGCATCCGTTATTGGATTTAGCGGGTAAGACTAGCCTGAGGCAATTAGCGGCCTTGATTAAGAAGGCCAGCTGCGTGATTACCAACGACAGCGCGGTTTTGCATCTGGCAGGTTATCTTAATACGCCGACAGTAGCGATATTCGGACCGACTGATGAGTTAAAGTACGGCCCCTGGGCGGAGAAATCCGCCGTAGTCAAAAAAGATGTTTTTTGCCGGCCTTGCGAAAAGGCGCAATGCCGGTTTCTTGATCTTAAATGCCTGCAGTTGGTAAATACCGAGGATGTCTTACGGGCGACCCGCAATATTTTAGCTATTAGCCAGGATACCCCGACTCTTGGTTATCAAGAAGACATCAGGCGGATTCTGATCGTACGGACTGACCGGATCGGCGATTTACTTCTTTCTACTGGCGTAATCAAGGCCATAAGAGAAAGATACCCGCATGCCTATATCGCAATGATGGTTTCCGGGTTCACTAAAGAGATAGTCGAAGGGAATCCCTATCTGGACGAGGTGATAACCTACGATAAGGATGGCAAACATAAAAGTTGGTATAGATCGCTAAAATTTAGCCAAAACCTAAAGAAAAAAAGATTTGATCTGGCGCTCATCCTGCATCCGACGAACCGGGTGCATCTAGTAACCTTTCTGGCCGGTATTCCCCGCAGGGTAGGTTATGACCGGAAACTAGGATTCCTGCTTACCGATAGGTTAAAGCATAAAAAGCAGCTAGGGGAAAAACACGAATCAGAATACAATTTAGACCTGGTCAGATATTTAGGCATTGAGCCGGCGGAGAACAGTTTATTGATGCCGATAAGGCCGGAATCAGAGAAGTGGGCAGAAGAGCTGTTTAAACAAAAGAAGATCGATAAGAGCCATAGATTAATTGCTATCCATCCGGGGGCGAGCTGTCCGTCTAAGATTTGGCCAAACGAACGGTTTGCTTCGCTAGCCGATAAACTGATCGAAAAACACGCAGCTCAGATTTTACTGATTGCCGGCCCTCAGGATATCGCTTTAGCAGAGAAGATCCTTAAACATATGCGTCAATCTGTAATCGATCTTTCCGGCAAGACATCGCTTAGCCAATTAGCCAGTTTGCTTAAAAGGTGCGATTTATTTATCTCTAATGATTCAGGCCCTGTGCATATAGCATCGGCGCTGGGGGTCCCGGTAATCTCTATTTTTGGCCGCAAGCAAGCAGGCCTAAGCCCCATGCGCTGGGGGCCTCTGGGCCTAAAAGGCAAGTTTTTACATAAGGATGTCGGGTGTCTGGAGTGCCTGGCGCACAACTGCGTTAAGGAGTTTGCCTGTTTGAAGGCAATAACAGTAGATGATGTATTGAAAGCAGCTGATGCGCTTCTTAAATAGCTACTTTTCTAGCTGAAGGAAATAGTTGATTTAGCGGAAATTTGTGTTAAAATTATAAGTTCGTATGATCAATATAAATAAGGTAAGGACATATTCGGTGAAAAACCGCCATAGTAAGGTTAAGTGGGAAGAATTCGCCAAGCTGCCTAAGCGCAGGAAGAGTTTTAGGCAGTTTTACGATTCTTTGCCCGCAATATTAAAAGCCAGAGATCTGCATAACCTGGTAGAAAGAGTGGTAAAGGCCAAAAGATCCAAGAAGGCGGTGATTTTTATGGCCGGGGCGCATGTGATTAAGTGCGGGCTCAATCCGGTTTTAATCGAATTGATAAAAAGGAAGATCATCACCTGTATCTGCTTAAACGGAGCAGGTATAATTCATGATTTTGAGGTCGCTTTACAGGGCAAGACCTCCGAAGACGTAGGCGCTGGTTTAAAAGAGGGTAAATTCGGCATGGGCCGGGAAACCGCAGAGTTTATCAATAAGGCGATCAACGAAGGGGTGGGTAGCGGATACGGTTTAGGATACGCAGTAGCGAAAAAGATCAGCACTTGCGGATTGCGCTATAAAAATCTGAGCTTGCTTTATAGCGCCTATAAGCACAAAGTGCCCGTATGTGTTTTTGTGGCTATAGGCACAGATATTATCCATCAACACCCTTCCTTTGATGCCTCGCTTGCTGGTAGGGGGAGCTTAAAAGATTTTCATCTTCTGGTAGAGAATGTAGGTAGGCTCGATAACGGGGGAGTATTATTAAATTTCGGCTCGGCAGTAGTATTACCAGAGGTATTTTTGAAGGCGCTTAATCTCGCCCGCAATCTCGGCAACAGAGTAAAAAATTTTAGCACAGCGAATTTCGATATGTTCTACCATTATCGGCCGGCACAGAATGTGGTAGAAAGGCCAACCCAGGCAGGTGGAAAGGGTTATTATATTATCGGGCATCATGAGATCATGCTTCCTTTATTTGCCCAGGCAATTATGGAAAAGATATGAAAGAACTTAAGAGGCTAACCAGTAAATTTGACAAAGCCAAGATTTTAGTGGTAGGGGATTTAATTTTAGATGAGTATATCTGGGGGGCTGTGGAGAGGATTTCCCCGGAGGCTCCGGTGCCGGTAGTCTGGGCCAACAAGAGAACTTATGTCCCCGGAGGAGCTAGCAACGTAGCCAGTAATATCAGCTCTCTCGGAGGCAAGGTTTGCCTGGCGGGGATTATGGGGAGGGATAAGAATTCCGAGATTTTATTTTCAGAATTAAAAAAGAGAAAGATCGATACTCAAGGGGTATTGATCGAACCTAAAAGATATACTACCGTGAAAACGCGGATTATCGCCGGCCATCAACAGGTAGTAAGGGTAGATTGGGAGCACACCGATCCTTTATCAAAAGACTTAAATAACAGGATAATAAAGTTTATATCGCAAAAAATAGCCGATTTTGATGCGATCATTGTTGAAGATTACGGCAAGGGGGTAATAAATATAGATCTATTAGCCGAGCTGATTAAATTAGCGCGCAAGCGAAAAAAGATTATCACCGTCGATCCTAAGGAGGAACACTTCCAATATTACCACGGGGTTACTGCAATTACGCCGAATCGCCGGGAACTGGAAAATGCGATCCGTAACTTAAGGATCAAGGATACCAGCAATAAATTTAAATTTAATAACGACAGGCTGTTTTCCGATAGCGATATCGACCAGGCTGCCCGTCAGATCCTGAAATATTTAGAGTTAGAATCAATTTTAGTGACGTTGGGAGAACAGGGGATGAAGTTATTCGAAAGAAGAGGAGCCATGACGCATATTCCTACTGTGGCCCAGGAAGTTTTTGATGTCTCCGGAGCAGGTGATACGGTTATAGGTACTTTTACCCTGGGGCTTTGCTCCGGCGCAAGTAAACTTGCCGCAGCGCATCTAGCAAATCTTGCCGCCGGTATCGTAGTCGGCAAGGTCGGCACAGCAGTGATTACCCAAAAAGAGCTTATAGAAAGGTTAGAATAAATATGGAAGTTATCGGCGTGATTCCGGCGAGGTATTCATCAACTAGGTTCCAGGGTAAGGTCCTGGAGGATATTCTCGGTAAACCGATGATTCAGTATGTCTGGGAACAGGCCAAGCAATGCCTTATCCTGGATGAACTGATTATCGCCTGCGATGATGAACGGATAGCGGAAGTTGCCAAGGGGTTCGGAGCCAAGGCGGTATTAACAGCTAAGGGCCATGCCTCAGGCACTGACCGGATAATCGAGGTAATCAATCCTCTAGACGTGAAAATAGTAATCAATATCCAGGGGGATGAACCCTTGGTTCACCCTACAATGATCGATAGTGTTGCTAGGGCGTTATTGACAGATAAATCAGTTTCCATGGCCACGGTAATGAAGAAGATAGATGATCCGCTGCAGATTAATGACCCCCATGTAGTCAAGGTAGTAGTAGACAAAAATAATTTTGCCCTTTATTTTTCCCGTTCAGCTATTCCTTACCGCCCGCAAAATTCCCAGGTTCAAACCCCGCTTTACTACAAACATATCGGCCTCTATGGCTACACCAAGGATTTTCTCTTTACCCTGCGCAATCTGCCCGTATCTAATTTAGAGAAAACAGAATGCCTGGAGCAATTAAGGGTTCTAGAAGAAGGTTTCCGTATCAAGGTCATTGAGACTAAATTTGATACTGTTGGCGTGGATACACCCGAGGATTTAGAGAAGGTAAGGCTTTATTTAGAAGAGAGGAAGATCTAATGCGTCAGGTCACCGTCAGAGATATTAAAATCGGAGGTAAAAATCCCTTTGTTTTAATCGCCGGGCCATGCGTGATTGAATCGGAAAGGATCTGCTTGGAAACCGCCAAGAGGATCAAGGATATCACCTTTCGGCTGGGTATATCCTATATATTCAAATCCAGTTTTGATAAAGCTAACCGGATGTCCGTTGATTCTTACCGCGGGCCGGGGATCAAGAAAGGATTAGAGATTTTAAGCAGGATAAAACAAAAATTAAATCTGCCGATTTTAAGCGATATCCACTGTCAAAGAGAGATTATTGAGTCGGCCAAAGTCCTGGATATCATCCAGATACCGGCATTCCTCTGCCGCCAGACCGATATCGTAGTTAGTGCCGCTAAGACCGGTAAAGTAGTAAATATCAAGAAGGGCCAGTTTTTAGCTCCCTGGGATATCCTGCCTATAATTAAAAAAGCAGAATCCACCGGTAATAAGAAGATCATTATCACTGAGCGGGGGTCTTGTTTCGGTTATAATAATCTGGTATCGGATTTCCGCAGCTTAGGGATAATGCGCGAGTTCGGTTATCCGGTTATATTCGATGCCACCCACAGTGTTCAACTCCCCGGGGCTAAAGGTGTTTCTTCCGGAGGCCAGCGTGAGTTCGTTCCCGGATTATCCCGGGCAGCAGTGGCTTTTGGCTGCGACGGTTTATTTTTAGAGGTCCATCCTCATCCGGATATGGCCCCTTGTGATGGGCCAAATATGATTGATTTAAAAGAGTTAGAAATGCTGTTAAAACAGATTAAGAAAATCGAGGCAGCTTTATGAAAGCAAGTGTTTTAAAAAGGGCAAAAGAGGTATTAGATATCGAGATCCAGGCTATCCGGGATTTAAAGCCGCGGCTGGGGAGAAGCTTTGAAAAGGCCCTAAGCTTGATTATCAAAACTAAAGGCAGGGTAGTAGTCAGCGGGATGGGCAAGACCGGTATTATTGCGCAAAAGTTCTCCGCTACCTTAGCTTCGACAGGCACGCCCAGTTTATTTTTACATAGCGCCGAGGCGATTCACGGAGATTTAGGCAAAGTAACTGCCGAAGATGTAGTTATTATTCTTTCTAACAGCGGCTCAACAACTGAAATGAAACAGTTACTCCCCCTTTTAAAAAAAATCGGCTCAAAGATTATTGCCCTTACCGGTAACTTAGAGTCAGTCTTGGCTAAATATAGCGATGTAGTCCTAGATGTCTCTGTTAAGCAGGAAGCCTGTCCTTTAGGGCTGGCTCCTACTGCTTCGACAACAGCTACCCTGGCTATGGCTGATGCCTTGGCAATCTGCCTTTTAGAACTGAAAGGTTTTAAAGAGAAGGATTTTGCTTTTTTTCATCCCGGAGGGGCTTTGGGCAGGCGTCTTCTGCTTAAGGTAGAAGATATTATGCGCAGGGGGCCTGCTAATCCTATTGTAAATGAGGATAAAAAAGTGGCTGAGGTATTGTTAAGGATTACCCAGGCCAGGGCAGGTTCAGCCACTGTCGTGGATAAGGCAGGCAGGCTCAAGGGGATATTTACTGACGGTGATTTACGCCGCCACCTCGATATTGATCAGAATTTACCGCTGCGTAAGATTAAAGAAGTAATGACTAAAAATCCTACAGTAGTAAATAAAGAGATGCTGGCAGCAGAGGCGATGCATATCTTTGAAGAAAAAAAGATTGACGAAATACCCGTAGTGGATAAACAAAGGCGGCCGGTTGGATTACTGGATGTCCAGGATCTTTTAAAGGCGGGGTTGGTTTAATAAAATAATGTTACGATCCGGTTTTCAGGAAGGGTTAAGGGATAGAGTCAAAAAGATCAAGCTGCTGTTATTGGATGTAGACGGGGTCTTAACCGACGGCCGGATTGTCTATGATTCGCGCGGCCACGATATGAAATTTTTCGATGTCCACGATGGTCTGGGCATCTATGCCTTGCGCAGGGTAGGAATCAAGACTATTTTGATTACTGCCAAAGGTTCGCGGGCGATTAAGCCGCGCGCCCGCGATATGCAGGTCGAAGAGGTATTCGAGAATATTTCCCCCAAGACAGTTGTTTTGAATAAGATCCTCCGGAAGTATAAGGTTAAGCTGGATGAGGTCTGTTTTGTCGGCGATGACTTAGTGGACCTGGGTTTAATGAAAAAGGTGGGTTTTTCCGTAGCGGTATTTAATGCTGTCCCGGAGATTAAACAGGCAGCCCATTATATTAGCTTGAAGGAAGGGGGGCGGGGCGCGGTTAGGGAGGTCGCTGAACTTATTCTTAAATCGCAGGACCAGTGGTCGAAGATTCTCAGGCTATATGATCTTTAAAAGAATTATCCTAGTTTTTAGTTTAGCAGTTCTGTTTATTCCGGCTTTTTGTAGCGCCAAGCAGGATACCGGTGAGTCAGACCAGCAGATCAACGATTTCTCCTTAGCCGGTTATGCCGAAAAGGGGAAGAAAAGCTGGGATATCTCCGGAAAATCCGCGGATATCTTTAATGAGGTAGTAAAACTGCAGGATGTCGTCGGTAATCTTTACGGGGAAAAAGAGGATATAAAGCTTACAGCTAACCGGGGTGATTTTAATAAGAATGACGGCAGGGTCCGCCTGGAGGATCAAGTGGTTATCACTACTTCCTCCGGCGCCAGATTGACCACCGATTCTCTGGATTGGGACAGGAAGAAGCAACTTGTTTCTACCAAGGAGTTGGTCAATATTGCCAAAGAAAATATTGTTACTACTGCCCAAGGCGCTACTGGCCAGCCTGACCTGAATAAGGTTATACTGCAGAAAGATGTGAAGGTTGATATCAATCCGGAGAGTCAGGGTAAACAGGCCAAAGGCGTAAAAAACAAGGTTACTATTACCTGCGACGGGCCGCTGGAGATAGATTATCTGAATAACGTAGCTACTTTTAAAAATAATGTCAAGGTGGATAATCAGGAATCGCTGATTTTTAGCGATACGATGGACGTATATTTTATCCGGTCTAAAAAGGATAATCCTTCCTTAGAGGCAGAAGCTCAAGCATTGGGCGCTAATATCGACAAGATCATCGCGCGGGGTAATGTTAAAATAGTGCGTGGGGATAACGTCTCTTACAGCGAGGAAGCGGTTTATAGCGCACTGGATAAAAAAATCATTCTTAGGGGTCAGCCAAGATTAATTGTCTATTCGGCGGAGGATTTGAATGCATCTTTTGGAAACTAAGGGTCTTTGTAAATCTTACGATGGCAGAGAAGTAGTCCGGGGGGTAGATATTCTGGTCAAGCGCGGGGAGGTCGTCGGTCTGTTAGGCCCTAACGGCGCAGGGAAAACCACTACCTTCTATATGATTGTCGGGATTATCCCCCCTAACCGCGGGAAGATTGTTTTTGATAATTACGATATTACCTCTAGCCCTATTCATGAACGCAGCCGTTTCGGCATAGGCTACCTCGCCCAGGAGCCTTCGATCTTCCGTAAGCTCAGCGTTGAAGAAAATATTATGTCGATCTTGGAGACGTTGCCTATAGGCATAAAGGAACGCCGGCGCAGGCTGGAGGGTTTACTTCAGGAATTGAATATTGCTCATCTGGCAAAAAATAAGTCTTATACCTTATCCGGCGGGGAAAGAAGGCGGCTGGAGATTACCCGGGCGCTGGTGACCAATCCCTCTTTTATACTGCTGGACGAGCCTTTTTCCGGAATCGACCCCATTGTCGTAAATGATGCCCAGGAGATCATCAAAGATTTGCGGTCTAAGGGCTTAGGTATATTACTTACCGACCATAATGTGCGGGAGACGCTTTCCATAACTGACCGGGCTTATCTGATCGCCGAAGGGAGAATACTTATTTCCGGCACAGCCGAAGAATTGATTAATAATCCTAAAGCACGTCAGATATATTTAGGCGAGAAATTCAGTATGTGATCAAAGAGAGGAAAAGATGAAGACGGAAGTTAAAAAAATCGATACCAACAAGAGGGAACTCAGCGTTGAACTAAACGACAATACCGTTAAAGATAAGTTTGAAGATGTTTTTAAGGCTATCGCCAAGGAAGCCAAGGTGCCGGGTTTTCGCCCCGGGCATGCCCCGCGGGATGTTTTAGAGAAACATTACGCTTCAGCCGCGCACCAGGAAGTATTAAAGGAGCTAATCCCGGATATTTACCATAAGGCTGTTGAAAAAGAAGGCTTGGATACTATAGAGTTGCCGGAGATATTCGATGTCAAGCTGGATAGGAACAGCCTGTCGTTTAAGGCCAAGGTGGAAGTCAGGCCTCAGATCAAAATCGATAATTATAAAGGGCTTAAGGTGCGCTACAAAAAAATAAGCGTTTCTAGCGACGAAATTAAGCGCAATATCGACTCTCTGAAGGAATCCAAGAAAATCGATTCCCTGGACCATCATTTTGCCAGAAGGCTGGGATTTCCTGATCTTGAAGCGTTAGAGCAGGCAGTAGAAAGACAGATTTTCCTGCAGAAGGAAAACGAACAACGTCAGAAGATCGAAAATCAAATCGTAGAAGATATAACTAAAGGTCTGGATTTTAAGGTCCCGGAATCTTTGGTCAGTAGGCAATTGCAGGATTTATTGCGTCAGAGCAAACTCGATTTGGCTTTAAAGGGCATGCCGCGGGAAAATATCGATAGCCAGGAAAAGACATTATTGGAAGCCCTTAAGCCTCAGGCCAGTAAGCAGGTCAAGGTTTATCTGGTATTAGCCGAGATCGCTAAAAAAGAAAATATTGCCCTAGACGATCATATGCCGCATAATGTTATTGAGCTATTATTAAGGGAGGCAGACTGGCAACAAGAGACCTAATTTAATACTCGTTTAGCCCGCCTGGCGGGCTCAACAAGCTTAACCAGCCAAACGGAGGTGGTTATGGGTGAAAAAATGCAGACGTTAGTACCTATGGTGATTGAGCAGACAGCGCGGGGTTATGAAAGGGCATATGATATCTACTCCCGCCTGTTAAAGGACCGGATTGTCTTCATCGGCACCCCCATCGATGACGTAGTCGCGAATTTAATTATCGCTCAGATGCTTTTTTTACAGATGGAAGACGCCAATAAAGACATTAATGTCTATATTAATTCTCCCGGCGGTTCGGTGACTGCCGGTTTGGCTATCTATGATACAATGCAGTTTGTGAAGCCTGATGTGGCAACTTATTGCGTCGGCCAGGCCTCTAGCATGGGGGCACTGCTTCTGTCCGCCGGCAGCAAAGGCAAAAGGCACACCCTGCCTAATTCGCGGATTATGATCCATCAGCCTTGGGGGGGGATCCAGGGGGCGGCCGAGGATATATCCCGTCATGCCAAGGAAATCCTTAAGATGCGCGATAAAATCAATGAAATATTAGCTAAACACACCGGCCAGACTTTGGAGAAGATACAGAAGGATACTGACCGGGATTACTTTATGTCTAGTCAGGAGGCAAAGGATTACGGCCTTATCGACGAAGTAATCTCCCAGAAAATAAAATAACCCTGCGAAAACCCTTAGAGTAGAAATCGGAGATCCGTCAAGGATTAAAAACAGATCTACCGCTGATTTTGCGCTAGTGTTTTGGTGAGGGAGGTTAAATTTATAAACAATGCCAAGCGAAGACGCCATTAACCGATAACTAAGAAAGGAATAGCCATGGACAAGAACTACTTATTGACGCCTGGGCCAACACCTTTACCGCCTGAAATATGCCAAGCAATGGCCAGGCCGATTATCCATCACCGCACACCGCAGTTTCAGGCTATTTTGAAAGAGGTAAGTGAAGGGTTAAAATATGTTTTTCAGACTTCAAGCGATGTCTTTATTCTAGCTTCTTCCGGGACAGGAGCGATGGAGGCCGCGGTTGTAAACTTATTATCCGGAGGCGATTCAGTCATCGTAGTCGAGGCGGGTAAATTCGGGGAAAGATGGACGGAGATCTGCCGGAATTACGGAATCAACTGCGAGATTATCAAGGTAGAATGGGGTAGCGCAGTTGATCCTTCAGAGATTGAGCGAAGACTAAAAGCCAACCCGAAGACCAAAGCAGTATTTACCACTTTATGCGAAACCTCAACCGGCGTAACTAATGACATCCAGGCAATAGGCCAGGTGGTAAAAAATTCAGCTGCAGTCCTGGTAGTGGATGCGATTAGCGGGCTGGGAGCCATTGATTTAAAGAGCGATGCCTGGTCATGCGATGTCGTGGTATCCGGTTCTCAGAAAGGCTTGATGCTTCCTCCCGGTTTAGGCTTTATCTCGCTGAGCCCTAAGGCGGGAAAACTTATGGAAGGGGCAAAGTCCCCGCGTTATTATTTTGATTTAAAGGTTGCCAAGAAGGCCCTAGCTAAGACCGATACCCCTTTTACTCCGGCGATAAATTTGATTATCGCTCTGGCAGAGGCCTTAAAGAAAATCAAGCGCGATGGACTGGAGAATATTTTTTTACGCCATAAAAAGATGGCCAAGGCCACCCGGGCAGCGATTAAGGCTTTAGGCTTAGAGTTATTCGCCCCCAAAGCTGCTTCTGATGTGGTGACTGCAGCGGTAGTTCCTCAGGGGATAGACGGGGAAAAATTAGTAAAAACGATGAGAGATACCTACGGTGTAACTATAGCCGGCGGACAGGCAGAATTAAAAGGCAAGATCTTCCGCATCGCGCATATGGGTTATATTGAAGAATTTGATATTATTCTCGGTATCTCGTGTTTGGAGAAGGTCTTAAAGCAGATGGGTTATAGTTTTGAATTAGGTTCGGGGGTTAAGGCAGCCGAGGAAATTTTCTTAAAGTAAAACAGGAGCGTAAAATGATCAAGATATTAATCAGCGATCCCTTATCGGAAGAGGGTTTAAAAATCTTGCGGGATATCCCGGAATTCGAGGTGGATGTTAAAACCGATTTGAAGCCTGATGTTCTAAGGCAGATCATCGGAGAGTATCAAGCTTTGATTGTCCGTAGCGCAACCAAGGTTACTAAGGACCTGATTGGCGAAGCCAAGAAATTGAAGGTAGTTGGCCGGGCAGGCGTAGGTCTGGATAATGTTGATTTGGAGGCGGCGACCCGGAAAGGGGTCATCGTTATGAATACTCCGGCGGGAAATACTATTTCTACTGCCGAACATACGATGAGCATGATCCTTGCTCTTTCCCGGAATATACCTCAGGCCAATGCCTCGATGAAGCGCGGGGAATGGAAGCGTTCCAAATTTATGGGGGTAGAGCTTTATAATAAGGTATTAGGTATCGTCGGGCTAGGCCGGATCGGCTCAGAAGTAGCTAAGCGGGCTTTTTCATTCGGGATGAAAGTTTTGGCTTTTGATCCGTTTTTATCCCGCGAGGTTGCCGAGGGCCTGGGAGTAGAGGTGGTGGAACTAAAAGAATTATTGGAACGCGCCGAATATATCACGGTGCACACCCCCTTGACCGAGGAGACCAAGCATATCATATCCGCTAAAGAATTTGCCATGATGAAAAATGGGGTACGGCTGGTCAATTGCGCGCGCGGCGGGATTATCGATGAAGCTGCTTTGGCAGTTGCCGTCAAAGAAGGCAAGGTTATCGGTGCAGCGCTTGACGTCTTTGAGAAAGAGCCGCCGGACCCTAACAGCGAACTTATCAAATTAGACAATATTATCATTACTCCGCATTTAGGGGCATCGACTGAAGAGGCGCAGGTTAATGTTGCTATCGAAGTGGCTGAGATCGTCCGCGATGCGCTTTTAGGTAAAGGGATACGCAACGCCGCCAACTATCCTTCTTTAGATGCAGAGGCCTATAAAGTTCTCGAACCTCATATAAATCTGACTGAGAAATTAGGGATGTTTGCTGCCCAGCTGGTTGAAGGCAGGTTCCAGGAGTTAAGGATAAGTTATAGCGGGGATATTATTAAACATGACTTGACCCCTCTTACTTTGGCTTTAGTCAAGGGGGCGCTCTCTCCGAGTTTACAGGAGACGGTTAATTTTATTAATGCTACCAACCTCGCTAAAGAGAGGGGTATTAGTATCAAAGAAGTAAAATCTACTAAAGAGGCGGAGTTCGCCACTTTAATCCAGCTGGAGATTATTACTGATAAGGAGTCCAGGGTTGTTTGCGGGACTCTTTCTGCGAACAAACAGCCCAGGATCGTTAAGATCGACGATTATTACGTAGAGGTATCTCCTTTAGGGGAGATGATTATGATTCAGAATCTGGATAAGCCCGGCATTATCGGGAACCTGGGCACGCTTTTGGGTAAATGCAACATTAATATCGCCGCGATGACATTCGGTCGGGAGAAACTAGGTGGCAAGGCAATCAGTATCCTTAATGTAGATGCTCCGGTTTCCGGAGAGCTTTTGGATAAGGTGAAGAAACTAGAAAATATCCTAGCAGTTAAAACCATAAAACTATAAAAATCCGCATGATTAAAAGACTTTTCAATGTTTGCTTAATGGCAGGAGTGTGGTTTTTAGTTAGCTCTTTACCGGCTTGCGCTGGGGAGATAACTATATTATATACCGGGGATACTCATGCCATGCTTTATACCTGCAGTTGTCCTAAGGAGCCCAACGGGGGCGTCAGCCGGCGCGCTAGCTTGATTAAACAACTCAGGAAAGAGAATCCCGATACCTTAGTTTTAGATTCCGGCGGTTTTTTTGCCTCAGGTATAATGGATGAGTATAGCCAGAATACCCAGCTGGATATACAGCGGACACTAGCAAGCCTTAAAGCCATGGAATTGATGCAGTATGATGCCTTAGCTATAGGCGATAACGAGTTTAATTTCGGCAGGGAATTCTTAGAGGCTAATATCGCCAAGTATAAATTAAATTTTCTTTCCGCGAACATTAAATCCGCTAAGGCCCTGCCTTATTTTATCAAAGAGGTCGGCGGGGTTAGGATAGGAATCGTGGCTGTAAGTCCGGTCGCTGATCCGCAAAAATATGGCACCCTGCGTTTACTTGATCCTGATAGCGCAGTTGCCTGGGCAATAAGCGAATTAAAAAAACAATCGGTCGAGCTGATAGTTGTCTTGAGCGGGTTGAATGATAGCGATAACCGGAAATTAACCCAGGATGTGAAAGGGATAGATATCATTATATCCGGTTTTAGCACGCCAAAACAAAGAACAAGCGACAATCAGCCTTATGGCTCGGTTTTGCTCCTTAGGCCTTCCTGGCAGGGCCGTAGCTTAGGCAAGTTGTCTTTAACGGTAAAAGACGGTAAAATTTTAAAATATAAAACAGAACAGCTGCCTGTTTCCGAAAACATAGCGCAAGATCCGGAAGTCCTTGCTGTGATACCGCATTGTTTTTCTGATAGTGACTGTAAGAGTAAGGATAAAATAGGCATTTGCCGTGATCCAGGGGCCCTGAACTCGCAATGTAAGTTTAGCCAGCCGCGTAAGGTCTCTCTTTTAATTATTATTCCTAAGGCGTGCTTGACCTGCAACACCGCTAGGCCGATAAATTTGCTCAAAAAGTATTTCCCCGGGCTGCAGGTTAATTACCTGCTTTATCCTAGCCGCCGAGCAGATCAACTGATAAGGCAGCATTCTATCAATACCCTGCCGGCTTACCTGTTAGGGAAAGAGGTCAGTCAGGAAAAGGAGTTTAGCAAGTTAATACAACGCCTGGGCAGAAAAGGTGATTTTTACCTGGTTGATCCGCGTTTCGTGGGTTTTTCTTATTTTTTAGGCCGGCAGAGGTTCAAGTCTAGGTTAGATTTATTCTTGAGCCTTTTTGGCAAAGACAGCCAGAAGTTACTTAAGGTAATGAAGCAATTTCATCCGACGATTCATTTTTTAGCCAAGGAGAGTAAGGAATCTAAATTTGACGCTGGCCGCGGAGGTTTAGAGGTCGAAGAATATTTAAGAGCTGTCTGCGTGGAAAAATATAATCCCCGGGTTTTCTGGGATTATCTGGAATGCCGCTCGGGTAATATCTATAGTTCTTGGTGGGATGATTGCCTGATAGGGCAAGATACAGGGAAGATAAAAGCCTGTGCGCAGTCTCAGGAAGGAGAAAAGCTCTTAAAAGAAAATATCAGCTTGAATAACGAATTAGGGGTTATGTTAGGTCCGACCTATCTTTTAGATAACCAGGAGATTTTCAGTTCGCAGGGTGTGCCTGCGGTGGAAGAACTTAAGAAGTTAATCAAGAGGTGAAAAAATGACCAAGAAACCAAAGATCTATATTATTGATGTAACTAACCGCGATGGGGTGCAAACCTCGCGGATCTGTCTTTCTAAGCTGCAAAAGACAATGATCAATATTTATTTAAACGAGATGGGGATATTCCAGTCTGAGTTTGGTTTTCCTCTTACCCACCATGAGACGAATTATTTGAATGCAAATTTAGAATTAGTCAAGGAGGGCGTCCTTTCGCCAATACGCCTGGGGGGATGGGTCAGGGCAACCAAGGATGACACAAAAGCTACTTTCGGGTTAGTTCCTCAGATCAAGCATCTCAATCTTTCGATCTCGACAAGCGACCAGATGATTATGCATAAGTTTAGGGGTAAGCTCGACCATGGTTCGGTAATCAAAGGGATGGTAGATGCGGTAAAAGAGGCCAGGAGATCCGGGGCACAGTCTATCGGCGTCAATGCCGAAGATGCTTCACGCACGAGAATTGATTATCTGATTGAATTTTCCCAGGCTGCTAAAAAAGCCGGAGCGGATAGGGTCCGTTATTGCGATACCTTAGGGTGCGATACGCCTTTTACGATCTATGAGAGGATAAAATCACTGGCTGAGGCAATCGAGATGCCTATAGAGATTCACGGTCACAACGATTTAGGTTTGGTGATAGCTAATTCTATCGCCGGAGCAAAAGCCAGCCTCGATTGCGGTCAGGACGCATATATTAATACCTGTATTAATGCGATGGGGGAGCGCGCAGGAAACGCGGATTTGGTTTCGGTAATTTTAGCGATGAAATACGGCAACGGTATGCAGGATTACCCCTTGGATGAAAAGATTGATCTGAAGAAGGCTTGGAAGATCTGTAAATATGCCTCTTATGCTTTTGGCGTGCCTATCCCGATTAACCAGCCCGGGGTGGGCGCAAATGCCTTTGCCCATGAGTCCGGTATCCATGCCGACGGAGCCTTAAAAGACAGGCGTAATTATGAGCTTTATGATTTCGAAGAATTAGGCAGGGGTGAACCGGAGGTAATCGAAACCGGACGCAAGATTACCGCCGGGGAGTATTCCGGGATTAAGGGGTTCAGGAATGTTTATGAAAAATTAGAAGTTGCCTTTACTGATGATAAAGAGGCGACTAAAATCCTGGAGCTGGTGCGTTACGCCAACGTGCACAATCAAAAGCCGTTAGTCGATGATGAGCTGAAGTTTATTGCTCGTTATCCGGATGTCGCCCGGAAGATATTCGCCATGGCACCGTGATTGTCGCTATGCCGGCGATAGTTAAAACATGAGGAGCTTCTTATCAACCGAGCAAATTTGACGAGGTAATAACGATGAATATAGTTATAGTAGGGGCGCAATGGGGGGATGAAGGAAAAGGTAAGGTAATCGATATCATTTCCGAAGACGCCGATTATATTGTCCGTTATCAGGGGGGTAGCAATGCCGGCCACACCGTGGTCGTCGATGGCCAGGAGTATATATTTCATCTTATTCCTTCGGGGATTCTGCATCGAAAAAAAATATGCTGTATCGGCAACGGCGTAGTGGTAGACCCGGCCGTATTGATTCAGGAGGTCAGGGGGCTTCAGTTGAGCGGGATCAAAGTCGATCGGCGCCTGAAGATCTCTACGCTCGCCCATGTTATTTTTCCTTACCATAAGATCCTCGACCAGCTACGCGAGAAAAAAAGAACGGCTAAGATCGGCACCACCGGCCGGGGGATCGGCCCCTGCTATGCGGATAAGATCAGCCGTTGCGGCATAAGGATGATCGATCTTTTAAATCCGCAGGTTTTTAAGGCCAAATTAAAGGATAACCTTAAGGAAAAAAATGAGATTTTTCGCAAGGTTTATGGCCACCGCGGGTTTGATTTCTCCAAGATTTATAAAGAATATCTAAATTACGGCCAACTGCTGTCTGGATATATCTGCGATATCTCCTCTTTGTTGAATAAAGCTATAACAGAAAAAAAGGATATCCTTTTTGAAGGGGCACAAGGTACTTTTTTGGATATTGATTTCGGGACCTATCCTTTTGTAACATCTTCTTCTTCGACTTCCGGCGGTTCCTGTATCGGCACAGGGGTTTCCCCCTTGGCGATTAAAAAAGTGGTGGGAGTTGCCAAAGCCTATACGACTAGAGTCGGGGAGGGGCCTTTCCCGACCGAGTTTAAGGCAGATTTTGCCAAGTTGATGCGCGATAAAGGTAATGAATTCGGCGCTACCACCGGTAGGCCGCGCAGGTGCGGCTGGCTTGATTGCCTGATGGTAAAAGAGGCAGTACTCTTAAACGGGATATCGGAATTAGCGATCATGAAACTGGATATACTGGATAATCTTAAAAGTATCAAGGTTTGCACAGCTTATAAGTATAAAGGGAAACTATTTAAGAAGTTCCCTTATGACCTGGAGGTATTAGAAAACGCCAAGCCGATATATAGAGAAATGGCAGGCTGGGTTGGTGCCAGTAATAAGTCTAGGGAGTTTAAGGATCTGCCGGTTAATGCCCGGAATTATATATCAGCATTACAGGGGATATTAAAAACAAAAATTTCCATGGTTTCCGTAGGCTCTGCCCGTGATGAGACTATATTTATTTGATGTTTAGGTTATTATAAAACCCTTGACTAAGATTAGGGGTTATGCTATAGTTAAATTCCTAAAATAATATACAAATTATAGAGGAGGAACAAAAATGAACAGGTTATTTAAAATTCTTTTTGTCGGCTTTATAGTTATTACTTTATCCGGTTGCACGTTCATCTTTCAAAAAGGCAGGCGTTCCGATGTAGAGAAGATCGAGGAATTATCCCGGCAGCTCGATGAGTTAACACAAGCTCAGAGATTGCTGGAGTCCAGGTTCAGTAAGGAGATCCAGGATAAGCAGGTAAAATTACAGATGATGGAGAAGGGTTTAGTGATCACTGTCCTGGGGGATGTACTTTTTGATTCCGGTAAGGCCAAGATTAGGTCCGAGGCCAACGGGATATTGGATAAGATAGCCGTTGTGCTCAAGGAAAATGTACCTGATTTAAACGTCGGTATTGAAGGCCATACGGATAATGTGCCGATTAAAGTTTCGGGTTGGAAATCGAATTGGGAGCTTTCCACTGCCCGGGCCTTAAGTGTTTTACATTATCTGGTTGAGAAGGATGGGATTTCTCCGGATCGGCTATCAGCAATTGGATACGGGGAATATCGTCCGGTAGCTCCCAACGATTCCCGAGACAGCCGGCAGCTTAACCGCCGGGTAGAGATTGTGATCCTGCCTGCTGCGAAAAAGATCAAAGAGGCTAGCGAGATCAAGGTAATGGAACCGAAGGAAAATCTGAAATAACACAGCCTTTATCTTAAAACTAGGGGTGAGAAATGGATGAAGGGTTTAAAAACAGGGTAATTTTAATACTGATAGTATTAACAGCAATATTTTTCTTGAGCACGGTTAGCTCTTGTAGTAATGCCCATCGCCAGAAGATCTCTCGCGATAAAGAAATGGCTACGCGGCTTGACCGGGAAGAGAAATTAAACAAACTGGAACAGGAGAAGGCTGGGGTTGCAGCCAAGCTGAATAGCCTGAGCCAGGCGCTGGAAGAAGAAAAGGCAGCGCATCAGGAGACTAAAAAAAGCCTGACCCAGGAGCAACTAGCTAATCAGAGCCTTAAAGAAGAATTACAAAAAGTTACTAAGCTCAAGGAGGCCTTGGAGGAGGATTTGAAAGAGGCCCTGGTAGCTGGTAAGGCAAAAAAAAGCAAAAAATGATATAAAAGGGGGTAAAAACGGCTTTCCGTCTGTTTAGATAAAAGGGGATGATTATTCCCCTTTTTTGTTAGCGAGAAGGGGGGGTGAATAGAACTATGGCTAAGTTACGCAAGAAAAAAGTGAATTCCAAAAAGCTGGTACGCATAAAGAAAACAAGCGTATCAGTCAAGCCCGCTATGCGGAGGATTAAAAAACGCAGTGTCCCTCGGAGGACAAAAAAGAAAAGTTACGCTGCGCAGGAGATCATGGTAGAGCAGGCAAAATTCTATACCGGTCAGGTATCTCATATAGCTCCTCATATAGCGCCACAGTCTGTTTCCCGGGAGCTGCCTTTTGAATATGGCCGGGATAGGATGATTTTGCAGGTACGCGATACCCATTGGGTGCATGTTTACTGGGAGCTGACCAATCAAACCCTGGATAAGTTCAGGAAAGAATTAGGAAAAGATTTTTATACCGCCAGGCGCGCCTTGCGCGTTTACGATATCAGCCAGATTAATTTTAATGGTAATAATGCCCATCGGTTCTTTGATATCCAGATTAATGAATATGCCAATAATTGGTATATCGATACCGATGGCCCGGGTAGATCCTGGTGTGTGGACTTAGGCCTGCTTTTGCCAGACGGCAGATTTATTACCATCTTACGTTCAAATACGGTCCAGACGCCTTTAGATGGACCTTCTTGGGTTACCGATGAAGAATGGATGATCCCCGAAGATATGTTTGCCCGGCTTTATGGCATGGGTTTTGGGTTCGGACAGAGTTCAGCGGTAGGCAAGAAAGGTTGGCAACAAAAACTGCGCAGGGAACTTTTTTCCGGAGTCCTTGCCTCGCCCGGCATCGCATCTATGGCTAGTCCGGTGAAAAAGCCAGGCGTAAGAAAATTCTGGCTAACGGTGAATACCGAACTAATTATTTATGGCGCAACCGAACCTGATGCTCACTTGAGCGTGCAGGGTAGGTCCATAAAGCTTAGGCCAGACGGAACCTTTACTTTGCGCTTTGCTCTGCCGGAAGGCAAACAGGTTATTCCGGTGCAAGCCAGATCTTCCGACCAAAAAGAAGAGCGTACAATTACGCCGATTGTGACTAAAGAAACCAAATAACAAAAGCGGTGGACGGTTAAGTGGTGGTTGGCTAATTGAGCTACTGCTAAATTAGCCATTTAACTAATTAACAGATTAGCCTATATGCCTAAAGGATATCTCTGTTTGGTGTTGCATACCCATCTTCCTTATGTCCGGCACCCGGAACATGAAAACTTTTTGGAAGAGGATTGGTTTTATGAAGCGATAAGCGAAACCTACATACCTCTGATTTTGGTTTTCGAAAGGCTGCTTAACGATAAGGTAGATTTTCGTTTAACGATGTCGTTGACTCCTACGCTGATCTCGATGTTAGAGGACCGGCTGCTCCAAGACAGGTATATCAGGCATATCAGTAAATTAATCGAGTTAGGCCATAAGGAGGTAGAGCGTACCCGTTGGCAACCGGAGTTTCATCGCCTGGCTAATATGTATTTGAGCCGTTTCTATGAAGCCAGGGAAGTCTTTGAGCGGTATCAGCTTAATTTAGTTAAGGCATTTAAATATTTCCAGGACTCCGGAAAGCTAGAGATTGTTACCTGTGGGGCAACCCACGGCTTTTTCCCCTTGATGGATGTGGTGCGGTCGTCGATTAAGGCCCAGGTTAGGGTTGCAGTCAGCCACTACGAAAAGGTATTCGGCCGCCAGCCTCAGGGGATCTGGTTGCCCGAATGCGGTTATGCCCCTGGCTATGACCAGATACTCAAAGAGGCAAATTTAAAGTATTTTATCAGTGATGCCCATGGCATTTTGCATGGAAGTCCCCGACCAAAATATGGCGTATTTGCTCCGGTATACTGCAAGTCCGGGGTAGCTTGTTTTGGCAGGGACCTGGAGTCATCCAAACAGGTCTGGTCTTCCATTGAAGGTTATCCCGGGGATTATCTCTATCGGGAATTTTACCGTGATATAGGTTTTGATCTGGATTACGAATATATCCGCCCCTATATTCATCCTGATGGCGTACGCATCAATACGGGGATAAAGTATTACCGGATTACCGGGGATACCAAACATAAAGAGCCCTATTTGCCGGACCAGGCCAGGGAGAAGGCTGCCGAACATGCGGGAAATTTCATGTTTAACCGTCAGAGGCAGGTTGAATATCTGTTTGATATACTGCAGAAAAAGCCGATTATTCTTTCTCCTTATGATGCGGAATTATACGGACATTGGTGGTATGAGGGACCGATGTGGCTGGATTTTTTGATTCGTAAGATAGCCTTTGATCAGGATATAATACAACTGATTACCGCATCGGAGTATTTAGCCCAAAATCCGCGCAATCAGGTGATTACCCCTTCTATGTCAAGCTGGGGATGGAAAGGGTATAACGAGATGTGGCTGCAGGGCCCTAATGACTGGATTTACCGGCATTTGCATGTGGCATCAGAGAGGATGAGCGAATTAGCCAGGGGCATAAAGCAGGCAGAAGGAACTTTAAGGAGGGCGTTAAATCAGGCATTACGGGAATTACTGCTTGCCCAAAGTTCGGATTGGGCATTTATTATGGGCACTGGTACGCATACCGATTACGCCGTTAATCGTACCAAGGAACACATCTTAAGATTCACCCGTCTATATGAAGATATCAAGGCAAACTCAATTGACGAAAATTGGCTGGCAGATATCGAATATAAAGATAATATCTTCCCGGATATAGATTACCGGGTTCACCAATAATATCAAGGACGGTTTTCAGCTTGAAGCGAAAGTGTCCCCAGTAGGGAGACACTTTAAGAACGGTTTGAGGATCGTCCCTGAATAAGGATGAAGAGTAATATTCCGCAGCATATCGCGATTATCATGGATGGGAACGGCCGTTGGGCACAGGAGAAGAAGTTGCCCCGTACTGCCGGCCACCGTATTGGCGTTTCCCGGGTCAAAGAAGTAATACGCGCAGCCAATGATTTAGGGGTTAGGGTGGTTACTTTCTTTGCTTTTTCCGCGGAGAACTGGCAGAGGCCGAAGAGGGAAATTGCGGTATTGATGCGTTTTCTGGATAATTTTCTCACCCGGCAGATCAGGGAATTAGAAGAAAATAATATGCGGCTAAAGATTATCGGCAGGGGGGACCCCTTGCCGGAATATATCCAGAAAAAGATCAAGCAGGCAGAAGCCAAGACCGAAAATAACAGCGGATTGTTGGTAGTCTTGGCCTTAAATTACGGCTCAAGGCAGGAGATAATAGATGCGGTAAAAAAATTTACCCTTGCCGTGATTAAAGGGGAGGCAAAACTAGATAATCTTGATAGTGAAGAGTTCGCGAACTATTTTTATACAGCGGGTTTGCCTGACCCGGATCTTTTGATCCGTACCAGCGGAGAGATGCGTTTGAGTAACTTTCTGCTCTGGCAGCTTTCTTATGCGGAATTATATTTCCCCAGGAAATATTGGCCGGATTTCGGCAGGCCTGACCTGGAAGAGGCAATCAAGGTTTATCAAGGCAGGGAACGCAGGTTCGGCAAAATAAATGTTGATTAAACGTATTATAACTTCCGGTACACTTATCGTAATTATCAGCGCGACAATATTCGTAGACTGGTTGTGCGGTTTATTGATTACCGCTTTCATTGTCTTCGGCCTGTATGAATTTTTCACTATGCTGGAGAGAAAGGGGATCAGTATCTACAAATATTTCGGCATAGGCATTGGAGCGGTTATCCCGATTTCCATCCTCTTGCGCTTTGAGCTTACCCGGAGCTGGGAACTGCTCTTTATCGTTCTTACGTTATTAATACTTATATTGATGCAATTTAGGCGCCGTGAGAGTTCCGGAGTGATCGTGGGGATTTCTACGACTATATTCGGTATACTCTATATTGCCTGGTTTTTCAGCTTTTTAATCAAAATTAGATACCTTAGCGGCGGGATCGGTCTTTTAGTAGCTCTGCTTTTGATTACAAAATTAGGGGATATCGGCGCTTATCTGATTGGTGTACGTTTCGGCAAAACTCCCCTTATATCGCGTATCAGCCCGAATAAATCAATCGAAGGAGCGGCCGGCGGGCTGGTTTTTAGTATTGGCGGGGCGCTGATCAGTAAATCATTTCTACCATTCGGCTACCTGCATCTTATTGTTCTCGGTATCTGTCTGGGTATCCTGGGTCAATTAGGGGATCTTTCCGAGTCCCTGATGAAGCGCGACTGTAATGTTAAAGATTCAAGCAGCGTTTTTCCGGGTATGGGTGGTTTCTTGGATTTAATCGACAGCCTGCTTTTTACAGCCCCGGTATTTTATTTTTATATGAATATTCCCATTAAATAAAGGTAAAGATATTTTTTTATGAAACACATCGCAGTATTGGGCTCAACAGGTTCTATCGGCAGAAGTGCTTTAGAGGTAATCCGGCGTTTCCCGGATAAGTTCCGGCCAGTAGCTTTAACCACTAATTCCAATATTGATATTTTAGAGCAGCAGATCCGTCAGTTTAAGCCGGCATTCGTCTGCGTCCAAGATAAAAAAGCAGCCCTGGATTTAAATCCCAGGTTGGATGCAAAGAAGACTAAATTGCTTCTTGGTCAGGATGGCTTAGAAGAGATAGCTAAAAGCAGCCTGATCGATCAGGTTGTTTTAGCGATCAGCGGTTCAGCTGCGCTGGAGCCTTTATTAATGGCGATCGATAACCGTAAAGAAATCGCCCTGGCTAATAAAGAGGCATTGGTTATGGCCGGCTCCCTGGTTATGGATAAGGCGACAGAAAAAAAGGTACAGATTATCCCTATTGATAGCGAACAATCGGCGATCTGGCAGTGCCTTGCGGGCGAGGATAAAAATAAATTGCGAACTGTTTATCTTACGGCCTCAGGCGGGCCTTTTCGAAACTCCTCCCTCAAGAGCCTTAAGGGCATCACGATAAGAAGCGTACTCAGGCATCCGCGCTGGAAGATGGGGAAGAAGATCACCGTAGATTCTGCTACTCTGATGAATAAGGGGCTTGAGATTTTAGAGGCGATGTTCCTTTTCGGTTTAGACGTAGAAAAGATAAAAGTGCTGGTGCATCCAGAGGCGATCATTCATTCTATGGTTGAATTTATAGATGGAGTGGTTATGGCCCAACTATCCGTTACGGATATGCGCATCCCTATACAATATGCCCTTTCTTACCCGCAAAGACTGGATAGCGGCTTAAAGAATATTGATTTCTATAAATTAAGAGCGTTAAATTTCGAAAAGCCAAATTTTAATAGGTTTCCTTGTTTAGGGTTAGCCTATCAGGTAGCTAAAGAAGGGGGCAGTGCGCCGGCTGCCCTGAATGCAGCCAATGAAGCTAGCGTAGGCGAATTCCTTAAAGGGAAACTGAGTTTTCTGGGTATACCTAAAGTTATAGATAAAGTTTTGAGCAGGCATCGGAATATTAAAAAACCGGATTTAGACGATATCCTGAATATAAATATTTGGGCTAACGACGAAGCCGGCCGCGTTATCGCTAATTTAGGGTGAAGGGATGATGGCTTTTTTTATTTTTTTATTGATTTTGGGCGTTTTAATTATAGCCCATGAATTCGGGCATTTTATTACTGCGAAAAGGCTGGGGGTGCGCGTAAACAGTTTTTCTTTGGGGTTTGGCCAGCAGATTTTTAAAAAGAGGATTAAGGATACGGAATACAGCATTAGCGCGATACCTTTAGGCGGCTATGTAGAGCTTGCCGGGGATAATCTGGAGAATTACACGGGTAAAAAAGACGAATATCTTACTCAATCTATAGGCAGGCGTTTTCAAATTATATTTTTCGGGCCCCTCTTAAACTATATCCTGGCTTTTTTGTTCTTTTGGCTTATATTTTTTGCTGGCTATCCTAATTTAACTACTGATGTCGGCAGCCTGGTCGACGGGCTCGGCGCTAAAGATGCCGGAGTGCAGGTTGGGGATAAGATCATTGCCGTAGATGGTGAAGCAGTGGCTTACTGGGAGGAGCTTCAGAGAGTAGTTCATACTAAAAAAGCAGCCTCATTGGTACGCCTGACTATTTTACGCAAAGAAAAAGAAGAGACGTTAGAGGTGAAAATACAAGAGAAGCAGTTTGATGATATCTTCGGCAAAAAACAGAAGATTAGTTTACTAGGCGTTATCCCTTCCGGGGAGATTGTAAAAATCAAACACGGTTTTTTTGAGTCATTTTTGTTAAGCGCAGCTAAAACCTGGGAGTTGACTGCTTTAACTTATAAGGCCTTATGGATGATGATTACCGGTAAGCTGTCTTTGCGTGATTCAGTGACCGGCCCGCTGGGCATGTTTTATATTACCTCTAAAGTCAGTCGTCTGGGGATAATCGCCGTTGTACATCTTATGGCAGTATTGAGCCTTAACCTGGCGATATTCAACCTCTTACCGTTGCCGGTTTTAGACGGCGGGCATATATTTTTGCTGGGGATAGAGAAAATAAGGGGAAAATATGTGAGCTTGAAGACCGAGCGCATTATCGCCAAGGCAGGCTTTACGATTATCATTGCATTGGCATTGTTGGTAACCTTTAATGACCTGCTTAAATTCGGGGATAGGATTTTAAAATTTTTTAATCGATAATTATGGTCATAAGGCGCAAAACAAGAAGTGTAAAAATTGGCAGTCTCTGTATCGGAGGGGATAATCCGGTAGCCATCCAGTCTATGGCCAAGACCAGTGCGCAGGACGTAGGGGCTACTCTAAGACAGATAAAACGGCTTGAGCGCGCCGGCTGCGAAATTGTGAGAGTCGCGGTAAAAAACAAAGCCGATGCCCAGGCTATTGATAAGATCAAAGCTAAGATCAAGATACCCTTAGTGGCAGATATACATTTTGATTGGCGCCTGGCCATAGAGGCTATTAAAAGGGGGGTTGATAAAATTAGATTAAATCCGGGCAATATCTATAAGAAAGGAGAAATCGAAAAGATTATCCAGGCCGCCAAATCATCCGATATATCGATCAGGGTAGGTTTAAATTCCGGCTCTCTGGAAAAATTGTATCCTCAGGGTATAGGGGGATCCAGCATAGCGGATACCATGGTCAAGGCAGCTGTGGATTATGTCAGGTTTATTGAAAGCCTGGGGTTCTTTAACCTGGTGCTCTCTTTGAAAGGTTCGGATATCTTTGATACTTTTGCTGCTTATCGCAAAATGGCCGATCTCTGCGACTATCCTTTTCATCTGGGAGTTACCGCTACCGGATTGCCGTTGGATGGCACGGTAAAATCGAGTATCGCGGTGGGAGGGTTGCTATCAGAGGGGATTGGTGATACAATAAGGGTATCTTTAACCGCCAGTCCGGAGTTGGAGATAAGAGTTGCTAAGCTTATTCTGGGATCTTTGGGTTTGCATAACTTAGGATGCCAGATTATCAGCTGTCCGACCTGTGGTCGCTGTGAGGTAGATCTACTGAAAATAGTGAGGGACTTAGAGAGGAAGCTTCCTTCTCTTGATTTTCAGAATTCAACCAGGCCGCTCAAGGTGGCGGTTATGGGTTGCGTGGTTAATGGTCCGGGTGAGTCCAAGCACTCTGATATAGGGGTGGCTTTCGGTAAGAAAGACGGGCTTCTTTTTAAAAAAGGCAAGCCGGTAAAGAAAGTATCTTATTCTAAGTGCGTGGGTGTATTACTCAAAGAAATAGCCAGATTAGTGAAGGGTTAATTGGTGAGTGGTTAATTAGGCTATAATGGTAAATTAACCAATTAACAAATTGGCCAGTATTTATTGAGGAAAAAATGTTGTGGTCAAAGGCTTTTATTCCGACGTTAAAAGAAACGCCACAGGAGGCAGAATCGCTTAGCCACCAGCTGCTGCTGAGGGCAGGCTTGATCCGTATGCTTATGGCAGGGGTTTATTCGTACCTGCCTTTGGGTTTCAGGGTATTGGATAATATTGAAAAGGTAATCCGCCAGGAGATGGATTCCTGCGGCGGGTCTGAACTGCTGCTTCCGGCATTACAGCCGAAGGATCTTTGGCTTAAATCCGGACGCGATAAAGATATGGGCGAGGTGATGATCAGGTTCGTCGACCGCAGGGGAAGGAATGTTTGCCTGGGTCCTACGCACGAAGAGGTAATCACCGATTTGCTGAAAGGACACATTTTTTCGTATAAACAACTTCCTTTATTATTGTATCAGATTCAGACAAAATTCCGCGATGAGATCCGGCCGCGTTTCGGCCTGGTCAGGGCTTGTGAATTCATTATGAAGGATGCTTATAGTTTTGATCAGGATGAGGCGGGTTTAGACAAGAGTTACGAAACGGTTTATCATGCTTATCTGAGGATTTTTAAGAGGTGCGGGTTGGACTGTTTGATTACAGAGGCGGATCCGGGAGTCATGGGCGGCAACGCTTCGCATGAATTTATGGTTCCTGCAGAAAGCGGAGAGGATCTGGTTTTGTATTGTCCGAAATGTAAATCCAGCCAGACAGCCAAAGAAGATTCCCTTAATGACTGCCTGCGTTGTAAGGTTAAATTAGAGCGGAGAAATACAATCGAGATCGGGCATATCTTTAAATTGGGGACAAAATACAGCACTAGTTTAGGGGCCTATTTTCTCGACGCCCAAGGGAAGCAGAGGCCTATAATTATGGGTTGTTATGGTATAGGCGTTTCAAGGTTAATCTCGGCAATCATCGAAGAGAACCATGATCACCAGGGTATTATCTGGCCAAAAGAGATAAGCCCCTATCAGGTTATTGTCTTGCCTTTGGATGTCAGCGACAAGAAGATCATGGAGATCGCCTCGGATATATATAGCGAGCTGGGGCAAAATAATATTTCCGTACTTCTTGATGACCGGAATGAACGGGCAGGGGTAAAATTCAAGGACGCGGATCTATTGGGTGTTACATTACAGGTTATTATCGGTAAGGAATCTCTGAAGAATAACCACATAGAACTGAAAATACGCCGTAACCAAGAAAGATCTTCTAAAGAGCAGGGGGAAATTATCAGAGAGATAAAAAGGATTATCTATGGATAAACAGGCTATTATCGATGAGCTTGAGAATATTATCAGGGATTATCTTACGTTGCGTTCCCTGGATCTGGTAGAGTTTATGCACAGGTATGAGGCCGGAGACCTGGCCTTAAGGATACTCGTGGATAAACCGCAAGGAGGTATTACGCTGGGTGAGTGCGCTGAACTAAATCAGGAAATAGGCAGGATCTTAGACCAGAGACAAATACTGCCGGGCAGCTATATCTTAGAAGTCTCATCGCCGGGCCTAGACAGGCCTTTAAAGACAAAAAGCGATTTTGCGCGTTGTTTAAATAAAAAGGTGCATTTATTTTTTATTGAACCATTGGATGGAAAGTTGGAATTAGAGGGAATAATCAGCCAGGTAAGCCAGGGATCAGTCTATATTGATAAGGCTGGCATCCAGACTGAGCTCCCTTTGGCTAAAATCAGGAAGGCAAAACAGATAATCGAGTAATACTTAAAGGAAGCGGAGAGAACGATGAGTCAGGAATTATTAGCTATAATTGAGCAGATCGAAAGAGAGAAGGGTATTAAAAAAGAGGTCTTGATCGAAGCGGTAGAGAGCGCGCTTTTAAGCGCAGCCAAGAAGGTTGTTGATATTAAGCCTGATGAAGAGCTAAAGGTGGAACTTGACCGCAATACGGGGAAGATCAAGGCATTCAGGAATCAGCAAGAGATTACTTCCATAGATTTCGGCCGGATTGCTGCTTCGGCTGCGCGGCAGGTAATTATTCAAAAAATCAGGGAGGCTGAAAAAGAGGTTGTCTTTAACGAGTTTCAGGGCAAGGTAGGAGAAATAGCCAGCGGCACGGTATATCGCTTTGATAAAGGCAATATTATCGTTGACCTCTTAGGTAAGGCAGAAGGGATCCTCCTTAAACGCGAACAGTCTCCCAAGGAGGAATTTAAACAGGGCCAGCGCATCCGCGCTTACGTGGCAGAGGTAAGAAAAGATGCCAAAGGCCCGCAGATCCTTTTGTCGCGCACTCACCCTAATTTAGTGAAGAAATTATTTGAATTAGAAGTGCCTGAGATTTACGAGGGGATTGTAGAGATCAGGTCGATCTCCCGGGAAGCGGGTGAGCGGACCAAGATCGCGGTATGCTCAAAAAATGAAAAGGTCGATTCTGTAGGGGCTTGCGTGGGGATGCGCGGCAACCGCGTGCGTAATATCGTCAATGAGCTGCACGGAGAAAAGATCGATATTGTACGTTTTAACGACGATATAAAGGAGTATATTAAAGCCGCGCTTTCTCCGGCGAAAGTCGCTGAGATAAAATTAGACAAGGAGAAAGTTAAGGCAGAGGTTATCGTAGATGATGACCAGCTTTCCTTAGCTATCGGTAGACATGGCCAGAATGTCAGGCTTGCCTGCCGGCTGATCGGCTGGGAATTAGATATCCGCACGAAATCCGCGCCTATCGAGCCAAAAGAGCAAGAGCCAAAAGCAGAGAAACCGCTGGCGGAAAAACCAGAAAAAAAAGCCAAGAAAGAGAAGAAGCAAAGGAAAGTCAAAGAGGCGAAAAAGGAAACTAAAAAGGCGCCTTCGCTTGAGCAGTTATCAGGAGTAGGGGGTAAAACTCTGGCCAGCCTCCAGGAGGCAGGGATTAACAGTTTAGAGGATATCGTAAGCTCAGGGATTTCAGGTTTAACCAAAATTAAAGGCATAGGAGAGAAGAAGGCGGAAAAATTAATCCAGGAAGCTAAAAGATTAAACAAATAATATATTTATAAAGCACGGTTAATATTTACAGTCAGGTGATGGTAAAAGACAGAAGGGAAGAATGGTAAAGCCTAAGAAAGATAAAAGCGAGACTAAAAAAACAGGTATTTTAAAAACAAAAAAGGCAGTAATTAAGCCTACAATTAAGAAGAAAACTGTTAAAAAAGTCTCACCCCTTGATAAGCGCAAGGCCGCAAAGTTAGAGCACCTGAAGAAAAAGACAGCTCCGAAAAAAGAATTACACCTTCCCTCTCCTCCTAAAATCGAGAAACCTCTTGAGCCGGTTGCGGCTGGTGGCAGCCCCGTAATCGCCGCTATCCACCTAAAGAAGACATACCCACAAGAGAAGAAGGTATTACACAAAGAAGCTCCTTTAGTGGCTCCTCGGACGGAAATAACCAAAGCTCAAGAGGAGGCAAAAAAAGCTCCGGAGAAAATTGCTCCGGAAGCCAAAGAGATTATTCAGCCCGCTATAGTTGCCGCACCGGCATTGAAAGAACTGGAACTGGAGCTGCCGGTCACTGTTAAGGATTTAGCGGTGAAATTACAGCTGAAACCTTCAGTTTTAATCAAGAGCCTGATGGATATGAAGATTATGGCAGGGATTAATCAATCTTTAGAGCAGGAGGTAGTAGAAAATATCTCGCAAAAGTATGGTTACAAGATCAAGAGTGCCCCTGACGCTGAATCTTTGGCGTTAGGCGTTCACGATCAGCTGGACCGTCCGGAATTTTTAAAGCCCAGGCCGCCGATAGTGACATTTATGGGCCATGTAGATCACGGTAAGACTTCTTTGCTTGATGCGATCAGAAAAACTAAAATTGCCGAATCCGAACACGGAGGCATTACTCAGCATATCGGGGCTTACAGGGTAGTTTTGCCGACAGGGGAGATCACCTTTTTAGATACGCCGGGGCACGAAGCCTTTACTGCGATGCGCTCGCGGGGGGCCAGTATTACGGATATAGTAGTTTTGGTAGTTGCGGCAGACGACGGAGTCATGCCGCAGACCCAGGAAGCTATTGACCACGCCCGCGCTGCCGGCGTGCCGATCATTGTAGCGATGAATAAAATAGATAAACCGCAGGCAAATATCGATAAATTGAAGAAACAGCTCGCTGAATTAGATTTGACGGCTGAGGATTGGGGAGGGAAAACAATTACTGTCCCGGTTTCGGCGAAAACCGGCTCCGGAATTGATGATTTACTGGAAATGATCCTTTTAGAGGCCCAGATGCTGGAATTAAAGGCAAATTCCGAGCGGCCAGCAAGGGGAGTCGTGGTTGAGGCAAAGTTAAGTAAAGGCAGGGGGCCGGTGGTCACCATGCTTGTACGCAATGGCGCTCTGCATCTTAATGAGAATATTATTGTCGGGGAGTATTATGGTAAAATCAGGGCGATGTTTAACGACCGCGGACAGGCGGTTACCGAGGTAGGGCCCTCTTCGCCGGTGGAGGTGCTGGGTGTCTCCGGTATACCTGAAGCAGGGGAACAGTTCTTCGTGATCAACGACGAAAAAAAAGCCAAGGATCTGGCATTGGAGCGCCAAGAGCGCCAAAGGCAACGCGAAATAAAGACAGTAAAAAGAATCAGCCTGGAAGATCTGCATTCCCAGATAGAGGCCGGCAAGATCAAGGAGCTAAAATTAATCATTAAGGCTGATGTCCAGGGCTCTCTGGAGGCAATCAAGAATACCCTGGATAAGCTCAACGTTTCTGAAATAAAACTGGATGTTATCCATCAAGGGGTAGGCAATATTAATTCTTCCGATGTTATTTTAGCTGTTGCTTCTAATGCGCTGATATTAGGTTTTAACGTTAATGCCGATGAGTTGGCCAAGGATTTAATTTCTAAAGAAGGTATTGATTTTAGGCCATATAATATTATTTATGAGTTAGCCAATGATATCAAGGCAGCTATCGAAGGTATGCTCGAACCGAAGATCAAGAAAGTATTTTTGGGCAGGGCAGAGGTCAGAAAGGTATTTAAGCTGTCTAGGTCCGGGACAGTTGCCGGTTGTTTCGTAACTAAAGGCAGGATCGCCCGTAACAGCCTGATTAACTTGACCAGAAATGGAGAGCTGGTCTTTGAAGGAAGGCTCTCTTCGCTCAAGCGTTTTAAAGATGATGTGCGGGAAGTCGCTGAGGGATTTGAGTGCGGCATGGCTCTGGGCGGTTTTGATAATCTGCAGGAAGGGGATCTTTTTGAGGCTTACGAAGTAGAAAAGATCACCAGGAAACTTTAAACTTTACGAGCGACGATGAACATGGGGAAAAAAAGAGTCTTAAGCGGGATGCGTCCGACAGGAAAGCTGCACTTGGGGCACTTGGTAGGAGCCCTGGATAATTGGCTGAAATTACAAGAGGAGTACGATTGTTTCTTTATGGTAGCTGATTGGCATGCCCTGATGAGCGAGTATGAACATCCGGCTGTTTTAGCAGAATCGGCGATAGACAATGTGATAGATTGGTTAAGTATCGGGCTGGATCCCGATAAGGCGACATTTTTCGTGCAGTCGCAGGTCAGGCAGCATTTGGATCTTTATATGATATTCTCCTGTCTGGTGCCCTTAGGCTTATTGGAAAGGTGCCCTACCTATAAAGAGCAGATGCGTCAGGTCAAGACGCGTAATCTGAATACCTACGGTTTCTTGGGGTATCCGGTTTTACAGGCAGCCGATATCCTGATTTATCAAGCGGATAAAGTCCCAGTCGGCGACGATCAGCTTCCCCACTTAGAGCTCACCCGTTTAATTGCCCGGCGGTTTAATACATTATATAAAAAAGATGTATTCGGTAATCCTCAGGCAATCCTCACTAAGACCCCCCGACTTTTAGGATTAGACGCCAGAAAAATGAGTAAGAGTTATGATAATACTATCAATCTTTCCGATTCTGCCGAGGTTATCAGGAAGAAGGTCTCCGGTATGTTTACTGATCCTAAGAGGATTAAATTAGCCGATAAGGGGCATCCGGGAGTCTGCAATGTCTTCTCTTATTATCGCACCTTTGTACCTGAGACTAAAGACGATGTTTATAGCTGGTGCACTAATGCCCGGCTCGGATGCACCGATTGTAAAAAGATACTCGCTGCGGGAATCTTAAAGAGGCTGGAGAGTTTTCATAAAAAAAGGGAAGAGCTGGTTAAAGATAAGGCAGGGGTAATCAAGATACTTGAACGCGGCAGGTTAAGGGCAGCCCAGGTAGCTGCCAAGACACTAAAAGAGATTAAAGAAGCAATGAATATATGAGCTACAAGATAAAATTGCCTATATTCGAAGGGCCACTTGACCTCTTGCTTTATCTGGTGAAGAAAGACCACTTGAATATTTATGATATACCGATAGCTAAAGTAACCGAGCAGTACCTGAACTATTTGAATCTTATGCAGCTGCTTGATTTGAATATTGCCGGTGAGTTCTTGGTTATGGCCGCTACTTTGATGCAGATTAAATCTAAGATGCTCCTGCCCGCCGAGGAACTCCAGCAAGAAGAACAGGAGGATCCGCGGACTGAATTAGTCAGGCGCTTGTTAGAGTACGAAAAATTTAAAGAAATAGCGGAATCCTTGCGTCAAAGGGAAGCCAGCCAAAAAGAGATCTTTAAACGCCCGAGATCAGAAAGAGAGCTAGAGGCAGAAAGCGCAGCCGCAGGCGAGGTTTATTTTGAGGCGAGTATCTTTGACTTGATCAGTGCTTTTTCTAAGGCCCTGGAGGATATCCCTAAGGAAATATTCTACCAGGTCATTAAAGACGAATTTACCGTAGAGGAAAAAGTACATCAGATCCTTCACTTATTACTGGCCCAGGAATCGGTTTTGCTTTCGGAACTTTTTCGCCAGGCCAGGAACAAGCTAGAGATAGTAGTAACCTTTTTGGCTATCTTAGAATTAATCAGGCTTAAGGAGGCAGTCGCCCGTCAAACAGGCCTATTCGAAGAAATAGAATTAAGCAGAAATAAAGAAAATATAATACCCTATGACAGAAGAAATAAGACAGAGGTTGCTTAAGGATAATCAGGCCGTAATTAATACCGAGGAGTCGGAAGAGGATATAGTCCTCAATCTCTCTTTGCGCCCGCAGAAACTTACGGATTTTGTCGGCCAAAAGGATACCCTGGATAATCTTAAGGTTTGTCTTGCCGCTGCTAAAGAAAGGAGCGAGTCTTTAGAACATGTCCTGCTGGCCGGCCCTCCCGGGTTAGGCAAGACTTCTTTAGCCCATATTATTGCCCGCGAAATGAACGGTAAAATTACCGCTACTTCCGGACCGGCAATAGAAAGGGCGGGGGATCTTATCGGTATTTTGACCAATCTCAATAAAGGGGATATACTTTTTATCGACGAGATACATCGGCTCTCCAAGGTCGTAGAGGAGTTTCTTTATCCGGCTATGGAGAGTTTCCAAATCGATTTTGTGATTGATAAAGGGCCCTACGCCAAAACAATTAAATTTAACCTTAAGCCTTTTACTTTAGTCGGGGCAACTACGCGGACGGGTTTATTATCCGCGCCTTTAAGAGGGAGATTCGGCATATTATATCACCTAGACTTTTATTCCGAAGATGAGCTGGCTAAGATCATCAAACATTCTGCCAAGATCTTGGGTATAGACGTGGAGGATCAGGCAGCCCTGGAGACTGCCCGGCGCTCGCGGGGAACACCGCGCATAGCCAATAGATTATTGCGCCGGATACGCGATTACGCCCAGGTAGCTAAGACAAGCAGGATCAGCAAGGATATCGCCACTAAGTCTTTGGATGAATTAGGCATTGATAAGGCAGGGTTAGATGATATGGACCGTAAGTTTTTAAGATTGATTATTGACTCTTACGACGGTGGCCCTGCGGGCTTGGAGTCCCTGGCCGCTAATCTCAATGAAGAAGTTGATACGATTGCCGACACTATAGAGCCATATTTGTTGAAAGCAGGGTTTCTCAGGCGTACCCCGCGCGGCCGGGTAGTAACCAAGTCGGTCTTTGAGCATTTTGGGATTAAATTTAACCAAGATAAGCAGAGTGAATTATTCGAAAGATAGATAATTTCTCGCGCCAAGATATTTAACTGCCCCTCCGTAAGTAGTTTTGCTAAAAACAAATCAGCATATAAATGTTATAATTGTATTTCTAAGGTATATTTTCATACCGGAAATAAAAATAGACGGGGAAAAATCAAGATATGAGATGTTTACCCCATTGGGGCTTGAGATACTTCATCGATAAGTTCAGTTTTCTGCTTTATCAAAAAATGCATCCTGGTTATCCCTGGCTTACGCAGTCAGCGAACCGCCTGCTTCTATCATCGCTCAAAGATTATTTCGTCGGTTTGGAGTTTGGTTCTGGTAGGAGTACCCTTTGGTTTGCGCAGAGGGTCTTGGCCCTGACTAGCGTTGAGCATGATCCGGTTTGGTATGAGCGCGTATCTAGCGAGCTGAAAAAAAATAAGATCAACAACGTGACTTACTTGTTATTCCCTAAAGATCTCGGTGAAGACCAAGGCAAGGGGACCGACTATGTTAATCTGTCCCAAAGATTCGCTAAAGATAGCTTAGACTTTGTTTTGGTAGATGGTGTTTACCGTAGCGCCTGTGCCAACGCTGTGTTAGAGAAGATTAAACCGGCAGGCCTGCTTATCATCGATAATGCTAATTGGTATTTACCTTCTACCTCTATTTCTCCGACTTCGCGTAAGCCTTTTGAGGGCCCGATCTCCCAGGAGTGGGGGGAGTTTCTGGCTTCAGTCAGAGATTGGAAGTGTATTTGGACTAGCAATGGCGTTACCGATACGGCTATATACATCAAACCGTCCCTAAAGTAGGTCGTGATGAAATTATTACTACATATATGTTGTTTGCCGTGCCTTATTTATCC
>Ga0172369_10000931_pt1 | contig 43441 bp, 28 predicted proteins | sample LakKiv25m_FD_114539 | JGI IMG/M metagenome (GOLD analysis project Ga0172369, IMG submission 114539) | Freshwater microbial communities from Kabuno Bay, South-Kivu, Congo - kab_022012_11.25m | ecosystem: Environmental > Aquatic > Freshwater > Lake | place: Democratic Republic of the Congo...
CCCTCGTCGGTCAGTCCGTCGCAGTCGTTGTCGATGGCGTCGCAGGTCTCGGCGCGCCCCGCGTGGATGCTCGCGTCGTAGGGGGCGCAGTCGGAGACGTCGGGATCGCCGTCGTTGTCGTCGTCGGCGTCGACGCAGTCCTTCACGCCGTCGACGTCGGAGTCGGCGTAGCCCTCGTCGGCCTGGCCGTCGCAGTTGTTGTCGATGCCGTCGCACGCCTCGGTCTGGCCGTGGTAGATGGCCGAATCCTGCGGCTTGCAGTCGCTGGCGTCGGGGTCGCCGTCACCGTCGTCGTCGGCGTCGCGGCAGTCGGGAACGCCGTTGCTGTCGAGATCGGCGAAGCCCTCGTCGATCGAGCCGTCGCAGTCGTCGTCGATGTTGTTGCAGGCCTCGGTGGCGCCCGGGTGTACCGCGGGGTTCAGGGGCGCGCAGTCGTCGGGGTCGAGCGTGCCGTCGTTGTCGTCGTCGGGATCGACGCAGTCCTTCTTGCCGTCGACGTCGGTGTCGGCGAAGCCCTCGTCGACCACGTAGTCGCAGTTGTCGTCGACGCCGTTGCACGCGTCGAGGGCGTTGTGGTGGATGGCCGGGTTCAACGGCTGGCAGTCGAGGAAGTCGAGGTCGCCGTCGTCGTCGTCGTCGTCGTCGCAGGCGTCGCCCTGCTCGTCGTTGTCGGTGTCCTGCTGGTCCTCGTTCACGACCACGCGGCAGTTGTCGTCGCACGGCAGCGGGGGCTCGGCGGGGGTCTCGGGGCACTGGTCGAGCACGCCATCGTCGTCGTCGTCGTCGTCGCAGGCGTCGCCCATCTTGTCGAGGTCGGCGTCGGCCTGGTTCGGGTTCTGGACGAGCGGGCAGTTGTCGGACACGTCGGGGATGGCGTCGTTGTCGTCGTCGGGGTCGAGGCAGTCGGCCGCCAGGTCGCCGTCGGTGTCGACGAAGTCCTCGTCGGTCGCCGTGTCGCAGTCGTCGTCGACCCCGTTGCAGGCTTCGGCGCGGCCGTGGAACACCTCGGGGTTGGCGGGCTGGCAGTCGGTGTCGTTGGGATCCCCGTCGCCGTCGATGTCGGCGTCGACGCAGTCGGCCACGCCGTTGAGGTCGAGGTCCGGGAAGGCGTCGTCGGTGATGCCGTTGCAGTCGTTGTCCTTGCCGTCGCAGAGCTCGATCTGGTTCTGGTCGTCGAGGCACACGAGGTCCTCGCCGAACGGCCCGCACACCCAGGTGCCGAGCGGGCAGTTGTCCTGGTCGTCGGAGTCGCAGGGCTGGCCCTTCAGGGGGAAGAGCTCGTCGATGGATCCGTTGCAGTCGTCGTCGGCGTCGTTGCACACCTCGACCTGCGGCGTGTCGCCCTCGCACTGCAAGGTGGCGCCGCCGGGGGCGCAGCGCCACGCGCCGAGCGCGCAGAAGTCGGCGTCGGTGTCCAGGTCGCAGGGCTGACCCTTCAACGGGAAGCCGTCGTCGGCCTCGCCGTCGCAGTCGTCGTCGAGCTCGTTGCAGGTCTCGGGCAGCGCCTCGGCCGCCGTGCAGGACCAGCCCGGGGTACCGAGGCACACCCGGTCGCCCACGCAGGTGCCGAACTCGTTGCTGGTCTCGCAGGTCTCGAGGGGCAGGCCGTCGTCGACCTGGCCGTTGCAGTCGTTGTCGAGGCCGTCGCACGTCTCGTCGGCGGGGTCGAAGGCCGAGCAGGCGCTCCAGCCGTCGGCGCCCTCGCAGGTCTGGGTGCCGAAGCAGGTGCCGACCTCGTTCTCCTTCACGCAGGGGCGATCGGTGCCGTTCAACTCGGCGGTGCAGATGCACGAGCCGCTGTCGGGCAGGCAGGACTTCGAGACGCCCGAACCGTCGGCCAGGCACGAGTACTCGGGCGGACAATCGTCGTCGGTGGCGCACTCGTACGTGCAGTAGCGGCCGCCGTCGTTGCCGATGGGCAGGCACGACGAGGTGTCGCCGGGGCAGTCGGCGCCCGTCTCGCACGCCTCGCAGACGCTGAGGCTCGGGGGTACGCAGATGTACTGCAGGTCGGGCTGGGTCTGGCCCACGACGCAGATCCAGTCGGGCAGGGGGCACGAGTCGTAGCAGATGATGGTGCACACCTTGCCGTAGTCGGGGGTCTCGATGCACCACCCGGACAGGCACTCGCCGTTCGACGTGCAGGGTACGAGGAAGTCGACCGGCAGATCAGGGCCGACGTCCTGCGGAGGCTCGGCCACGTCGCTCGGCGCGTCGGGGCCGACGGGGTCCTTGTCGATCACGTCGATCGAGGAGAGATCGGGGTACGCGACGTCGAGCGCCGCGTCGGCGTCGCCGGTCGCGTCGCCGGTACGCGTGTCGGGATCTGGAGAGCTGATGTTGCTCCCGGTGCAGGCGACGAGCACGAGCACGAACAGGGCTGCGAGCGCCGTCCTCAAGTGGGCGTGCATGGGTACGTCCTCTCTCTCGATCTTTGGTAGAACGAATTTGAGCGCCATTGCGCCCAGTGTCAATGCGGGAAAGATCGGGGGGGGAGGGGGGCCGGACGGAATCGGAGCTGCGACCGCGACCTCACCGTCGACGCCACGAGAGCCCGCCGTGCGCCAGCAGGTAGGTTCGCGCCGACGGGTGGGACTTGGCGACGCGCTCGAAGGCCGCGCCGAGGTCGGGGAACCACTCGACCGGGCCGAGGCGTCGGGCGCCGTCGGCGTCGAGGTTCGGGCCGTAGACCACCAATCGGCGACGACGCAGCAGCGTGAGCACCAGCCAGGCCCACAGGACGTCTTCGGGCGTCAGGTCGCGCCACGTCTTGCGTACGTACTTGAGAACGCGCACGTTGCCCACGGTCTCGAGGAAGAGGCGCATCACGGCGTTCGGCACGAAGCGCGGCGTCGCGACCAGGGTGCTCTCGCGCCGATCGCACTTCAGGCAGGCCAACACGGTGCCCCCGTCGGAGACCATGCCGGCGGCGGCGGCGATCGAGCGCAGCCCCTCGCGCAGGTCGGCGTCGAAGGGGCTGGAGCTGGTGATGACGACGTCGGCGCCCGCCGGGACCTCGACGCTGAAGCGATCCTCGAGCAGGCTCGCCACGGCCTCGGCCACCTGCCGGGGCTCGCCCGCGACGGCGTGCACCAGCCGGCCGCGCCCGTCGAGCACCGCGGTGACCACCAGCAGCTCGGCGGGGCACATGCGGGCGGCCTCGTCGGCGTCGGCGGCCAGCGGGTTGGCGGGGCTGCCGACGCCGGCCAGCCAGGGATCGGGCGCCATCGCCAGCAGATCGGGGAAGGCCTCGAGCGTCTCGCGCCCCGCTGCCCCGGGCACGATCGCGCGCAGCCCCCCGCCGAAGCCGAAGAACGGATCGACGTCGGAGGCGCCGAGCACGACGACGAGGTCGGTGTCGTCGAGCCACCGATCGATGTAGACGGGGGTGCGCTGCCGGGTCTTCCCGAGGAACGCCAGCAGGGTGTCGTCGCGCCAGTTGGTGCTCCGCGCCTGGAAGGGCAGCGCGCCCGCCCAGCCGAGGACGTGAACGACCTCCTCGGCCAGCACGGGTTCTCCGCACCCGATGGCGAACAACACGCGCACACGGTCGGGCGAGGCGCCGGCCTCGAGCAGCCGCCGCACCACCTGTCGGAACAGGGCCGGGATGGCCTCGGGACGCTGGCGTACGTCGACCACCAGCGTGACGCGCTCGTCGGAGAGGTCGCGCTTCGAGAAGGGCTTGGCGCCCAGCGGGGCGTCGAGGGCCGCGCGCACGAGCTCGGCCGGGGGGTACGACGACCGCTCGCGGGGCGGCGGGGACAACTCGGCCACCCGCCAACCCTCGGGCAGCGGCAGCTCGAGACGTCCCGTCCCCCAGGGCAGCGAGGCCTGCATCGTCGCCGGGCTCCTTGGTCCAATCCCTATACTAGAACCGCGCGCGCCGGGGAGCCTAGCCCAAATCGAACAGTCGCGCGCCGGGGTGTACGACCACCAGCGCCGAGACCGACTGCTCGGGCACCATCTGCCAGCTCTCGGTGAGCGTGACGCCCAGGCGCTCGGCCTCGAGCAGCCGGAGCAGGGGCTCCTGCAAGGCCAGATCGGGGGCCGCCGGGTAGCCGAAGCTGAAGCGCCGGCCCTGGTCGTCCAAGACTCCGAGCTCGCGGCGTACGCGTCGGTGGAGCCACTCTGCCGTGGCCTCGACCAGCTCGATGGAGAAGCCGTGCCAGTGCAGGTAATCGCGGTATTGGTCGGCCGCGTGGGCGGCGCGGATTCGCTCGAGGAGCCCGGGGTGTACCGTCACCACGAAGAGCGGCAGCACGTCGGGCGCCTCGAAGCGCTGGTCGCGGAACCAGTCGGGCAACGCCAGGTGGGGCGGGGCGGGCTGGCGGGGCAGGGGGAGCCAGGCGCGCTCGGAGCCGTCGGCGTGCAGGACGCGCAGGCCGTCGTGGGTGGCCCGCACGGGGAAGTAGCCGTACACCGCGCGTGACGCCCAGCCTTCGCGCAGGGCCTCGGCCGACAGGCGCTCGAGCACGGGGCGTACCTCGCGCGCGACCAGGGATTCGTACTCGGCGTCGGGCAGCTTGCCTTGCCGGTAGCGCCAGCGACCTCGGAACAGCGCCCGCGTGTCGAGCAGCGCGAGCGTCTCGTCGAGGGGCACCGCGTCGAGCACGCGCGAGCCCCAGAACGGTGGCGTGGGGCCCGAGGGTAGCGGCTGCTGGTCGGAGCGGGGGACGGGGCCGTTGTTCCCCGGTTCGTCATTCCGGCGAACGCCGGAATCCAGGCCCGATCGCGCCTGGACCCCGGCTTTCGCCGGGGTGACGGTCGCGGAGATGGCCGCCTCTTCGAGCAGCGGCACCGCATCCATGGCCGTGGCGGCGTAGCCCACGACGCCGGGGTAGACCGGCACCAGCGCCTCGGCGGCGTACTTGCGCGTGAGGGCCGCGCCGCCGACCAGCACGGGCAGGTCGTACCCCAGGCGGGCGAGCTCCCGGAGGTTCTCCTGCATCACCACGGTGGAGCGCACCAGCAGGCCGCTCATCCCCACGGCGTCGGCGGCGTGGTCGCGCACGGCCTGGACGATGGCCTCGATCGGCACCTTCACGCCCAGGTCGATGACCCGGTAGCCGTGGTTGGTGAGCAGGATGTTCACGAGGTTCTTGCCGATGTCGTGCACGTCGCCCTTGACCGTGGCCAGCACGACGGTGCCCCTGGGTGGCAGGTCGAGCCCCGCCAGGCGCGGCTCGAGGTGGCGCACGGCGGCCTTCATCGCCTCGGCCGACTGCAGCACGAAGGGAAGCTGCAGGCGCCCCGAGGCGAACAGTTCGCCCACCTCGCGCATGGCGGCCAGCAGCACCTCCTGTACGATGGCCAGGGGATCGCGTCCCGCCGCCAGGAGCCTGTCGAGCGCCTCGGTCAGGCCGGCCTGGCTCCCCAGCACGATCGCCCGCCGCACGTGCTGCTCGGGCGTCTGCGCCGGGCCGCCCTCCTCGGCTTCGGTCGCGGGCCCTGCGGCGGCGTCGACGAGCGCGAGGAACGCGCCCAGCGGGTCGTGCCCGGCCCGATCGTCGAGGAGGACCCGGCGCGCCGCCTCGACCAGCGCGGGCTCCAGGTGCGCCAGCGGCACGAGGGTGCGCGCGTTGACGATGGCCGCGTCGAGCCCCCGCGCCACGGCCTCGGCCAGGAACACCGCGTTCAGCACGCGACGCGCCGCCGGCTTCAGGCCGAACGACACGTTGCTGACGCCCAGCAGCGTGTGTACGGCGGGGTGGCGCGCCTTGAATGCCGCCAGGGCTTCGAGGGTCTCGACCGCCGCGTGGCGCGTGTCGTCGCCGCCCGCCACCGTGAAGGTGAGCAGGTCGAGCACCAGGTCGTCCTCGGGCAGGCCGTGCCCCAGGAAGCGCTTGACGATGCGCTCGGCCACCTCGAGCTTCTGCCCCGCCGTCATGGCCATGCCCTGCTCGTCGATGGCCAATGCCACCACGACCGCGCCGAAGCGTCGGGCCAGCTCGCACACGCGATCGAAGCGGCCCACGCCGTCCTCGAAGTGGATGGAGTTCAGCACCATGCGCCCGCCGTAGAGCTCGAGCCCAGCCTCCAGGACGTCGGGGTCGGTGGAGTCGAGCACGAGCGGCAGGCGCACCTCGCGAGCCAGGCGGGGGACGAGCGCGGACAGGTCGGCCCTCTCGTCGCGGCCCACGTAGGCCACGCACACGTCGAGCAGGTGCGCACCGGCGGCCTCCTGGTCCCGGGCCACGCCCACCTGGCCCTCGACGTCGCCCGCCACCAGGCGCAGGCGGAACTCCTTCGAGCCGTTGGCGTTGGTGCGCTCGCCGATCAGCAGGGGCGCGGGCTCCTGGCGCAGGGTGACGGCCTGGTAGAGCGAGGAGACCTCACCCCCCCGGGGCCCCCCTCTCCCGGAAGGGCGAGCGGGGGAGGGCAGGTGACCGACCCGCGCGACGAGCGCGCGCAGATGGTCGGGGGTGGTGCCGCAGCAGCCGCCGACGAGCCCGACGCCGTGCTCGGTCACGAAGCGCGCCACCTGGTCGGCGAAGTCGCGGGGCGAAAGGGCGTAGGTGAGCTCGCCGTCGACGATCTCCGGCATCCCGGCGTTCGGCATGACCACCAGGCGCTCGGGCCCCAGCCGCGACAACGTGCCGACGTGCGAGACCAGGTCGGACGGCCCGGTCCCGCAGTTGAACCCCAACGCCGCCGCGCCGAGCGGACGCAGGGCCGCCAGGGCGGCCTCGACCGGCGTACCGAGCAGCAGCGTGCCGGTGCGCTCGATGGTCACCGTGACCAGGACGGGGACGCTTCGCCCCACGCGCTCCGCGGCGACGCGCAGCCCGTCCAGGGCCGCCTTCAGCTGCAAGAGGTCCTGCGCGGTCTCGAAGTACACGCCGTCGACGCCGGCCTCCAGCAGGCCCTCGAGCGCGGGTACGTAGGCGTCGCGCAGGTCGCGGAACGTGATGTGGCCGAGGGTCGGCAGCTTCGTCCCGGGGCCCAGCGAGCCGAGCACGTAGCGCGGGCGGTCCGCGGTCGACGCGTCGCGAGCGGCGCCGAGCGCCAGTCGGGCCGCCGTTCGGGCCAGGTCGCGCGCGCGGTGCGCCAGCCCGTACTCCTCGAGCACGACCGGGAACGCGCCGAACGTGTTGCACTCCAGGACGTCGCAGCCCGCGGCCAGGTAGCCCTCGTGGATCGCGCGGATGACGTCGGGGCGGGTCTCGACCAGCAGCTCGTTGCAGCCCTCGTGCCCTGCGAAGTCGTCGGGGCCGAGGCCGGCGCGCTGGATCATGGTGCCCATGGCGCCGTCGAGCACCAGGACCTTCTCTGCAGCGAGATCGAGCAGGCTGGGTCGGGTCATGTCGGCTGGGCTCCCCCCGCGACGTGCGAGGGCACGATGGCACGAACCGGGAGGGGGCGTCAACCGGGGCGGCGTGCGCCCGGGACGGCTCGCGCGCCGCCGCGACGGGCGACGAGGACCAACGCGCCGAGCGCGAGGAGCGAGGGCAGGGGGGACGTCGTCGTCGCCGCTCCGGTCGCGCACCCGCCACCTCCGCCGCCGGTGTCCGCGCCGCCGACGTCGTCGACGGGGGCCAGGACCTCGGCGTCGTCGATCCCCTCGGGTGCCGGGGGCTCGCTGCTCGCCAGTTCGTCGGCTTCGGCGCCCGTTCCTGGATCGGGCGACGGCTCGGGGATGGCGGGATCGCCACCCGGGTCGTCCGCCTCGACCACCTCGGGGGGCGCGTCGGGCACGCACTGGCCGGCCTCGCAGGTCTCGCCCTCGCCGCACGAGCCACAGCTACCGCCGCAGCCGTCGTCGCCGCACTCCCTGCCGTCGCAGATGCGACAGCAGGCGTGCAGGCAGATGCCTTGCTCGCCCTCGCAGAACGAGGGATCGACCTGGCCGGTGCAGTCGTTGATGCACTCGCCGCACGAGCCGCCGCAGCCGTCGTCGCCGCACTCCCGTTCGTCGCACGTGGGCGCGCAGACGCACAGGCCGTCGTCGGAGCACGCCGTGCCCTCGTCGCAGGTGCCGCACGAGCCACCCTCGCCGTCGTCGCCGCACTCGCGTCCCGCGCAGTCGGGCACGTAGCACTCGCCGACGGCGCTGCACTGGAAGCCGCCGGGGCACGCGCAGTCGCCCGCGCAGCTCGCGCACGTCTCGGCGCCGAGGCAGGCGACGTCTCCGCACAGGTCGAGGGCCCCGCACCCCTGGCACACGGTCAGGCACTCGCCCTGGCAGACGCCGTCCCACTCGCCCGCGCAGCAGTAGTCGTCGTAGGCGCACACGCACGCCTCGCAGGCGCAGCCGGGGCAACCGGCCGAACCCGTCAGCTTGTCGGCGGCGCAGCCGTCGGTGGGGTAGCAGACGCCTTTCTGGCACACGCCGGCGCACGCGCCGCACGTGTCGCCGCAGCCGTCGTCGCCGCACGAGCGGCCGTCGCACTTGGGTGTGCACGTCGATTGGCAGCGCAGGGTGAACGTGAACGCGCCCGGCTGGTCCAGCGGGCCGTCGACCACTACGAAGTAGGTGGCGCTGGCGCTCACGGGGATCCAGTTCGTCAGCCAGAAGGGGTCGGCCGGCCCCGCCGACAGCAGGGCGTCGGGGCGACAGGCGTCCTTGGTCACCGCGACCACCAGGTCGGTCGCGCTCTCGAGGCTCACCGAGATCTGGTCGTCGGCCGCGGCCACGAATCGGTAGGCCGTCTCGAAACCGTAGGCGCCATGCGCGCCCCATACGTCGACCACGTGGGTGCCCGTGGCGGTGTCGCCCTCGACGACCTGGTCGCACGCGACCAGCGCCACGTCGACGCAGGCCGGGAGGGCCACGCACTGGCCGTCGACGCACTCGGCTCCGTCGCTGCACTCGCCGCAGGACTGGCCGCACGTGCCCGCGCCGCAGGCCTTGTCGCCGCAGGTGCAGGCCACGCACGTCCCGCCGACGCACCGGGCGTCGGCGTTGCAGGCCGGCTCGCAGGCCGCGCACGCCATCGGAAGAGCGCCCGTGGGGTCGGCGCCCTCGCCGCCGCAATAGTAGTACGAGCCGGTCCAACCGCAGGCTCCCGGCTCGGCGGCGCACGGGTTCAGGCAGGTGGGGCCTCCGGGCGTCTCGCACCACAGGGCGGCCCCGGCGTCGTCGCAGCACCCCTCGTAGGTGAGGCCCAGGCACCCTTCGGCGACCGTGATCCCCTCGTAGCACGTAGCGGCGGCCGCGAGGTTCGGGAGTACGAGGAGTCCGAGCGCCAGCAGGGCCGGCAGCGGTGAGCGGGCAGGTCGCAGCGTCATGGTTCGGGGTCTCCCTGGGGGTCGGTCGCAGTCTGGTTTGTACAAACGAGCAGAAAGCTAGCAAACTGCCGCCCGGAGGTCAACGTCGGCGACGCACGGGCGCCGCTTGACGGAACCGCGGCGATCTCCCTACACTCCTGCCGTCGACCACGTCGTGCAGGGGCCATGCGCGGTTCGCTCGTCTTCGTCGTCCTCCTCGTGACAGCGCTGTCGTGCTCCTCCTCGAAGGAGGGATCCACCTGCACCGTCGGGCAGGCGCGTGCCTGCACCGCCTGGAACGGCGACGTCGGCGCCCAGGTGTGTCACCAGGACGGCACGTGGTCGGCGTGCCAGCCCGGGGTCAACTGGGGCGACGTGCTGAACGGCGACCTGGCCGGGCTCGAGCTCGAGCAACCCGAGGTGGTCGACCCCGCCGAGACCGACGCGAACGCGGCCGACACGCACGTCCCCGACACGTCCACGCCCGACGCGACCCCGCCCGATGTGCACGTCAACGACTCCGCGGGACCGCCCGACACCGCGCCCGACACGGGTCCCGACGTGTTCCAGTGGCCCGACCAGATCATCGACCCCGACGTCGACACCGACGTCGACAGCGACGGCGACACGGTGCCCGACTACAAGGACAACTGCCTGGCCGTCCCCAACGCCGACCAGAAGGACTTCGACCACGACCTGACCGGTGACGCCTGCGACCCCGACGACGACGGCGACTGGGTCAGCGACGTGAACGACGAGGCGCCCCTCGACCCGACCTGGCCCGGGCTCACGCTCCCCGCCACCATCTACGCGCACACCTCGTCGCGGCTGTACTCGTGGAACCCCTTGAACCAGGCCAAGCCCGTCCCCGTCGAATACTTCGACTTCGACACCAGCGCGGGCGACCAGAGCATCACCGACATCGCCATCGACGTCGACGGGCACCTGTACGCCGTCTCCTTCGACACGCTCTACCGCTGCTCGGCGGTCAACGCCAGGTGCAAGACGCTGGCGTCGCTGCCCGGCCAGTTCAATGGCTTCACGCTGGTCCCCAAGGGGACGGTCGACGCCACGGAGGAGGTGCTCATCGGGGTGGGCAACTCGGGCACGTGGAACCGCATCACCGTGAGCGGCTCGTCGGCCAGTATCACGCAGATCGGCTCCTACGGCGGCTCGTACACCTCGAGCGGCGACGCCTTCTCGGTCACCGATCTCGGCACCTACGCCTCGGTCAAGAACGGCTTCTCCGACTCCGACTACCTGGTCAAGGTCGACCCCGTGACGGGCAAGGTGCAGAGCACCGTGGGCACGCTCACCGGCTACAGCTCGGTCTACGGCCTGGCGGGCCTGTGGGACAAGGTCTACGGCTTCGACGCGGGCGGCGCCATTTTGTCGCTCGACCTGCTCTCGGGCCAGTTCAACGTGGTGGTCCCCGCGAACCAGGGCGAGTCCTGGTGGGGCGCCGGCGTCAGCACGCGCAGCCTGAAGGACCCCACCTGACCCGTCGGCACGGCCCCCTTCGTCAGGTCCTCTGACGCCTGGCGCCGGCCAGGGCGATCAGCGCGACCAGCATCCAGCCCAAAGCCCCGGATCCCCGCCGCCCGGCGTTGCACCCGCCCGAGCCCCCGTCGGCCCGGTCGCCGTCGTCGGCCGGCGCGTCGGAGCCCGCGGTGTCGCGAGGGGCCGCGTCGGGGGGCACGTGGGCCGCGTCGGTGCCGGAGGTGTCGAAAGCCGACGCGTCGGGGGCGGAGCCCGGGTCGGGGCCCTGGCCGTCGTCGCTCGACACGTCGGGCTCGTTGTCGGGGGTTCCGGTGCCGCACGCGACGATGGTCACGTGGTAATCGGCGCCGCCGTGGTTGTCCCACGAGCCGTCGGCGTAGTGGAACACGAAGTCGATGACGTCGACCGCGGGCTCGCCGTCGGCCAGGAACGGCCCCAGCGTCGCGCAGAAGTCGGCGCCGCAGGGGACGAGGGGCGTCTCGACCGACTTGCCGTCGCCGAAGTCGGTGGTGCCCTCCGGCCAGAAGGCGGGATCGGCGTGCTGCCAGCCGTCGACGCCCCAGTGTACGAAGCCGGCCTTGGCGCCGTGGATGGTGACGGCGTCGTCGCAGTCGGGGTGCGCGGGCTCCCAGGGCCCGGCGGGCGTGACGGGCCCCGTCGACGAGCCCACGTAGACGTGCTGGATGGCCGAACGCGTAGCGTTCCCCTTGGAGTCGATTGCTTCGACGTAGTAATCGATCAGCTTGTCGACCGGCAAGTCGACCTGCACGTAGTACAGGTCGGCGATGACGGCGGGCAGGAGCGACGTGTCGATCTCGGGGTCGGGTACGGGCGGCGCGGCCGGGAACGCGCGCTTCGCGAGGGCGATCGAGACCCAGGCGCCGACCCCGGAGCCCCCGGCGTACGTCTCGTTCTCGTCGGTGGTCATGGGGTTCTGGCCGTCCTCGTCGACGCGGTACTTCAGGGTCGCGCCGGCGATGCCCGACACGTCGTGGGCGAAGGTCCAGAACCAGGTCGCGGGCCCCAGCTCCTGCACCTGGTACTTGTAGAGCGGCCCGAAGTTGGTGCCGCCGGGGTTGTCGGGGTAGCGCTGGGGCGCCCACACGGTGGGCCCGGTCGGATCGTTGCCCCAGGTGCCGGCCGCCTCGGTGGCGCGTGCCACGGCCTCGTTGGCGGCCACCACGGGCTTCAGCTCCATGTCGAGCGCCTTGCCGTAGTACATGTAGCCGCTGTTCAGTCCGCCCAAGAGGAAGTGCCAGGCCTGCTCGAGCTTCGAGCCGCCGTTCTCGGGGTGCAGGATCTTCGCGAGCGAGGGCTTGCCCTTCAGGTCTTCGGCCGTGGCCACGACGTTGGTGGCGGCCGTGAGGATGGCCCAGTTGCGGATGTCCTCGGCCCAGCCGGCGGCCGGATCGACCTCGCCCTCTGCGTTCACCGGCGGCCAGTTCCAGTTCCAGAACGCGGGCGCGCCGAAGTCGCCGTCGGCGTTGACCCAGGCGCCGTCCTCCACGTGCACGACGTCGGCGGCGTCGGGCGGGAACTCGGCCAGGTAGCCGGCGACGGTCGAGGGGACCCAGCCCTTGCCGGCGGCCGTGGCGGCACATCCGGGTACGCAGTCGAGGTAGTAACTGTAGCCGCCGCCGAAGGCGTTGTCGCCGTCGTGGGCCAGCAGCACCAGCAGCGGGTCGCCGCCGTCGCCGGACGAGGCATACTCGTCGGCCGCGTCGAGCCCGTAGCAGGCGTAGCCGTCCTTCCAGCCCTCGCCCTGGGCCGCCGGGACGACCACGACGCTCGACGCCTGGCCCGTGGCCGGGTCGATGTAGCGCGCGCGGTGCGGGCGGTAGGCGAAGGGATAGGCGTTGGCCGGCGACACGCCGCGGTCGATCGAGATGCGATTGTAGGTGCCCTGGGCCGGGTTCAGCTGGTCGGCGCGGTTCGGCGGCGGGATGTTGTCGCCGCCGGAGCCGGCCACCCACGGGTAGTCGGCGCAGGCGCGGCTGAGGTGCGCGTTCGAGACCACCACCCACTCCAGGCCCAGGTCGGCCAGCGCCGGGATCAGGCGCTCGGAGAACGCCATCTCGGAGGGGAACAGGCCCTTCGAGCGCTTCGCGTCGTCCCAGGCCTCGGGGTACACGGCCTGGTACAGCTCGAGCTCGCGGCGCACCACGCGATCGTCGACCAGGGGCAGCAGCGCGTGGTGAAAGGGGAAGACCACGATGTCCAGGCGCGGCGTGCCCTCTGCGGTGCTCCAGCCTTGGGCCTCCTGGAAGGGTGCGTTCCAGGCGGCCGAGTAGCCGAGCTTGCCGGCGACGCCGAGCGATCGGATGTTCTCGATCAACCCGCCCGAGTAGCTGACCTGCGCGCCGGCGTCGGGGTAGCCGAGCAGCGTGGCCACGGCGTCGCGCACGCGGTACTGGTAGGCCGCCACGCGATCGTCCTTGCCGAAGATCTCGTCCAGGTCGTTCTGGGGGTGCAGGGCGCCGGCGGCCTTGGCCTGCATGGAGTCCCACACGCTCTGGTAGCGGAGGCCCGAGGCGTTCGGCGCCGGCCAGTAGATGGGCTGCTCGAGGTGCCACAGCCAGGTGACGCGCAGGGGCTCGGCGCGCGCGGGCAGCGCCAGCACGGCCAGCAGCGCGAGGGCGAGCGGGGCGAGGGGCTTCATGGCACCTCCTTGGGGCGCAGGAAGAGCGTGCAGGCGGGCGTGACCAGGGCCGGCGCGAAGCCGCGCGGCGGTGGCGCGGGGCGATCACCGGGGAGCCACAGCACGGCGTCGACGGGCTCCAGCAACTCCCGGTCGGCCAAGTCGGCGGGGCGCTGCACGATGGTGGCGACCGGTCGATCGGCCAGGCGCGCCTGCAGGAAGGCCGGCGCCGCGACGGCGGCCTCGGCGGGCACCGCGGCCAGCACGCGACGCAGGTCGTCGGCCCCGGCGGCCTGCAGGTCCGCGAAGTGGCCGCGACCGAGCGCCGCGTGGGTGGTGGGGACGAGCAGCAGGGCGGCCAGCGCGGGGATCAGCGCCAGCGAGCGCGCGCGATCGGGGCTCGAAGCTCCCGAACACGCCCAGGCGGCGGCGCGCGCCACGCCCAGCACGGTCGCCAGCGCGAGCCCGGGCAGCAGCAGCGCCTCGTAGTGCCCGTCGAGCGAGCGCAGGGCCCCGCTGTCGGACAGCAGCACCTGCAAAAGCGGCGGCAGCAGCACCAGCAGCGCCCGCGGCGCGAACAGCGGCAGGAAGGCCAGCGGGGCGAGCAGCTTCACCAGGTAGGCGAGCGACCCCTCCGAGAGCAGCCGCCCCCCGAACAGCGCCGGGCGCACGAAGGGTGCGGCCAGCAGCTCGGGCCACGACGCGCCCAGCGAGGCATAGCGCCGCACCGCGGGCAGCGCGTCGCCCCCGAAGGCGGGCAGCCACAGCGTGTAGGCGGCCACCAGCGCGACGACGCCCAGGGCCGTCACGCCCAGCCCCAACCGCCGCGATCCGGGCCCGCTGAGCAGGTAGAGCCCCACGCCCGTCACCGGAAGGGCCACGGTCTCCTCGAAGGTCAGGGCCAGGGCCAGCGCCACGATCGTGAGCACCGGTCGGCCCCGAACCGCGCCGGCCACGCCGAGCATCAGGAAGGGAACCGCCAGCGCCACGGGGTGGAAGTCGCGGTTCAGGCTCGCGAGGGCGGGGTGGGCCAGCACCAGCACGACCGCAACGAGCGCGGCAGCGGGCGCCAGGTGGAGCCGCGCCAGGCGGTGCAGCGGCCACGCCGTCAGCGCCACGGCCAGGCCGTTCAGGAGCAGGAGGAGCAGCGGAGAACCCACCGCCGCGTAGAGCGGCACGAGCGCGTACAGCGCCGGGCTCATGTGCCAGGCCAGGTGATCGAGGCCCTCGGGCGAGTTGAAGAAGCCGCAGCCCCGGCCCGCGTTCCAGAAGGCGTGCGCGAAGATCCCCAGGTCGTACGAGTCGGGCCCGAGGCCCTGCCAACGCAGCACATGAGGCACGAGGAAAACGGCACCGAGCGCGAGCGCGACGACGGGTGCGGTCAGTGCGCGCGGCGGAGCCACGTCGAGGCGGCGCGACGCCTCGGGAGCTCTGCGGACGACGATCCGCGTGAGCGCCAGCCCCAGCGCCAGTACCCCCAGGCCGGCGGCCAGCAGCCCCCACGGCACGCCGGCGTCCGCCGCACCTCCCCCGTCGGGCACGACCTCGGGAGGGGGTTCGCGGCCCACGGCGCGCGAGGTGGGGCGGGGCAGCCGCGTCCAGGGGTCGGCGCCCTCGCGGCCGCGCACCACCTCGAGCAGCGCCTCGGCCAGGGGCCGAGCGGTCGGCTCAGAGGGGGAGGGCAGGGCGAAGAAGCGAGAGCGTGGAGCGTCGGGCCCCTCGACGCTGCTCGGGGGAGCCACCGCCGAGGGGTGTACCAGCGCGAGCCGGACGTGTTGCCCTCCGCGTGTGAGCTCGAGGTCGACGCGATCCCGCGACACCTGCGCCGACGTGCGCTCCCAGCCGGCCAGCGCGGCCGGAAGCGGGCCCTCGAGCGTCGTGAGCCGATCGACCTCGGGCCCGGCCGAGGGCCCGAGCACCGGCACCTGCCAGCAGCCCTCGGGCCCATGGCAGGCCGCCAGGGCCAGGGCGCAGGCGACGAGCATCAGGACGGTGCGGCTCAGGGGGCTTCCTCCACGGGCGTCCGCCCGCGGCAGCCAGTATCCGGCATCTGCAGGCGCGTGGCAACGGCAGGGCGCGCGGCCTCACTCCACCGGGCAGAACGTCAACGGGGGCTGGTACCCATCCTCCGTCGAGAACGTCTCGAGCCCGGCGCCCGAAACGAAGGCGAAGTGCGTCACGTGACTGAGCGTCCACGCCGAGAGGCGCAGGCACGCGGCGCCCGGCGGTACGGGGCCGAGGACGAAGCCGTCGGTCTCGCCGTGGGGCCAGAGCAGCGAGACCCAGCGATCGCCCGTGCCCGGCTGCACGTCGACGCGGTCGTCGGGATCGTCGAGGAACGCCACGTCCCAGCCCGGCACGGCGTCGAGGTTCACGAGCACGGTGCCGCCGGTGCTGTCGGTGAGCGTGTCGAAGACCACCACCAGGAACCGTGCGCCCCCGGGCTCGCGGTACCACACGAAGGTGGCCGTGTCGCTGCTCGTGAGCGCGGGATCCAGGTTCGCGGAGCGCAACGCCGGTGCGCCGTAGCCGTAGAAGCTCAGCACGTCGGTGGGGCCGTCGAAAGGATAGATGGCCGCCTTGAAGTCGATCCAGTCGGTGGCGATGGCGCAGCCCGTGCCCGGCTCGCACGTGACGACCCCTGGGCAGAGCAGGCCCTCGCAGCACCCGCCGCGCACGGGCACGCACACGCTCTCGGCACCCACGGCCTGGCAGAGGGTCCCCGCGGGGCAGTCGTCGTGGGTGGAGCAGGTCCAGGTGCACGAGGCGTTGCCGTCGTTGCCGAGCACCCGGCACCGCGCGTCCGTGGTCCGGCAGGTCGCCTCCGACGAGCACTCTCGGCACAGCCAGTCCTCGCGCGGAACGCACACGAAGATCTCGAGATCCTTCTGCACGCAGGACCAGCCGGGCGGGCACGCCTCGCCAGAGGGGCACCAACTCGTGCAGGTCGGCCCCAGCCACTCGAAGTTCCAGCAGACGCCCCCGGGGCAGTCGTCCTGCCCCGGGTTGCAGACGATGTCGCTGGCTTCGGCCTCCCGTCCGTCCCCGACGATGTCGGAGGGGCACGCGTCCCGGCAGGCCAGGTCCTGTACCGCGTCGGGCGCGTCGGTGCGGGTCGCGTCGCGGGCGGCGTCCGGGGCCGGGGGATCGCCTCCGCACGCGCTGAGCAACATAACGGCCGCCAGCCATGCCCCCGCGATTGTCCCCACCAGCGCGCGTCCCCCTGCTGCCATCTCGAGGTCGACCCCGCTTTTCGTTCGGTCTTCTTCTCGGTACACTGCAATTATCCCCCTGCGAGGCAGAAAATGCGAGAAGCGGGCTTCGTGGTGCTCTTGGGCGTGGCGTGGACCGCGTGCGCCGGAGGATCTTCCAGCGACGTCATGGCGACGAACGAGATCGCGGCCGAGGTCGAGGTGGTCGCCGACCTGGATGCTAAACCCGAGGCCGAGGCCACCACGGCGCTCGACGCCGTTCCCGAATCCGAAGCCGCCTTCGAAGCTACCGAGGACATCGACACCCAGGACGTGTGCGTCCCCGACTGCGACGGCAAGGTGTGCGGCCCCGATGGCTGCGGAAGCTCTTGCGGTACCTGCCCCGCGGGGCAAGTCTGCGAGGCGGGCCAGTGCCCGTGCTGCACCTGCGTCTGCGACGACCCCGTGACGGGGGAACCCCTCGAGTGCGGCCCCGACGGCTGCGGCGGAAGCTGTGGCGAGTGCGCCGACGGCCTGCTCTGCAACGCCGGGCACTGCGTCGAGCCGTGCCAGCCCATCGCCTCGCCCTTCGTGTGCGACACGCCGCCCACCGCGTTGGGCTGCGCCTGCTCCAACTCCTTCGAGTGCGGCGGGGGAAGCTGCTTCGACGGCTTCTGCTCGACGGTGTGCTCGACCGAGGCCGACTGCCCCTACGGGATGACGTGCTTCCACTGGGCTGACTGCGACCCGAATCCGTGCCCGGACCAGTGCTTCCGTGCCTTCGACACGCTCTTCTGGCCCTGCGGCTCGGGCTCCGGTTGCAGCGCGAACGCCGACTGCATCGGCCAGGGCGCCGAGGGCTGGTTCTGCGGCGCGTCGTGCGGGGGCGACAAGGGCTGCCCGGCGGGCGCCACGTGTGCTCCCGTGGTGGTCGACTGGGCCGGCAATACCCGCCACCAGTGCGTGTCGCAGGGCGTTCCGTGCGCCTGCACGCCCGAGGCCATCGCCGCCGGGGCGGCCACGGGCTGCTATCGCGAGACCGCGTCCGGCATCTGCTTCGGCACGCGTGCCTGCACGCCGACCGGCCTGTCTCCCTGCTCAGCGTCGCTCCCCGACGGCGACCACTGCCAGACCCCGGGGGGCTGCGGGGCGACGTGCGCCGCGCTCATCGAGGTGCCCCGCGGGCCGTTCGTCATGGGGTCCGACGACCCGGACGCCCACCCCAACCAGCACCCCGCGCACGTGGTGGACTTGTCGGCGTTCCGGATTCGCACGTACCTGGTGACGGCGGCCGAATACAAGGACTGCGTGCTCGCCGGAGCCTGTTCGCCCGCGCAGAAGCCCTTCGCGGGCCCGCCCGTGGACCAGGCCTACACCTACGGCGTGGCAGGCAAGGAGCATCACCCGATCAACGGCGTGACCCACGCGCAGGCGGCCGCCTTCTGTGCCTGGCAGGGCCTACGCCTTCCCACCGAGGCCGAGTGGGAGCGGGCAGCCCGAGGCACCGACGAGCGCCTCTACCCGTGGCCCGGGAGCACGATCTCGTGCAACCAGGCCAACTACCACGCGATGGGCAAGCTCCGGCAGACCTGCGTGGGCGCCACGACCGCCGTGGGAAGCTACCCGGAGGGTGCCTCGGCGATCGGGGCCTTCGACATGGTCGGGAACGTCCGCGAATGGGTGGCTGACCACTACTCGCTGGCAACCTATCCGGCCTGCGCGACCGGCTGCACCGACCCCACGGGGCCGACGGATGGCGACATTTGGGTCACGCGCGGCGGCTCGTGGAACGACCCGGCCCACATGCAGACCACGACCCAGCGCAGTTACTGGCCGACGAACGGGCAGAGCTCGACGATTGGCTTCCGCTGCGCCGAGTCGGCGCCGTAGCCGACGCTGTCGCCGATGCGCTGTCCATCGACAGGGGGTCCATCATGATGAGACCGTTGGCCGTGTTGTTCCTCGCGCTGACCTGGGGCTGCGACTCCGGCAAGGCCACGATCGACCCCTCCACGCTGGACCCCGCCACCGTCGTCTTCGCCGCCACGGCCGGGGGCGGCTTCCTCACGTCGCCCGAGGAGGAGTTCTTCGTCGGCACGCGCCATCGCAGCTTCGGGCTGTGGATCTATGGCGACCGGCGCGCCGTGGTGCTCCGCGAGGACACGCTGGCCACGCTCGGTTACCGGGTGTATCGGCAGGGCATGGTCTCCGAGGCCGCGTTCCAGGCGTTGCTCGACGACGCGCAAGCGGTCGGGCTCGACGGCGGCCACGCCTACTCGGCCTGCAACGCCACCGACGGCGGAACCGAGGTCGTGGCCGTCGACCTCCCTGGCGTCGCCTTCCAGGCCAGCTCGTACCTGGGCTTTCACGTCCACGACGACTGCGAGGGCGACGCCGGCTCCATGGGCCCCGACGGCAAACCCCCGGCCGACCTGATCGCGTTCTTCGCGGCCTTGACCAGCGTCGGCCTGGTCGACCCGGTCGTGCTGGAGCCCGATCGCATCGTGCTGGCGGGCCACGGCGTCGAGGACGCGGCGGTCTCGCCGGGCTACGGGTGCCCGGCCGACTCCCCGGAGTGGACCGTGGCCGGCCTGGCGTTGCCCGACCAGGACCGGCGGCACCTGTGGACGATGTCGCTCGAGGGCCAGCAGGCCGTCGACGCGCGTGCCTTCGTTCGCGAGAACCTGCAGCCTTCGACCGACAGCTCCTATGGCAGTGCGTGCGTTCAGCGGTGCTCGCTGGTGTGCACGCAACTCGCCGATGGCCACAACGCATGCTTGACGGAGTGCGGCGGCCTTCTCCGCGTGTACTACGACGACGTGCCCGCGGGCGAGGAGGCGTGGCCCTTCTGAGCCAGCTTCCGTGCGGGCTCGGCCAGCTTGGCAGCCATCACCAGCAGGTCGTGCTCGGCGCCGTTCGTGATCATCACGCCCACGCGCCGGCCCTCGAGCTGGAAGCCCAGGCGCACGCACAGCCGGATGGCGCGATCGTTGTCGTCGCGGACCTGCAGCCAGGCGCGCGTGACGCCCGTACGTCGGCCCTCGGCCAGCGCGGTGGTCGCGAGGGCGGTGCCGATCCCGCGGCGCCAGAGGGCCCGGCGCACCGACAGGCCGAGCTCGCCCACGTGCTGGATGCGCGAGCGGTTGGAGCGTGCCAGGGTGGCGATGCCCACGATCTCGCCCTCGAGCGTGGCCGTGAGGAACAAGCCCCGTTGTTCGTCGTCGAGCGTGCGGAGGAACGCCGCCTCGGCCTCCACGCTGGTTCCGAACTCGCCCGGCCCGTAGGTCAGGAAGTCGGTCTCGCCCGCCGTGACGTCGGCGTACTCGACCAGGGCCGCCGCGTCGTCCTCGTGCACCTTCGAGATCTCGACGAGGCTGCCGTCGATCAGGCGCAAGGTGGCGAGGATGGGAGGACGGTCGCCGTTCGACATCACTCGGAGGACTCCGGGTCGTGGCCGCTTGCGTCGATAATGTCTGATAATCGTTTTTTCGGGGGCGTCCCGTCAAGGACAATGCGCGGATTTCGGCGGAAGGCGGGACGGCTACAGCGAGATCCCGAACGGGAACGCGAACCAGCTCGACTGCTGTCGGGGCGCCTTGGGGGCGGCTTCGGGCGCGTTCAGCGTGGCGGCGAACACGCGGCTGACCTCGCTCTCGACCGCAGAGTCGATCTGCGCGTGCACCGCCTGCAGCTCGGAGTGCACCTCGTGGAGCATGCGCGCCACGTCCTGCAGGGTCGCGGCCTCGGCGCTGCGGGTCCGGGGGCGCAGTCCCGGCGTGTCGCTGCCCGCCACGAGCACGGCCCCGTCAGAGGGCCGGCGCGTCAGGGCGCCGCGGCGCGTCAGTTCGTGCACGTGGGCCGTGGCGACCCCCATGCTCTCGGCCAGCTGCTCCGGCTTCACCCAGATGCCTTCCGGTCGTCGCCAGATCGTCTCGAGGATCTGTGCCCGCATGCTCGACTCCCAGGCTGCCCGCCTGGGATCGATTCTGGGGCCTCTGCGCCGCGGGTCAAAAAAACGGTGGAAGGACGGCTAGATCCCGCGCCGCGGGCGGTTGCGGTCGAGCACCTTCTGCAGGAGCGCGGCGGGATCCTCGAAGCGCCCGAGCAGGATGGCGGCGGCGATCACGTAGGGCTTGTGGCCGGCCTCCTGGTAGGTCTCGATGCGGTAGCGCTCGAACACGGTGCGCGCCACCTCTCCCTCGGGGAAGTTCTCGCCCGAGATCTCGGCGGGCAGGCAGTGCATGTAGTGGGCCTTGCCGCCGGTGGTGAGGCCCATGCGGCGCTCGTCGCACTCCCAGTCCTTGTGGGTGGCGTTCTCGGCCAGGCAGGTCTTCTCGAGGGCGTCGAGCTCGTTCTTCTTGTTCTTGCGGAGCAGGTCGACGCGTTGCTCCATGATCTGGAAGCTGGCCCACGACTTCGGGTAGACGATGTCGGCGCCCTGGAACGCCTCGTCCATGTCGTGCCCGTGGGTGAACCGCCCGCCCGACGCCCGGGCGTGCCGCGCGGCGATCTCGAGCGTCTCGGGCAGCAGGTCGTAGCCCTTGGGGTGCGCGAGCGCCACGTCCATCCCGAAGCGCGTCATGAGCGTGATGATGCCCTGGGGCACGCTCAGGGGCTTGCCGTACGCGGGGCTGTAGGCCCACGTCATGGCGATGCGCTTGCCGCGCAGCTTGTCGAGGCCGCCGTACAGGTTGGCCAGGTGCATGAGATCGGCCATCGACTGCGTGGGGTGGTCCTTGTCGCACTGCAGGTTGACGACCACCGGGCGCTGGGGCAGCACGCCGCGCTGGAAGCCGTCGTCGACCGCCTCGGCGACCTGCTTCATGTAGGCATGGCCTTCGTGGATGAACAGGTCGTCGCGGATGCCGATGGCCTCGGTCAGGAACGAGATCATGTTGGCGGTCTCGCGCACCGTCTCGCCGTGGCTGATCTGCGTCTTGCCCTCGTCGAGGTCGGTGGGCATGAGCCCGAGTACGTCGGCGGCGCTCGCGAACGAGAAGCGCGTGCGCGTGGACTTGTCGCGGAAGTTCGACACGGCCAGCCCGCTGTCGAACACGCGCGTCGAGACGTTGTTCTTGTACAGCTCCTCGAGGATCGACGCGGTCTGCACCAGGGCGCGGATCTCGGCGTCGTTCCAGAGCCAGGTGAGCAGGTAGTCGCGGCCGTGCAACCGGGTGCCGAGGCCGCGGAGCTGGTCGATCATCCCGGCGATGCGCTGGGTCCTGTCCATCGGGAACCTCCGTTCAGCGGGGCGCGCGCGCGTCCCGGCGGGTGGATTGGCAAGGAGATACCCGAAGATGGGGGCGGGGGCAAGTTACCCGCGGAGGACCTGCCCCGCCAGCGGCTCGGGGTGGAACCCCTCGGGCGACACCACCACGTGGCCGTTGACCAGCACGTGGCGGATGCCCACCGGGGGCTGCGCGGGGTCCTCGACCGTCGAGCGCGAGGCGATGGTGCCGGGGTCGAAGATGACCACGTCGGCGTGGGAACCCCGGGTCAGCGTACCGCGATCCTTCAGCTGGAGTTGCGACGCGGGCAGCGAGGTGCACTTGCGGATGGCCTCGCGGAGCGGCAGCAGCCCGCGATCGCGCGCGTAGCCGCCCAGGAAGCGCGGGAAGCCGTCATGGAACAGGTGCGAGGGGCGGCCGTAGCCCATCAGGATCGCGTCCGTGACGATGGAGACCGACGGGTGGCAGAGCGTGGCCTTGAGCGCCAGCTCGACGAAGGGGTCGTCCGGCTCGGTGCCGGTCTCGTACACGAGCACGCGGCCGTTCTCTTCGACCAGCAGGTCGCACATGACGTCGAAGGGGTGCTGGCCGCGCTCCTTCGCGAGGTCGACGAACGAACGCCCGCAGAGGTGGCGGTTCTTCTCGCTGATGACGGCCATGACCCAGGCGCCGCCCCAGCCGAGCACCTTCAGGAGGTTCATGGACCACGAGGCGCCCGTGCGATGCGGCCAGGCCAGCGAGCCGTGCTCGATGTCGGCGCGGATGCGCTTGCGGATGGCGGGATCGGCCAGGCGCGCCAGCACCGCGTCGCGGTCGCCGCTGATGAGCCAGGGCGGGAAGAGCGCGATCAGGTGCGTGAAGCCGGCGGCGGTGGGCATGGCGTCGACGCCCACGGGGTAGCCGTCGGCCTGGTGGCGCGCGACGCGCTCGAGCAGCGGCTTCGCGCCCGCGTCGATGGGCAGGCGCGTCAGCGGCACGTGGCGGTGCAGGCGGGACAGCGCGCGGGTGGCGGCGTGCATCGCGGGCGCCAGCGCGGCGGGCGTCACCGGGACCCAGAACAGGTGGCTGAGCTGCACCGGGACCTCGGCCAGGCGGCCGAGCTCCAGCACCTCGTCGATGGCCTGGGGGAGCGTGGTCGACAGGTACGAGCGCAGGTGCGCGGTCACGACGCCCCCGAAGCGGCGCACGGCGCGGGCCAGGGGCAGCAGCTCGTCGGGGTCCGAGTACATGCCGGGGAAGTACTGCAGGCCCATCGACATGCCGAGCGCGCCCTGCTCGAGGCAATCGGTCAGCAGGCGTTCGAGGGTCGCGAGATCGGCGCCGCGCGCGGGCTCGTTGCGGTCGCCCATGGCGATCATGCGCAGGATCGAGTGGGGCGCCAGCACGCCGACGTTCAGCAACGTGCCCTGGCGCTCGAGGGTGTCGAGCATCCCGCCGAACGACTCCCACTGGAGCACGCCGTCGGGCGCTGCGCCCAGGAAGAAGTCGTAGAACGCCATCTGGCCCGCGCGCGTCTCGCCCTGGCCGAGGGGGGCGAGCGCCACGCCGCAGTTGCCGCCGACCACGGTGGTCACGCCCTGGCGCAGCATGGGCTCCAGCAGGCTGGCGTGATCCGGGCGCACCAGCGTGAAGTCGGCGTGCGTGTGGACGTCGACGAAGCCCGGGCAGACCGCGGCACCCCGGGCGTCGATGCGCCGGACCCCTTCGACCTTCGACAGGTCGCCGACGGCCAGGACGCGACCCCCGCCGAGTCCCACGTCGGCGTGAACCGGCACGTGGCCGAGCCCGTCGTAGACCTCGCCGCCGTGGATCACGAGCTCGAGCGCCATCCGGAGCCTCCGCAGGGGGGTTCGCCCGGGGAGCTTGCACCGGTCCCTGTCCTCTTACAAGCCCGCGCGCGGGAGAACCTGCACTTTTTTTGGGGTACGCCTCTTGACCGGCGCCAACGCGACCCTATCCCATCCCGCGTAATCACGGTTCATCCGTTGGAGGAATCCATGGCAAAGCAGTTGGCGTACGGAGAAGACGCTCGTCGCAAGCTCCTGGAGGGCGTGAACGCGCTCGCCAAGGCCGTCGCGACGACCCTGGGCCCGAAGGGTCGCAATGTCGTCATCGAGAAGAGCTTCGGCTCGCCCACCATCACCAAGGACGGCGTGACGGTGGCCAAGGAGATCGAGTTCGACGACAAGATGGTCGAGCTCGGCGTGAAGATGGTGAAGGAAGTCGCGTCGAAGACGTCCGACGTCGCCGGCGACGGCACCACGACCGCGACGGTGCTGGCGCAGGCGATCTTCGCCGAGGGCGTCAAGATGGTCGCCGCCGGCCACAACCCCATGGAAGTGAAGCGCGGCATCGACAAGGCCGTCGAGAAGATCGTGGCCGAGTTGAAGACGCAGTCGAGCAAGGTCCAGGGGCGCACCGAGATCTGCCAGGTCGGGACCATCTCGGCCAACAACGACACCACCATCGGCAACCACATCGCCGACGCGATGGACAAGGTCGGCAAGGACGGCGTCATCACCGTCGAAGAGGCCAAGGGCATCGAGACGACCCTCGAGGTCGTCGACGGCATGCAGTTCGACCGCGGCTACATCAGCCCGTACTTCGTCACCGATCCCGACCGCATGGAGGCCGTGATCGAGGACGCGCTGATCCTCATCCACGAGAAGAAGATCAGCAACATGAAGGACCTGCTGCCCGTGCTCGAGCAGGTCGCCCGCCAGGGCAAGCCCTTCGTCATCATCGCCGAGGACATCGAGGGCGAGGCGCTGGCCACCCTGGTCGTCAACAAGATCCGCGGCACCCTCAAGGTCGCGGCCGTCAAGGCCCCGGGCTTCGGGGATCGCCGCAAGGAGATGCTGCGTGACATCGCCATCCTCACGGGCGGCCAGGTCATCAGCGAGGACCTCGGCCTGAAGCTCGAGAACGTCACGTTCGGTGACCTCGGCAAGGCCAAGCGCGTCGTGATCGACAAGGAGAACACCACCATCGTCGACGGCGCCGGCAGCCCCAGCGAGATCGAGGGCCGCGTGAAGCAGATCCGCGCGCAGGTCGAGGAGACCACGTCGGACTACGATCGCGAGAAGCTGCAGGAGCGCCTGGCCAAGCTCGTGGGCGGCGTCGCCGTCATCAACGTGGGCGCGGCCACCGAGACCGAGATGAAGGAGAAGAAGGCCCGCGTCGAGGACGCGCTGCACGCGACCCGCGCGGCCGTCGAGGAAGGCATCGTCGCCGGCGGTGGCGTGGCCCTGCTGCGCGCCCGTCACGTGCTCGAGGGCTTCAAGGGCGACAGCGAGACCGAAACCATCGGCGTCGGCATCGTCTACCGCGCCATCGAGTCGCCGATCCGCAAGATCGTCGAGAACGCGGGCTTCGAGGGCTCCGTGGTCGTGCAGAAGGTGCTCGAGAGCGGCAAGGGCGGCTTCGGGTTCAACGCGGCCACCGGCGCCTACGAGGACCTGGTCAAGGCCGGCATCGTCGATCCGACCAAGGTCACGCGTACGGCGCTGCAGAACGCGGCCTCCATCGCGGGCCTGCTCATCACCACCGAGTGCGTCATCGCCGAGAAGCCCAAGAAGGAAGACAAGAGGCCGATGGGCGGCGGCGACTTCGACTACTAGGCCACGACGAAAGAAAGAGGAGGACAGCATGTCCATCAATATCCAGCCCCTGGGTGATCGCGTGCTCCTGAAGGAGCTCGAGGCGACCGAAGAGAAGATCGGCTCGATCTACGTGCCCGACACGGCCAAGGAGAAGCCCCAGCAGGCCGAGGTCGTGGCCGTCGGGCCCGGCAAGGTCGACGAGAAGACCGGCGATCGCCGCCCGCTCGACGTCAAGGTCGGCGACAAGGTGATCTACGCCAAGTACTCGGGCACCGAGGTCAAGTACGGCGGCGAGAAGTACATCCTGATCGAGCAGGACAACGTGCTCGCGAAGCTGCTCTAGGCCTCGCGGCACCCTGATCGCAGGGTGACGGTTCACGAAGGCGGCGGTCGGCCCTTCACCGGGTCGACCGCCGCTTTTTTTTGCCCGCCGGTCTCGCGTTTTCGGGTGGGTACCCGCGATTTAGATGGGCGTCCGCGATTCGGATGGGCACCCGCAAGGGGTGCCCCTACAATGGTCCCGTCATTTTCGGGGGGCGTTCATGACGCGTATCGGTCTCTTCGTCGTTCTCGTCGCCGTGTCGAGCGTGCGCTGCGGCGGTGGTGACGCAGCCTCTGACGCGCCGGGAGCAACCGACGTGAGCGGGGACGGCCTGGCGCCCCAGGACGCGGCCGACGTCCCTGACGCGGGTCCCGACGCGCTGCCGATGCCGTTGGCGGTGTGCGGCCTGCCCACGCACGCGTGGCTGCCCGTCGCCGACATGGGCGCGCTGGTTTCGGTCGAGCCCCTGCCCACGTACTCGTTCAAGAAGGAGACCCTGGCCGCCCTGGCCGGGCAGTTCGGCTACGCCGACGTGCTCGACGCCCGCTACGACGTGGCCAGCTTCCGCGTGCGTTACGTGACGCAGGATCGCGGCGTCCCACGCGAGGCGAGCGCCGCGGTCGGCGTCCCGGTGCCCGAGGCCGGCCAGTCGATCACGGCCACGGCCACGCTGGCCCTGCACGGCACCTGCGGCTTCGCCGACCCGTGTTCGCCCAGCCGGGGCAAGGACGGCCCGCTGGCGGCCGCGGTGTTCGCGACCATGGGCCAGGTCGCGGTGGCCCCCGATTACCTGGGGCTCCTCTCGACCGGGGCCCCCAGCGAGATGTTCCACCCGTACCTGGTGGGGGAGGCCACGGCCATCGCCTCGTGGGACGCGCTCCGGGCGGCGGCTCGCCTGCTGCCCGAGCAGGCCCCGGGCGTCACGCTCGACCCGCGCGTGCTGCTCTTCGGGGGCTCCCAGGGCGGGCACGCGGCGCTGTTCGTCGATCGCTACGCGCCGCACTACGCGCCCGAGTTCGACGTGCTGGCGTCGGCCGCCCTGACCGCGCCGGCCGACCTGATCGGCGAGACCGACGCGGCCGTGCGTACGTTCGGGCCTCCCACCGAGGCGTTGAGCGCGGCCCTCCTGGCCCTCAGCCGCTGGTACGGGCTCGACGACCGCATCGGCGAGGTGCTGCACGACGAGGAGCCGGGGCGTTACGCGACCACGCTACGCGCGGTGATGGACGCGGCCGGCGGCCAGTGCAGCCTGGACCTCGAGGACCTGGGCGCCAGCGAGATCGACGACGTGTTCCAGGCGGGCTTCGTCCTGGCCGTGAAGGCCGGCACCTGGGCGGGGTACGAGGACTGGCGCTGCCTGCTGGCCGAGAACTCGATCCTCACGACCTCGGTGCCCCGACAGAACGACACGCCCACGCTGTCGGTGCTGTCCGGCGCCGACGAGCTCGAGGCCATCCCCGCCGAGCGCGCGGCCCGCGTCACGATGTGCGAGCAGGGCTACGACCTCACCGAGATCGAGTGCCAGGGCGCCAGCCACACCCAGGGCATGGCCTGGGACGTGGTCGAGATCTTCGGCTGGATGGCCGACGCGCTGAAGGGCGAATTCCCGGACCAGCCCTGCACGCACCCCGCGCCGAAGTGCTGCGCGGGAAGCCCGGCCGAGGTGTGCGTGCCGTGACCTGCCTCGTGACAACCTTCTCGCTTCTAGCTACCATCGGCGCCGAACAAGACCCTCCACCAAGGAGACCCCCATGGCCAAGCGACTCTTCCACGCGCTCTCCCTCCTGACCTTCGCCCTGGCGCTCGCGGGCGCGCCCACGCTGGCAGCGGCCGGCGACTACGGCAAGTGCAGCTTCGACAGCGACTGCCACGCCGGCGTCAAGTGCAACAGCGGCGCCTGCGCCGACTCGGCGGGCTCTAAGTGCAGCTTCGACAGCGACTGCGGCGGCAAGGGCGGCAAGTGCAACAGCGGCAAGTGCTCCAACGCCCCCGACGGCAAGTGCAGCTTCTCGTCCGAGTGTCCCGGCGGCTCGTGCAACTCCGGCGTCTGCAAGTTCTGAGGCGTCATCATGCGACGCATCACGTTCCTCCTGCTCGCGGGCTCGTTGGCGCTCGTGGCCTGCGGTGGCGACTCGGGTGACACCGACGCGGCGACGCCCGACGTGACCGAGGAGTCGGCCGACGACCTCGGCGGCACCGACCAGCAGCAGCCCATCCCGGCCTTCACGGTCGTCAACTTCAACGCGGGGCTGGCCGCCGGCTACGTCGACTACGCCCCCGAGCGCCTGCCCTTGCTCGGACCGGCCCTCTCGGCGCTCGAGGCCGACGTGGTGTGCCTCGAGGAGGTGTGGACCGACGCCGACGCCGCGGCCCTGATCGCGGCCACCCAGGCGGTCTTCCCGCACAGTTACCGCGAAGCGACCTCCGACGGGGGTGGCAGCGCCGAGCCCGCGTGCACGGTCGACGAGATCGGCCCGCTGCAGACCTGCGCCCTGGCCAACTGCGCCGAAGTTGCGGCCGAGAACCTCGCCACGTGCGTGCTCGGCAAGTGCGGTCCCGAGTTCCAGTCCGTCAGCGACGCGTGCCAGGGCTGCCTGGCCAGCCAGATCGGCAAGCCGCTGGCCGACATGGTCGCGAACTGCACGACCAGCTCGGGCGGCAAGTACGCCTACGAGGGCCGTAACGGCGTGCTGCTGCTCTCGAAGCACCCGCTGGCGTCGACCGAGTTCCTGCAGTTCGAGTCCTACGTGAACGCCCGCGTGGTGCTCCATGCGCGCGTCGAAGCCCCCGGGCTCACCCCCGACGTGTTCTGTACGCACCTCACCGCCGACCTGTCGGCCGACCTCGAGTACGCCGGCACCTACGGGTCGTGGGGCGAGGAGCAGGGCGCGCAGATCGACCAGATGCTCACGTGGATCGGCGAGAAGGCCGCGTCGGTCGACGGGCCCGTGGTCCTCGCCGGCGACCTGAACTGCGGCCCCGCGTTCCTGCCGGACGGCATCACCGGCGAGCACGTCGAGAACTACGATAAGCTCACCGACGCCGACTGGGCCGATCCGTTCGCCGAGGCCACCGGCGTCGTGTGCTCGTGGTGCGGTGACAACCCGCTGGTCGGCGGCGGCGACAGCACCATCCTCGATCACGTGCTGGTGAAGGGCACGGGCTTTACGTCCTCGGCGGCGCGCGTGCTCGACCAGCCCGTCGAGATCCAGTCGGGCGGCGCGGCCGTCCAGACCCGCCTCTCGGACCACTACGGCGTCTCCGTCACGGTCGTCTTCCCCGCGCTCTGATCCCCCTCCGGGCACAAAACGGATAGGTTGGGGGTTCCAACCGGTAACCACTGGACAGGGGGACCCCATGCCGATGAGATCCGTGCTGCTTCTCCCGATCGTGCTGCTCGGGACCTCCGGCGTCGTGGTCGCCGGGGAGGATCCGCTGTCGCTCACGACCCGCATCGAGGGGGTCACGGTCTATGCCGACCGGGCGCAGGTGGTCCGCCAGGGGAGCGTCGACCTGGCACCGGAAGGCTCCCGCGTCGTGATCCCGCGCCTGCCGGGCTGGATCGACGAGGAGTCCGTGCGCGCGGCCCTGGTGCCGGCGGGCGCGGGCCGCATCGTCGACGTGTCGGTGGCCAAGACCTTCCTGGCCGAGTCGTCGGAGGACGCGGTACGGAAGGCCGATCTCGCCGTGCGCGAGGTCGAGGACAAGCTGGCGGCGCTGGCCGACGAGGAGCAGATTCTGGCCGCGGACATCCAGCAGGTCGAGGCCATCCGGGCCTTCGCGGTCGAGAAGTTGCCCAAGGACATGGCCACGCGCGACGTGAAGGTGCAAACCTTCGCCGACACGGTCGACTTCGTGGCGGCCCGGCTGCGCAAGGACCACGAGGGCTTGCGCGACCTGGGCGCCCGGCGACGCGATCTCGAGCCCGTGCTGGCCGCGCGCACCAAGGAGCGCGACGACCTGCACGCGCGGGCGCAGCTGGAGCAGGCCTCGGTGGTGGTCGAGCTCGCGGGCACCGGGCGGGCCACGCTCGAGGTGACCTACCTGACGCCGGGTGCGACCTGGGAGCCCGTCAGCGAGCTGCGCGTGCAGGGCCAGAAGAAGGTGGCGTTGACGCAGTACGCGTCGGTCGTGCAGACCACCGGCGAGGACTGGGAGGGGGCCACGCTGGCGTTCTCGACCCAGCGCCCGACGGACCTGTTGAACGTGCCCGAGGCCAAGGGCCTGCTGCTCGGGGCCGGGGGGAACGGGCTCGGCGAGGTGCTGACGCGCATGGGCGAGTCGTTCGACCGCGCCCAGTCGACCTACTCGACGGTGAACGCGAGGCTGGGCGTCAAGAACGAGCGCTGGCAGGAGCAGTTCGCGAACCAGATGGCCATCCAGGCGCGCGTGACCGAGAGCTTCACGCGCCTGCAGCAACGCGGTACCACGGCGCACTTCGAGGCCCGCACGCCGCGCGCCGTCCGCGCCGACGGCAAGTCCGTGCGCGTGCCCATCGCCTCGGCCGACTTCGACGTGGTAGCGAAGCTGGTGGCCGTGCCCGAGGTGTCGTTGAACGTGGTGCGCACGGCCGAGATCACGAACCAGGGCGCCCAGGCCATCCTGCCCGGCAAGGCGGCGCTCTTCGCCGACGGCAGCTTCGTGGGCACCAGCGAGTTGCCGTTCGTGGCGCCGGGCGAGACCTTCCGGACGTTCCTGGGCGTGAACGATCACGTCAAGCTGTCGCGGACGCTGGATCACAAGCGCAGCTCAATCGAGCGCGGCGCGAAGAAGACGAAGCTGGTGGTCTCGTTCGTGGTCACGGCCGAGAACCTGGGCAGCGAGCCCCTCCCGGTGCAGCTCAGCGACCGTGTCCCGGTGGCCCATGACGAGGCCATCGAGGTCGACGACGTGCGCATCCCCGACGGGGCGAAGCGCGACGGCGACGGGGTCGTGCAATGGACGCCCACGCTGGCACCCAGGAAGATCGACACGTGGCGCCTCGAGTACACGCTCGAGTATCCCTCGGATCTCGTGCAGCGCGCCCAGGCGGTCGAGATGGACTACGAAGAATCCAACGCTCCGTCCAGCGGTGCCCGCCCCGCCCCGAAGCGCTCGAAGCAGATGATGTTCCACGACATCGAGCAGCTCGAGAACTCGCTCTGACCGCACCGCCCGCTCCGAGCCGCCACCGCCGTACCTGACGACCATCCCCCCGGGGGAACCGCAAGGCCCCGGGCTCACTGCCCGCCGAAGCAGCTCGTCGGCCCGCCCGCGGTGTACGGGAACAGGTACGTGCCGTTCACGAGCCCCAGCACGTTCGCCTCGTCGCCCCAGGCGCGGCAGAACCAGCCATCGAGGAAGTCGACGAGATCCACGCCCGGGACACCGCGATCCTCGAACTTGTCGCCGGGCAGGTAGTTGAAGATCGCGTCGTAGATGGGCAGGCGCTTGCCGTCGACGGCGTCGAAGGTCTCGGTGGTGTGGCCGTCGGCCAGGTCCCACAGCACGCTCGCCACCAGGTACTCGGAGACCTGGCCGTCGAGGGCGCCCGGCGTCGCGCCGAAGGCGAAGGGCGAGTGGATGGTCTCGAGATCCCAGGCGAGGTACACGCCGGCGGGGCGGCTGTTCACGAACCAGCGCGTGCCCTGGGCGTCGCAGGCGAAGAAGGTCGAGACGCCCTCGGACCAGGATCGGCGCGGGTCGTCGCGCGTGCCGTCGTGGGCGCCGCCGGGGTTGTCGTCGCGCCCGCTCCGGGCCTCGGCGAACTTGAAGAACTCCTTGAGGATGACCAGGTCGTCGAACTCGTCGCGGTCGGTGTCCTTGCCCTGCACCGACAGCGCGTTCAGCTCGGGGCACGTGCCCTGGTCGTAGAAGTAGTCGCTGCAGAAGAGCGTGTCGGTGGTGTCGGCGCCGGTGGCCCAGTAGACCGCCAACTCGCCCAGGTCGGTGCCGGTCATCAGGCGGAGGGTGTCGTAGCCGTCGGAGACGACGTCGAGGATGTTGAAGGCGCCCGCGCTGCTCGTCTCGGGGATGTCGAGGTCCAGCACGGGCTCGTCGGTCAGCGTCTCGTCGAGGGGCGCCGACGTCACGGCGTAGACCTTCTTGAACTTGGGGTGGTTCATGACCTTGATCTTGCGCAGCCCGTCGTCGTAGCTGGTCACGGTGCTGGCGCGCAGGTAGACGCCCGGGGCGCCGGTGTTCGAGAAGAAGGCCTCGTAGTGCCCGCGCCGGTCGGTGGTCGTGGTGGCCAGCACCGTGTCGTCGGCCGCCCGCACGACCTCGACGGTCGCGAAGCGGACGGGCCTCCAGCGCCGGGCGCCGGTCCCGGAGCGATCGATGACGTGGTCCTGGAAGCGCAGGTCGCCGCGCAGCACGCGCCCGCAGGATTCGTTCGAGAACGTGGCCACCTCGACGCCGTCGCCGCCGCCGCCCGCGTCGTCGGAGCCCGCCGCGAACGAACCCGAGACCAGCTCGATCTTGCCACAGTAGCGGAGCGTGACGGTGTAGCTGGCGGGCAGGCCCGCTCCGAACAGCCCGTCTCCGCAGTCGTCGTAGAAGTCGACCCGCACCTTGTAGGTCCCGAGGGGGGCCTGCCCGGTCGGCCAGAACACGTTCTCGTGGTTGATGTTGTCGATGGCGCAGGCGGGGTTCGAGTCGAGGTCGAGCCAGCCCCCCGACGCGCAGGTCTTGTTCGAGTAGTACAGCTCGCAACCGCCGGGCTCGATCACGTGCAGGTCGACGTCGGTGGCGGTGTCCCAGGCGATGCTCACCTGCACGTCGCCGTTGCCCACGGCCTGGACGTCGAGCTCGCGCGTGGTGGTCGGCGAGATGCGCCCGCGGATGTCCTTCAGCGCGATCTGCACCGGGAGCTTGGCGGGCGCGGTCTCGCCTTCGGCGTACGTGCGCAGCAGGAGCAGGAGCTCTTCGTGGCCGCTGGTGCTGTCCAGCGGCTTCTGGTAGTACCCGGATTGCCCGCCGACGCCCACCAGCAGGCCCACGATCTCGTCGAGGGCGCCGGCGCCCGAGAAGTCGACGGCCAGGGTGGCCGAGCCGCCGGTGATGATCACGTCGTTGCCGGTCACGGCGCCGACGGCCGGTGTCCAGCCAAGCGTGGCGGGCGGCACCGAGCCGGGCACGAAGATGCCGCCCTCGAGGCGCAGCGGGTTCTGCGGCAGGTTCGAGAGCGTCACGCGCAGGTCCTTCGACGTCTGCGTCGAGACGCCGTCGGTGACCGTGACGGGCACGAGGTAGGTGCCGTCGGCGACCGTGTTGGCGGCGCTGATCGCGTAGGTCAGCGTGTAGTGGCCGTCGCCGGCGTCTTGCAGGTGGCCCGCTTCGGGGGCGAAGCCGGAGTCGAGGTCGACGAAGCTGGCGGTCACGGTCAGGCCGGGCTTGGTGGCGTCGACGTCGAGGGCGAGCACCGCCCCGTCGGTCACCAGCGCGCGATCGGCCGAGACCTCGACCACGCGGAAGTCGGGGTTCGTGGCCGTGAGGGTCAGGGCGTCGGTGGCCGGCATCCCCAGGAGGACGCCCTCGGCCGAGAGGGCCAGCGCTCCGTTCGGATACGCCGCCGTGTCGAGCACGAACTCGGTGGGCAGCTTGGTGTCGGTGAAGACCACGGTTTCCCCGAGCGAGACCTCGAGGCTGTCGACCTTCAGCTCGGCCTGCTCGATGGGCTCGATGCGGATCATCACGGTGGCCGAGACCTGGCCGTTGGCCGTCGGCGGCACGATGCGCAGGTGCCAGGCGGGCCCCACCGACGTATCGGGCGTCGCGTCGCCCGCACCGTCGGAGGGGGAGGGCGCGTCCGACTCCGCCAAGGCTACGTCGGACAAGCCGGTGGTGTCGCCCGCGGCGTGCGTGTCCGGGGCTCCGTCGGCGCCTGCGCCCCAGTCCCAGGTCACGACCTCGTGGTCGCCGTCGGGCGCGGCCTCTACGTCGTAGATTGCCGTGCCGCCGCCGCCGTCCTTGCTGCTACTACAGGCAGCCAGCAGCAACGTCGCGAGGGTCCAGGCCACGAAACGAGCCATGCGGGTCACTCCTTGCCGCGGGTTCGAGCACTGTACCGGAACGCGCCCCGTCGATTCAAGGTGGGCGCTCCGAGAACGTGCGCCTGGGCCGCCGGGGGAGCCGCGGGGCGTTTTCTGCTTGACGGCGGATGTCAAGAAAGTGGAAAACCCCACGAGTGCCTTGCTGATTCTCGAAGGTTCCAGGTAGCGCTCGTTCGCTCGACGTTTCGGACCACGAAGCCGCGGAGGGATCGTCCCTTGCCGACCCCGGAGTCCCTGTGAGTCGACGTTGCGTCCAGGCCCTGCGCCTCGCGCCGGGAGCCCTGGGGCTCGCGTTGCTGCTGCTGGCCGGCCCCTGCTGGTCGCAGCAGCCCGACGTCATCGAGTCCCCCGAGGTCGTCGACGTCCTGCCCCCCGAGGTCGCGGCCCCGGTCGAGTGGACCTGCGACCCGTCGTACCCGCCCCTGCCGAACCTGGGGCTCAGCGAAGAGCCCGGCTCGGGCGGCTGCCCCGATGGGATGGTCGCGGCCGCTGACTTCTGCGTCGATCGCTACGAGTCCTTCGTGGTCGAGGTGCTGCCCGACGGCCGCGAGGCGCCGTGGTCGCCCTACCTGAACCCCGGGAACCTGCCCATCCGCGCCAAGTCCGCCGCGGGCGCCGTGCCTCAGGGCTACATCAACGGCGTGCAGGCCGCGCGGGCGTGCTACGAAGCCGGCAAACGCCTGTGTCGCCCCGACGAGTGGCTGCGCGCCTGCCGCGGCGAGGCCGAGACCATCTACCCCTACGGCAACACCCGCGAGCCCGGCGTCTGCAACGGCTCGCGCGCGCGCCATCCCGCCTTCGAGCTGTACGGCACGACCGACGACTGGATCTGGGGCGCGCTCGACAACGCCTGCCTGAACCAACTGCCCGACGGCCTGGCGCGCACGGGCGAGCACCCCGGCTGCGTGACCGAAGAGGGCGCCTACGACCTGATGGGCAACCTGCACGAGTGGATCGACGACCCCGAGGGCACCTTCCTCGGCGGCTTCTACGTCAACACCTGGGGCAACGGCGAGGGCTGCAAGTACCACACGCGCGCACACGGCGTCACGTACTGGGACTACTCCACGGGCTTCCGCTGCTGCGCCGATCGCTGACCCGCGCCGGGACGAGAACCCCTGAGGCCGAGGGTTCGATTCCTGTTGGGTCCACCATGGCTCCGCGTTCGACCTGACGGCTGGTCCGGCTTGCGGGCTCGACGCCTCCTCGCTAGGGTGACGGCAGACTCCCTGGCTGCGAGCGCGACGATGAAGGCACACTCCGTCGCATGGATCGGTGCAGGGGCGCTGTTCGTGCTCGTCGTATCGTGTGGAACCGATGGCGCCGGCAGTGCCGACGTGTCAGCTGACGCCTTGACCGACGGTCCGGCAGATATGTGGGTGCCTACCTGTCCAGGCGTCGAAGGCAACGACGACGACTACGACTACGATAGCGCGTGCATCGGAAACGTGGGGTGCAGTTCCCGGGACTTCGAACACTGCACCACGTCGTGCGTGCTGTGCGACGGCCCGCGTTGCGTGCGCCTGGTAGACGATGACTCGTGCTGGGGGCATGACGACATCGAGGACGACCCCGACACCTGGGTGCCGACCTGCCCGGGCGTGGAGGCTGGCTACGACCACTACGACGCGCACTGGTACGACGATGCGTGCGCGGGCAACGTGGGCTGCACCGGGCTGACGTGCGAGGCGTGCACGACGTCGTGCGTCCTTTGCGACGGCGAACGCTGCGTCGAGGCGGTGGCCGATGACTCGTGCATGGACCCGCCACCGGCTGCATCTGGCTGGACGGGTGAGCCCGTGGGCGGCGTGCCGGATCCGATGTCCGAAGCGGTGCTGGCGCTCTCGGTCGGCACGGTCGCGCTGGCCGATCCGGGCGTGGTGCCCGCAGAGGCCCGCTGGCTCGACGGCGACGGCAACGAGCAGACTCGCACGCTGGTGGCGCCGGTGGTCGTGGTGGCCGACAGGGCGTTGGTGGCGGGCAACTGGGTCGAGTACAACAACTGCACGGGCGAGAAACGCACCGGCGAGTTACCGCCCACCCTCTTCGAGCCTGTGCCTGATGAGCAGGGTGTCCCGACCGCCACGTGGGCCAACGGTTACTCCTCGGAGCCCTGGTCGTATCGCGTGGCGTGGATCCGTGTGCTCGAGGCCGCCGATGGCGCGCGGGCCTACCAGTGGCTTTTACCTTCGGAGCAGATCGGCGGCATGTGGCCCCAGCCCGAGTTGGGGCCAATCGCCACTCGGGCCATGGCGGCCCTGCCGGCCGAAGAAGCCAGTGCCCTCGGCACGGGGTGGGCCGGCTACGATTGGGCAGCGCTCATGCCGTGAGGGCCCGGTTCACCGCGCCATCAGCGCGAACACGCCCCATCCGAGGTACTCGCGCGTGTACGCGGCGTGGCGCTCGGGTTCCGAGGTCAGTCGGGCTCGCACCTCGCTGGCGAGCTCGTCGTCGGGGTTGGCCTCCAGCCAGCGGCGCATGGTGAGCCACTTGGCCGCCTCGTAGCGGTCCCAGCCGTCCTGGTCGGCCAGGACCATCTCCACGACGTCGTAGCCCAGGCGGCCGAACGACGCGAGCAGCTCGGGGAGCCCCAGAAACTCCGAGATGGCGTCGGCGAGACACCCCTTGGCGGCCTCGTCCGTCGGCGGGACCCGCCGCCAGTAGGGCTCGCCGATGAGGAGGATCCCTCCGGGGCAGAGGCTCCTGGCCAGGAGCTCGATGGTGCCGGCGACTCCTCCGCCGATCCAGGTGGCCCCGATGCAGGCGGCCACGCCGACCTTCTCGTCGGCGACGTAGCCGGCCGCGTCGCCGTGGAGGAACTCGACGCGATCGGCGACTCCGAGCTCTTCGGCACGGCGCTTCGCCTGCTCGGTGAACAACCGGCAGAGGTCGACGCCGACGCCGCTGATCGCGTGATCGCGTACCCAGGTGCACAGCATCTCGCCCGAGCCGCTGCCGAGGTCGAGCACGCGGGTCCCCGGCTCCAGGCGCAACGCCGCGCCGAGCGTGGCGAGCTTCTCGGGCGTGAACGGGTTGTGGATGCGGTGCGCGCTCTCGGTGATGGTGAAGATCCGTGGAATGTCCATGTCGGGCAAGCTCGTCCTCTGCGGTCCGACTCCAGCCGGTCGGCGGGATCGTACCTCGTGGCGCGCGGTCGGTCCAGGCGCCGCGCACGGTCCGGACGCGGTGGTCAGCCGCCGCCCGGGACGGGACAGGTCGTGGCGATCGTCGCGAAGTCGCCGGCCACGTTCTGGATGGAGGCGTCGAACGGGGCGCCCGAGGTGACGGCGGTCATCCAGTCGACGAGGTCGACGCCGCCCTGTGCCAGGTCGGGGTTCGGGCGCACCGCCGGCAGGACGGGCTTCCAGGAACCGGAGGCGTTCGTGAACTGCTGGAACAGGGCCACGTTCTGGGCCAGGGTGTGGCACGTGCCGGGCAGCGCGAAGTAGCGGTAGTTGCCGGGGTTGGCGGCCGCGCGGGCGTCGAAGAGCGCCTTCAACCCGGCCTGGAAGGTGCTCGGGTCCTGGTAGGCGGCGGGCGAGAAGCTTCGCTGCGTCGTGTCGCTGATGAACGAGAACTGGGCGAACCGGATGAGCCGCTTTCCCCCCTCGCCGTTGTAAGCCGCGAGGGTGTCCTGCACGGCCTGATCGATCCCGTCCAGGCCCACCCCCAGGCCCCCCTCGGTGTAGCAGGCGATGGGGGGCTGCCCCTCGCTCCAGCGCGCGTCGACCATCGGCACCGCGCTCTGCGCCGCGTGGGAGCCGGCGCTCGACCCGAACAGGACGATGGCCGGTGGGTTCGGGAAGAGGTCCTTTGCCTTGTCGAGCGCGAACAACAGGTTGTACCGGCCGTGGAAGAACGTCGCGATGCTCTCGGGGGCGTCGGCGTCGGCCTCCTCGGGCCGCAGGAGGACGGCCTCCTCGTCGCCGAGCCCAACGTCGCCGGTGCAGTAGGCGAGGTGGACCTGGTCGTAGGCGCGAAACGGGTTCGCGGCTTCGCCGAGGAGGAAGATGCCGAGCGTCGACTGCAACTGCGGCAGGACCGCCGGGGCGGTGGCGACGTCGTTCTCCATCGTCGAGACCCGCCGGCCGCTCCCCCCCTTGCCGTCGATCCCCCAACAGGAGATGTAGTCGGTGCAGGCGCCACCGCCGCGGAAGTAGAGCAGGAGCCCCTGCGACGTCCCTTCGGCGGGGCGATAGGAGAACCGGTAGGGCGACCCGTCGCCGCAGACCGCCTCGGGAAACGCCGAGGGCTCGGCACAGACCTCGAGGAAGCCGTCGCGCGCCGCCACCGCCTCGGGGCTGTTGTCGGCGACGCACGCGCCCACCGTGGCGGTGTCCGGGTCGGGGAGGAGATCCCCTTCGTCGGCAGGAGGGGCGTCGAGGTCGCCGGTCGTCGCGTCCTCGTCGAGGGACTCCCCGACCGGCGCCACGTCGGTTCCGGCATCACGTTCGGCCCGCGTGTCGTCGCCGTCGGGCCCCGAGCCGTCGCCCGCACAAGCCACCGTGAGCCCCAGGGCCAGGAGCAGCGCCCATCCCGTCTTCATGGTCCCTTCCCCGTCGTTGCGATGATAGGCCGCGAGGGCGGGGCGTCTAGTGGGGAACGTCCTTGCAGCACCGGAACCCCAGGTGGTAGTTCAGGTGGCTGGCCGGGCTCATGACGCGCGTGCCGTGCCAGTAGGGGGCGCGCCAGCGGCACCAGTCGGGGTGCGCGTAGATGCGGTCGAAGACGAACCAGCTGCCCTTCATCTCGGTGTAGCCGAGCTTCTTCGAGCCCTTCGAGGCCATCTCGCTCTCATCGAACGGCAGGTTCATGTGCTCGGCCGCGTTGCCGTTCAGGTCGTAGACGCCGAGCGGGCTGCGGCAGGCGGGGAAGCTGCCGGTAGGGAAGGTGTTCGACCCGCAGTCGTTCCAGGCGCCGCCGTTGCACGCCTTGTGCTTGAAGCTCGAGGTGCCACAGACGCCCTTCTTGTACTCGGGGCCGTAGCTCCAGTTCTTCTGTGGCTCCCACTTGCGGTTGTAGGCGCCGCGCATCGACTTCACCGCGTCATTGGGCGATTTCCCCCGCGCGAGCCCGAAGGGGTAGTCGGGGGCCAGCACGGCGCCCGCGCAGGCGCCCTCCCACTCGTGGGCGTCGCACAGGCGCTTGCCCACCGCCTCGCACATCTTCGCCGCCTCCACCGCCTGGATCCATACGATCGGGTAGACGCAGGGGAGGTTCGGGAACTCGAAGCGATCGATGCAGGCGGTGGCGTCCTCGGGCTTCTGGGTGGCCGGGTCGTACAGCGGCGCCATGTAGGGCGCGCCGCAGAAGGCGTCGTACGCGCGGTCGTCGGCGGTCGTCGGCGCGGCGGCGCGGCGTGCCAGGCACTCGGCCTCGCTGCCCGCGTGCTCGGTGATGGCGGGGTTCCCCTGGCCCATGCGCGCCGAGCCCGCGAACAGCGCGCGTACGGCCGCCACCTGGGATGCCGTCAACGCCTGGACGGTGGCCAGCCTCTCGATCACCGCCTCGTTCGCCTGGCGGCGCTCGGCCTCGGCGGCGTCGCGGGCGCCGTTCGCGAGCGCGAGACCGGCGAGCGTCGCGAGCAACCAGGCGGTCATCGGGGCTCCCGGGCGAGCAGGTAGAAGAAGTCGCGGTTGTCGGGCTTGCCCACGAAGCGGGGCACCAGCTTGCCGTCGTCGCTCTCGCCGTCCTTCTCTTCCATGCCGCGCACCAGGCATTGCACGCGGATGGCCGAGGCGTCGTTGCGGTAGACCGCCAGGTAGGTGTGCTCCAGCGCGTTGATGTCGAGCATCATGGCGTAGGTGACGCCGTAGGACTGGAAGACGCGCACCATGGCCGAGGGCGTGGCTGCCGAGAAGTACGCGAACACCAGGAAGCGGTGGCCGCCGCGCTCCATGAGGGCCAGGGCGCCGCGGACGGTGCGCAACGACTGGCTGGCGTTGCCCGACCAGTTGCCGGGGATCCAGTGGCGCACCAGCCGGCCGGGGACGACCACGCCGCTGGTGTTGCGCTCGGCGACCATCACGCCGTTCTGGCGCGCGAAGCGGATGGAGCCCAGGCGGAGCGCGTCGTCCGGGTCCCAGGTCTTCAGCTCGACCTGCCCGTCGACGGTGACGATGGCCGTGGCGAGCCCCGGGATCATGCGGCTGAACACCACGCCGTCCTCGACGAAGCCGTAGTGGCTGCCGTCGTTCTTGAAGGCCAGGTCGCCCGACTTGAAGGCGCCGTGGTAGCGCTTGAAGCCGCCCGAGAAGGTGGCCACCACGCGCGCGGCGTCCGCGGGGTTCAGCATGCCGGTGCGCACCAGGGGGGCCGACGTGTCGATGCCGTCCGGGCCGGCGCGGCTCGTGTCGAGCAGGCGCGCGGGGATGCGCTCGGACCAGCCGAGCGCCGGGTGCTCGGTGCCGAGCGCGAAGCCCATGCCGTGGCGCTCGAGGTCGAACGCGACCAGGTACACGAGGGCGTTCTTCTCGACGGGGTCCAGGGCGTTCACCAGGAGCGGCGTGCTGGCCAGTTGGTCCGGGTGGATCAGCGCGGGCTTCATCACGCTGACGAAGACGCCCGGCACGCCGGCGGCGGGCACCCAGCGCCCGGCGGGAAGCCGAAGGTCGGGCGCGCCCTCGGGCTCGATGCCCAGGCTGCGCGCCCAGAGCACGTCGTCGGTCCGCTCGCGCGCCAGGTGGGCGGGGGGCGGCGCGACGTGCCCCGGCTGGAGGGAGTCGTCGTCGGCGACCAGCGCGCGCGACGAGGGGGTCCCGCGCTCGGCGGGGGTCGTCTCGGCGAATTTGTCCTTGAAGAACTCCTCGCGCACGAAGCCCGTGAGCGCCTCGCCGCCGGGCACGTGGCGGCGCAGCAGGTCGGTGACCTTCTCGAGCGAGGTCTTGTGCCCGCGCGTCGAGTTGCGCAGGTAGACGCGCCCCCCGCAGAGCGGCGCGTAGGGCATGGCGAACTCGCGGGCGCGCACCAACGGGGTGTCGGGGCTCCCTCCCCACAGCGGGCAGGCGAACGAGCGACCCTCGGCGTCGAGCCACACGCCGCGCGGGCTGCGCGGGTCGAGCGTGACCTGGACCTTGGCGGGCTCGGGCAGCTCCAGGTGGTACGTCTCGGGCTCGTCGGCGTCGTCCCACGCCAGCGTGAGCACCAGCCAGGCGTTCACGGCCGGGTTCAGGTTCACGAGCGTGGCGACGCCGCGGTGGCCGTCGTCGGCCTCGATCGAGCGCCGGGTCGTCACCGCCGAGGGCTGCAGGTCCAGGATGGTACGGGGAGGCTCGGCCCCGGATAGGGGAGCCGCCAGGAGCAGCGTCGCGACCAGGAGGACCATGCCACGGACTTCCACGGCTTTCCCCCGCGATGGAGACGTCACCCGCCTCCACCTTCTATGATAGCGACGTTGTCAAAACCCTTAAGGGGTGCGGCGTCAGGAACGGCCTGCAGGGGGCTTCCGGGGCGGGTTTCCCGCCACGAGGCCGGCGAGGCGATCCATCTCGGCGCGCAGGCGGGCGAGCTCGCCCTGCAGGTCGACGTCGGGGGAGGGGGAGGGCGCGGGGGTCGGCTCCGGCGCGGACTCCGGGGGCGGCGCGGGAGACTCGGCGGGAGCGGTCCCGCCCGAGAAGAGCCCGAAGGGATCGAGCCACGCGGGCGGACGCGTCACGCCGGTCTGGAAGAAGCGCTGCACCAGCTCGGTCCACGTCGACGTCGAGCCGCGTTGCTTGATCAGCAGCTTCAGGAAGTCGACCGGTACGATGGGGTCGAACTCCTTCATCTGCTCGAGGATCACCTGCACGAGGATGCGCCGCGTGAGGTCCTCGTCGGTGGCGGAGTCGAGCACGCGGAACTCCACGTCGGCCTGCACGAGGTGCTCGATGTCCTCGAGGTTGATGTAGCGGCGCTCGACCGTGTGGTACAGGCGTCGGTTGGGGTACTTCTTGATCACCAGGGGCCCGGCCATCGTGTTGCACCGTGTCGTCGTTCCGGACCGCACGGTACCACAGCGCGGGGGCCCTGCAAAGACCTTTCATGTTGCGATGCAAAATTTCCGCTTGACTCCGGCCGGCGCGTACCTACAGTATCGATGCATGTTGCGGTGCAACATGGCGACAACGGTTGCGCCAACGAAGGAGGGGAGCGATGGAGACGATGAAGATGGACAAGCTGTTCGACGTGAAGGCGATGCAGGACGTGGTGACGGCCGGGTTCGATGCTGCGATGCAGTACAACGAGACCCAGAAGGCCGCGTTCGAGGCGCAGCTGGCCGCCGCAGAGAAGCAGACCCGGGAGGCCGTGCAGCGCGCGTTCGACGCCATCCGCGAGACCACGCGCCTGGTCGACCAGGCCGCCCGCACGGGCGTCGAGGCCTTGCGCGCGAACGCGTGAGCGTTCGGGCGCAAGGGTTGTTGCTGGAGGCGTGGGCACCCGGAGCCCACGCCATGCGAGCGTCCGATAGCCGCTCGCCAGCTGCGCGCACGCCGCGTAGGGTCGGGCGTGGTGCTTGCGTCCCGTCGCGGAGTCGGCTAGAAGGCCACTCCGCGACGGGATCGGAGGAAGAATGAAGATCAACCTCGGCTTCTGGTCCGCCAAGCACGCCCAGGTCTACCGGGATCGCGCCGCGTTGAAGAGCGATCGCTACGACCTCACGTACGCCGAGCTGAACGAGCGCGTGAACCGGCTGGCCAACGGGCTGAAGGCGCGCGGCGTCGGTCGCGGCGACCGCGTGGCCACGCTGCTGTTCAACGGGTGCGAGCAGGTCGAGGTGGTCTTCGCCTGTGCGAAGCTGGGCGCGATCGCCGTGCCCATGAACTTTCGACTGGCGGTGCCCGAGATCGTCCACCAGCTGAACGACAGCGCGCCGGTCGCGCTGATCCACGACGCGGACCTGGCGACGACGGTGCTCCGCGCGCTGCCCGAGGTCGCGGCGGTCCAGGTCCGGCTGGTCGTGGGCCGCGAGCGTGACGACCGGAACGACGACGCCTACGAGACCTTCCTGGACCAGGCGTCGCCGGCCGAGGCGCTGGAGCCGACCGTCGGCGACGACGACCCGATCTTCATCATGTACACCGCGGGGACCACCGGGGCGTCGAAGGGCGTGGTGCTCTCGCACCGGAACGTCTTCTGCCAGGTGGTGAACGGCTGGGCGCTGGGCATCGACCCGCGCGCGGTGGGGCTCGTGCTGCTGCCGCTCTTCCACACGGGCGGCATGAACGGCTCGGTGCTGCCGCTCCTGGCCGTTGGCGCCACGGTGGTCTTACAGAAGCGCTGGGACCCGGCGGCCGTGCTCGGCGCGATTGAGCGCGAGCACGTGTCGGGCATGGTGGGCGTACCCATCCAGTACCAGCTGATGGCCGAGTGCCCCGCGTTCGACACCACCGACTTCCGCTCGGTGGCGTGCCTGATCTCGGGCGGCGGGCCGCTGTCGGACGCCACGACCGCGCGCTACCTGGCCCGGGGGCTGCAGTTCACCCAGGGCTACGGCCTGACCGAGGCCGCGCCGGGCGTTACCGGGCAACTGCCCGAGGAGTTCCGCGCGCACCCCGGCTCGGTGGGCCGCCGCTGCCTGTATGTCGAGGTCGAGATCGTCGACGTCGACGGCCGGGCGCTGCCGCCGCGCGCCGAGGGCGAGATCCGCGTGCAGGGCCCGAACGTGATGCAGGGCTACTGGGGCAGGCCCGACGAGAGCGCCAAGGTGCTCCGCGACGGCTGGCTCTACACCGGCGACATCGG
>Ga0172369_10000936_pt1 | contig 43366 bp, 41 predicted proteins | sample LakKiv25m_FD_114539 | JGI IMG/M metagenome (GOLD analysis project Ga0172369, IMG submission 114539) | Freshwater microbial communities from Kabuno Bay, South-Kivu, Congo - kab_022012_11.25m | ecosystem: Environmental > Aquatic > Freshwater > Lake | place: Democratic Republic of the Congo...
CGGATACCTTTGTTCTCGTAAGTGGCTAAAGCTCCTGCCCAAGACAGGAAAATATAAGACACTGATAGGGGAAGATTCCGGAGGGATTATCCTTGATGATTTAGCCATCGTCTTTAAGATGGAAAGCCATAATCATCCTTCGCAGGTTGAACCAAAACAGGGAGCGGCTACCGGAGTAGGCGGGATTATCAGAGATATATTTACCGCGGGTGCACGACCGATTGCCTGCTTAAATTCGCTGCGTTTTGGTCTACTGAATCAGGCATATAATAAATATCTACTCAGGGGTGTCGTAAATGGAATTCAGTTCTATGGAAACTGTGTCGGTGTACCGACAGTTGGCGGTGAAATTTACTTTGATGAAAGTTATAGCGGTAATTGTTTGGTTAACGCGATGTGTATCGGTGTTGCCAAGAAAGAACAACTAATGAGAGCACGCGCTTTCGGCGCGGGGAATGCGATAATCTATGTTGGCTCAAGCACCGGACGGGACGGAATTGGCGGGTGTAGCATCCTTGCTTCTAATGAGTTTAAAGAAGGGCAAGATAAGAGGCCAACGGTTCAGATCGGGGACCCTTTTACAGAGAAGTGTTTAATCGAGGCAACCTTGGAGGCGATCAACACAGGCTATCTTGTGGGGATTAAGGATATGGGAGCCGCGGGAATTACTTGTTGTACTAGCGAGATGGCCTCTGCAGGTAATTCCGGTATGGATGTAGAACTAGAGGATGTTCCGAGGCGAGAAGAGAATATGGAGCCTTGGGAAATTATGATGTCTGAATCCCAAGAAAGGATGTTGGTTTGTGTTAAAAAAGGGAAAGAGGAGCAAATAAAGAAGATATTTTTGAAATGGGATCTTAATGCTTCTGTTATCGGTAGGGTTACCGACGATGGACTTGTTACTATTAGGGATAATGGCAAGATAGTAGCCCAGATCAATGCACATTCTTTAACTAAGGCGCCGATATATGACATATCATACAGGAAGCCAGGATATTTAAGGAAATTAAATAAACTCGAGCTTAGCAAAATTCCTGATTCAAAAGATTATAATAAGGTTTTGCTGAAACTTTTAGCTGCACCATCTATTACTAATAAGGCCTGGGTATACCAGCAGTACGACCATATGGTGCAAACTAATACTTTAGTTCTGCCTGGTTCAGATGCGGCAGTATTGAGATTGCCCACCACAAAGTACGGCGGATCCGCCTCTGGCGGAAAAAGAACAAATAAAGGGATAGCTGCTACCACTGATTGCAATAGCCGATATTGCTTTCTTAATCCTTACAGAGGCGCGCAGATTGCGGTAATAGAAGCAGCCAGGAATCTTGCTTGTTCAGGGGCCCATCCAGCAGCAGTTACAGATTGCCTTAATTTTGGAAACCCCAAGAAACCAGAAAGCTTTTGGCAGTTTAAAAATTGCGTGGAAGGCATCCGAGATGCTTGCAGATCATTTAATGTGGCCGTAGTAAGCGGAAATGTCTCTTTCTACAACGAAAGCCCAAAGTCTGCTATTAATCCCACTCCGGCGATAGGCATGATAGGTATTCTTAATGATGTAAATAAAGCCTGTTCGCAAAATTTTAAACAAGAAGGTGACGCCATCATTCTTTTAGGCTATTGTCGGGAAGAATTGGGCGCAACCGAGTATTTGAAAGAAATCCATCACCTGACAAAAGGCGATGTTCCGCAATTAGATCTTAAACTGGAACAGGCGGTCCAGAAAACAACGCTTAAGGCAATAGAAAAGGGCCTGGTGAATTCAGCCCATGATTGTTCTGAGGGAGGGTTGGCGGTGGCTTTAGCTGAATGCTGCGTCTCAAATAAAGATAAAATGATCGGCGCTAACATCGACAACTTAAATTATAATATGAGGCTAGATGCCTTACTTTTTGGCGAATCCCAATCAAGGATAATTCTTTCCTGTAGCAAAGATTCCGCGGGGAAAATTAGAAAAATTGCTTTAGAATTTAAAGCTCCATTTTATGTTATTGGTAAGACCGGCGGTAGAGTTTTAAGAATTTTAAATGGTATAGAAGAATTAATTTATTTGTCTTTAGAAGATTTAAATGAAGAATGGAACGGTTCGTTGAAAAAAAAGATTGAGGGATAAAAAATCAACCTTGTCCCAGCAGCTATACGCTGTGCAAATTTCTGCGAAATCTGCTTGCAGCTGTAGGGATTAATTCAGCTAAACAACTTACGTTGCGCTGTCAGCGCTTCCGTAAGTTATGGCTTCGTCGTTAAATGTGCGGAATATTCGGGATATATCCACATAAAGATGCAGCGCAGCTAACCTGCTTAGGCCTTTATGCACTTCAGCATAGAGGAGAGGAATCAAGCGGAATAATCACTCGCAACTGTAAGAAAGTGCACCTGCATAAAGCCCTGGGTTTAGTGAGCGATTGTTTTGATGAGAAAATTATCCGCTGCCTTCGTGGTGAACTAGCGGTAGGACACGTACGTTATTCCACCACCGGAAGTAGCAATATCAAGAATACTCAGCCTTTTTATGTAAAATCAAAAATTGGTGATATCGCCATTGCGCATAACGGAAATCTTACTAATACGCTCGGTCTCCATAATGAACTTGAAAATAATGGCGCTTTATTTCAGACGAGTATGGACTCAGAAATTATTGCTCATCTATTGGCGCATAGTCAGAAAAAAGATATAAAAGCGGCAACCATCTGGTCGCTCTCTAAATTAGAAGGGGCTTATTCCTTAGTATTGATGCTCAACGATATTCTGATCGGGGCAAGGGATACTCAGGGCTTTCGGCCGCTGTGCTTGGGTAAATTAGATGAAGCATATGTATTAGCCAGCGAAACGTGCGCTTTAGATTTAATTGGCGCTAAATATATAAGAGACGTACAACCCGGAGAAATTGTATTTATCTATAAAGATAAGATAGAGTCAATTAGGCCTTTTAAGGCGACTCCTTGCGCCTTTTGTATTTTTGAATATATTTATTTTGCTAGGCCTGACAGTAATATTTTTGAACATAATGTGTATATGACGCGTAAAAGACTTGGGGCGCAGCTGGCAGCTGAATTTCCAGCTAATGCAGATATTGTAATGCCTATTCCTGACTCCGGGACTTATGCTGCTTTAGGGTTTTCTGAAGCTTCAAAAATCCCTTTTGAATACGGGATGATTCGTAATCATTATATCGGCAGGACTTTTATTCAACCAACTCAAGATCTACGTGATTTTCGCGTGAAGATAAAACTTAACCCTTTAAAGGATGTATTAAACGGTAAAAGAGTAGCGATAATTGAAGATTCCATTGTGCGTGGCACGACTAGTAGAATGCGCGTAAAAACCCTGCGCCTTGCCGGAGCAAAAGAGGTGCATATGCGCGTTAGTTGTCCACCGCTTAAATTCCCTTGTTTTTACGGGATAGATTTTCCTACCAAGAAAGAACTCGTTGCCTCAAAGCATGATATTGCCTGGATCCGCGATTTTATTGGTGCGGATAGCTTGGAGTATTTAAGCCTTGAAGGGATGTTAAACTCTATGCCCCTGCCAAAAGAAAATTTCTGCACCGCTTGCTTCACAGGCAAATACCCCATTCATCATGCTTGTCGCCTATCTAAAGACATTTTGGAAAAATAAAATTCCCATCAAAGTATCCTCCTGTATACACAAGGTTTTTTACGTTTAAAATTTCTGATCTGAATAGGAGGAAAAGTTTTAATCTTCTTGAGGTTAGAGTTTAGGGATGGTAAAATAAGGACTCGGGGTCGGTAATTATGCAAAAGATAAAGACTGTTCGAAAAAGAATTTATCCCTATCTGATAAGTATTGGACTTGTTTTTATCATGACTTTGTTCGGTGAATTCGTCAAAAGAAAGCTTGAACCGACCAATATTGTAATGTTTTATCTTCTAGCCGTCGTGATTGCCGCTATTTGCTGGGGAGAGGGGCCAGCTATTGTAACTTCAATATTAAGCGTTCTTGCCTTTGATTTCTTTCTGGTTCCTCCTTATCTAACACTAAGCGTTGCAGACCTTCAGTATATTTTTACTTTTATAGCATTTTTGATTGTCGGGGCCGTAGTTAGTACTCTTGCATCAAGGACAAGAGAACAGATTATCCAACGTCAAACGGAAAAGCTTCAATCTGCGCTTTTAAATTCCATATCCCACGATTTAAGAACCCCTCTTGCATCAATTACCGGGTCTTTGACAGCACTCCTTAGTAGCGATTCTGGTTTGGACGATGCGACACGTAAGGAGCTTTTGGAGACCGCCTTTGAAGAATCCGGTCGCCTAAACCGGCTTGTAATCAATCTTTTGGATATGACTAGAATGGAGGCCGGTGCATTAAGAATTAACCGGAAACCTTGCGAATTGAGAGATGTTTTGGGAGCATCTCTCGAACAATTGAAGGAAAAGATAGGGTCTAGAAACATAAGGATAGATATCGCTAAGGATTTTCCGGAAGTATCTATGGATTTTTCCTTTGCGATGAAGGCATTTTTTAATTTGATTGATAATGCCCTTAAGCATTCATCTGTGGACACCCCGATTGATATAAAAGCAACAGCATTTAAAGATAAAGTAAGAATCGAGGTTAAAGATCAGGGAATCGGTATTCCTCAGGGAGATCTGAAGCGCATCTTTGAAAAATTCTACAGAGTCGAAAGGCCCCAACAGATAACAGGGATTGGACTCGGGCTGTCTATTTGTAAAGGGATTATTGAAGCTCACGGCGGTGAGATTACGGCTCAAAATAATCCGGATAAGGGCGCGACATTTACTATTACAATTCCTTTAGGTTAATGCTTCCAGAATGGCAGAAAAACAAAATTTAAGAATTCTTGTTGTGGATGATGAAAAAGCGATTAGAAGCTTTTTGAGGGCATCGCTTTCCTCGCAGGGGTATAACGTTTTTGAGTCAGCGACGGGAGTAGAGGCTCTAGAAAAATCGGTTTCTTCTCATCCAGATGCTATTATACTTGACCTTGGCCTTCCTGATATGGATGGGGTCGAAGTGACTAAAGAAATCCGTAAAAGATCAAGGATACCTATCATCGTTTTATCTGTAAGGGAAGAAGCGATGGATAAAGTTGCCGCCCTTGATGCAGGGGCCGACGATTATCTTACAAAACCATTCAGCACCAGAGAACTTCTTGCGCGACTTCGAGCAGTGATGCGCCGCCTCTTGCCTTCGTATAAAGAAGAAATTCTGAGGGTGGGCAGGATTTCGATTGATATCCAAAATCATCAAGTGAAAGTGAATGAAAAAGAAACTGATTTAACGCCTACAGAATATGATATCCTAAAACTCCTTATTCTAAACGCAGGTAAAGTGTTGACTCATCGCCAAATTTTGCAGGAAGTTTGGAATAAAGCTGACGATCTGGAAGGCGTTTTGCATCTTTTAAGAGTAACAATCAGCAATTTACGCAGTAAAATAGAACCGAATCCTGACCGGCCAAGGCATATACTCACTGAGCCTGGTATCGGTTATCGTCTTCATTTCGAGAATTAACCTTTCCGTATATACCCGCTTCAAAACCGTATTTTTTAACATTGATTTTGACCTTTTATTGACTTGCTTTTTCATTTATTCAGGTATAAATTCAGCTATAAATTATAAGTAGATAGAAAGGATGTACCAGAGAGAAACATTCTCTGGTTTTTATTTGTGGATAAGCTATGATAGGAAATTTCTTTTTTACAAAAACGCTGGGGATAGTTTGCGGCATCATATACGCCTTGCTTATTATCTTTGCAGGGCTGGTGATTTCATTTTTAGCATGTTTTTAAAATGATACTTAAACCACAATTAAAAGATATAAGAAATATCGCCTATTATTTAGGCAAGATAACTATTGGTTTGGGGTTTACTATGTTTGTGCCCTTTATTATAGGTTTGGTATTTTTTAAAGAAATCAATCCGGCTTTGGATTTCTTGGTGAGTGCAGAAATTGCCTTATTATTCGGATTGATATTAACTTGGGTTTGTGACAGCGATAAGGAATTGAACTGGATACAGGGAATGGTTGTAGTCTCTTTATCTTGGTTAGTAGCAATGGTATTAAGTGCAATACCGTTATTCTTAAGCGGGCACTACAAATCATTTTTAGATTCTTGCTTTGAGACCATGTCAGGTTTTACCACTACTGGTTTGACCCTAGTTCAGGACCTCGACCATTTATCATATTCTCATAATCTCTGGCGCCACTTGGGGCCGTTTATCGGAGGGCAGGGTATAGCAATTATTGCGCTTGCGCTTTTTATGAAAGGAAGTGTTGGTAGTTTTAGGATGTATGTAGGTGAAGCGCGTGATGAAAAAATACTGCCTAATGTTATCCATACTGCTCGTTTTATCTGGCTCATCAGTATTGTTTACCTGATTATAGGTACCCTTGCCTTGGGGATCGTCGGCATGCTAATTGGTCTAAAGCCGCAGAATGCATTTTTTCACGGTGCCTGTGTCTTTATGGCGGGTTTTGACACTGCTGGTTTCGCCCCACAATCCCAAAACATACTCTATTATCATAGCCAAATTTTTGAAATCGTTACGATTGTAATTATAATCTTCGGGAGCCTTAATTTTAATCTGCATTATCAGTTTTGGAGCGGGAATCGTAAAGAGCTGATGAGAAATATTGAAACCAGGACTTTTTTGTTAAGCGTGATGCTCACATTCTTTATTGTAACAATTGGTCTAAATAAATTAGGCGTATATTCTAATGCATTAATATTATTCCGCAAAGGTTTTTTCCAGCTTATCTCAGGGCATACTACTACAGGTTATATGACTATATACGCCCAGCAATTTATCAAAGAATGGGGTGATTTGGCTTTAACAGGTATAATCTGTGCCATGGCCTTAGGTGGCTGTGTCTGTTCTACGGCCGGTGGCATCAAAATGCTTCGAGTGGGGATTATTTTTAAAGCTTTGAAGCAAGACATCAAAACATTAGCTCTTCCTGAGTATGCGATAATAACCCAGAAATTCCATCATATAAAAACAGTATTTTTGGAAGATGCACAGACACGAGCAGTCTTATCGATTACCATATCCTATATCACTATATATGTCCTGGGTGCGCTAATAGGTGTTTGGTGCGGATATCCGGTTTTAAATTCTCTTTTTGAATCGACCTCGGCTGCTGCTAATGTTGGCTTTTCCTGCGGGATTACAGATGCAAGCATGCCTACGATATTAAAGATCACCTATATAATTCAGATGTGGGCAGGCAGATTAGAGTTTATGTCGGTGTTTGCTTTATTTGGATTTATTGTAGCGTTCTTCAGGGGGAAATGATAAAGAAAGCCTTATTCATTATTTTATTCCTGTTACTTATGGCACAGAATTATGACTGTTATGCGCAATCAATTTCAAGTGTAGAATTGATAAATAATGCAAAAAATTATAATGGTAATACGGTAGTATATAAAGGTGAAGTAATCGGAGATATCATGCGGCGTGGCGAATATGCCTGGATAAATGTTAACGATGAGAAGAATGCCGTTGGAATATGGATAAAAAAAGAGCTAATTAAAGATATCGTTTACACCGGTAGTTATGAGACAAAAGGCGATTTAGTGGAGATTACAGGGAAGTTTAACCGAAGCTGTGTAGAGCATGGCGGAGATTTAGATATCCACGCTCAGTCTATAGCTAAAATAAGCTCTGGAAACGATGTTCCTTACGTCGTAAATACAAAAGCTATAAAATTTGTTTTAGGCTTATCCTGTATAATTTTGCTGTTTTGTCTATTGAGAGCGCGGTATTAAGGAGATGCAGCTTAATCCAGTTGAAAGTCAAAAGAGAGAAGTCTGTTTATAGGTATTTACCTGATACGTAATCACTCGTTCGCCTTTCCGATTAATTCCCCTCTATAATTTTCCCTTGCCAAAAACCGTATAAAATAGTATCATATAAGTCTGACTTTTTAGGCCATTTGGGAAGCAGTATTGATTGGGGCCCATAGCTCAGCTGGTCAGAGCAGGTGACTCATAATCACTTGGTCCGGGGTTCGAATCCCTGTGGGCCCAGGCGATCAGGGCGCATAGCTCAGTTGGTTAGAGCGCCACACTCACATTGTGGAGGTCATAGGTCCGAGTCCTATTGCGCCCATATAACAGGCTAAGAATACAAGGTAGGTAAAATTGTCTAAATTAGACCTGAAGACACAAATTATTACCCTTGTTCAACTACAGACCGTTGATACAGAGGCCTATGGTTTAAAAGCGGAGAAAGAATCTAAACCGCAGGAGATTAAGATTTTAGAGGTTAGTTTCGAAGAAAAAAAACAGCAGTTGGCTAATTTAGAAAAGGAAGCCTTAGACTTGCAGAAGCGGAGGAAGGATAACGAGCTGGAGTTAGCCAGTAAAGAAGGGGCAACGAAAAAGTTACAGACACAATTGTATTCATTAAAGACAAATAAAGAGTATCAGTCTATGCTGCAGCAGATACAGGATTCTAAGGCCGATGCTTCGGTGATTGAAGATAAGATTTTACAGCTTTTTGATCAGACAGATAAGAAAAAAGGGGAGATCGAGCAGGAAAAAGCCAGGCTTAAGGAACAAGAAAAGATTTTTAATGAGCAGAAAAGCAAAGTAGAGGAAAGGGTCAAGGTGATCGATGGCCGCCTTCTTCAGCTAGAAGCACAAAGGAAACAGATTATTCCCGGCGTAGATCCCGGTATACTAGCACAATACGAAAGGATATTGCTTAATCGTGACGGATTGGCTATAGTGAGTGTCAAAGATAATTCTTGCCAGGGATGTAATATGTTTGTCCCTCCTCAGGTGATCAATCTGATCAAGATGTACGAAAGAATGATTACCTGTGAGATATGCAACCGGATCCTATATATTAGTGATTAGATTAGCGAGCTAAGGTATCTTAAATATGAAGGAAATTGAAATCTATATTGATGGTGCTTCAAAAGGTAATCCCGGCCCAAGCGGTATAGGGGTAATTATCTGCCAAGAGGGAAGGGTAATTAAAAATGTTTCCAGTTACATAGGCCAGGTGACCAATAATACTGCCGAATACATTGCTTTAATTTATGCCTTAAAGGCAGGCCTTATTTTAAGGGCGGAAAGTTTGAAGATTAAAAGTGATAGTCAGCTCCTCGTTCGGCAGATAAACAGGGTTTATAAAGTAAAAAATCCTAGAATACTCCCCTTATATAATAAAGCTAAGTATCTTTTAAAGGCTTTTAAAGAGGTAGAAGTAAGTTATATTTCCCGCGAAAATAATCGCGGCGCAGATAAATTAGCCAATAAAGCAGTAAAGGGATCATCCGGGAGATAGCTTTTTGACAATTTGGGCAGATAGAAGGTGGTTGCCCTCTGCTAGATTAAAAAATAGCAGGGGGAGGAAAGTCCGGGCTCCTGAAGGACGGCGCGCTCTGTAACGCAGAGTACCTGCTGATTCGCTTAGCGAATCAGCAGGGAAGGAAAGTGCCACAGAAAACAGACAACCGATGGGCTATTTTAGCCACAGGTTACGGTGAAAAGGCAGTGTAAGAGACTACCGTAAGCCATAGCGATATGGCTTAGCCAGGAAAACCCCGCGCGGAGCAAGGTGAAATAGTCCTACCCATCCTGCCTTTATGGCAGGATAAGAGCGGTCCGCTTAAAAACCTCAGAGGTTGGTTTTGAGGATGGGTGGGAGGGTAAACTGCTAGAGTCTTGATGGCAACATCAGGATCGAGAGAAATGACCACTTTAGATGCGCATATTCGTATCGAGACAGAACCCGGCTTATTCTATCTGCCCGATTTTTACTCGGCGAAAATCAGTTTTATGTTTGATGTGTAATGTGTAAAACTTTACACATTACACTTAGCACATTTAACAAATTTATTTTTAAGGAGGGAAGTATGTCTGGTCATTCAAAATGGAAGACGAATAAAGGCAAAAAAATGGCAGCCGATGCTGTCAAAGGGGCTACTTACACCAAGATTATCAAAGAGTTAACAGTGGTGGCTCGTGAAGGCGGAGGCAACCCGGATACTAACTCCCGGCTTCGCGCGATTATTGCTAAGGCCCGGGAGGCCAATATGCCTTCGGATAATGTAAAGATGGCAATTAAGCGGGGAACCGGCGAGCTGCCCGGAGTAGTCTATGAGAATGTAACCTATGAAGCTTATGGGCCCGGAGGGGTGGCGATTATGATCGAGGCGCTTACTGACAATAAGAACCGTACTACTGCCGAGTTGCGTAACGTCATGTCCAAGAGGGGCGGTAATATGGCAGGTGCGGGTTCGGTAAGCTGGATGTTCACCAAGAAAGGGTACCTGCTTATTGAACAAAGCCAGGCCAAAGAGGATGAATTGATGGATGTTGTCTTAGAAGCCGGCGCTGAAGATATGAAACGTGATGGTAATAATTACGAAATCACTACTGCCGTGCAGGACCTGGAAAAAGTCAAGCAGGCCTTACAGACGAAAGAGATTAAATGGCAGATAGCAGAATTGACGATGGTTCCTTCTTCGTCGGTTAAGGTAATTGGTAATGAGGCCAAGCAGTTATTGGCTTTAATTGACGCATTAGAAGAGCACGATGATGTCCAGCAGGTATATGCCAACTTTGATATACCCGATGAAATCTTACAGGAAGCATCTTCTTAAATAAATACAGATGCGGATATTAGGGATAGATCCAGCTTTAACAATCACCGGCTACGGTGTTATTGATTTTAAAAAAGGTAGGTTATCTCTCGTTGAGGCCGGGATTATTACTACTTCGGCTAAGCAGCCGATATCTGAGAGGCTGCAGCGTATTTTCCAGGGAGTAAATAAACTGGTTGCCGATACTCAGCCCCAGATCATGGTTCTAGAGAAGCTTTATGCGCATTATCGGCATCCGACTACTGCCTATGTATTAGGCCAGGCGCGCGGAGTAATTTGTCTGGCTTGCGCGCAAGAAAAAATCCCTTTAGTTGAATATGCGGCTACGCGGGTAAAAAAGGCAATCGTTGGCCAAGGGCTGGCTTCTAAATACCAGGTGCAACGGATGGTAGCCGGAATATTAGGGATTAAGGAATTACCAAGATATAATGATGTAACCGATGCCTTGGCTTTAGCCTTGGCGCATAGTTATATGGCGAGGGTCAATTTATGATCTGCCGTATTTGCGGAAAAGTAATCGAAAAAGGCACAAATTATATAAGCGTGGATATCGGCGGTATTTGTTATGAAGTATTGATGCCGCAAACAGTAATGCAGCGCTTAAAAGATAACATCGGCCCTGATAATAGCGTCAGCCTGATCACCTACCATTATTTACAGGTAGAGCCTTCTAAGAGTACGCCGGTATTAGTCGGTTTTTTAAATGAAATTGAGAAGGAATTTTTTGAGATTTTTATTACGGTTTCCGGGATCGGGCCCAGGGCAGCGCTTAAGGCATTAAACCAGCCCATCTCTTTAATTGCCAAGGCAATTGATGAGGCAGATATAGAATTTCTGAAATCTCTTCCCGGGATAGGCCAACAGAGGGCCAGGGAGATCATTGCTAAACTTCAGAACAAAGTCGGTAAATTTGGCTTGATTCAAGATGGCCGGATAAAAGAACAGGGAATAAAAAGTAATGGTATTGCGGAAGAGGTTTTGGCTGTTCTTACTCAACTGCAGTATAAAAAGTCAGAAGCAGAATTAATGATTAAAAAGGCGCTTGAACGGTCTTCCGATATCGAGACTAGCGAAGAGCTTCTAAACGAAGTTTATAAACAAAGAAAGTTACGCTAAGAGATGGCGGATAATAATACTACTAAGGCAGTTATCGAGGCTTTACTCTTTGTCAGCGAGAAACCACTGGCTATCGAACAAATAAGGAAGGTTTTGGACAGCCTGGGGCCAGATGAGACCCGCTTGATTATCGGAGAGCTGGCTCAGGATTACGAGCAGGCCAACCGGGGCATCCGGATCGCTGAGATCGCCGGGGGTTTTCAGATGATCACTCCGCCGGCATTAGCGCCCTTCTTAAAAAAACTTTATAAAGAAAAGCGCCAGGAAAAATTATCCCGACCAGCCCTGGAGACTTTAGCGATTATTGCTTATAAACAGCCGGTAACTAAAACCGAGATAGAATCTCTTAGGAATGTGAATGTAGATGGAGTGATGAGCAGCCTCTTGGATAAAGAGCTGATCCGGGTTACAGGAAGAAAGAAGGTTCCCGGCAGGCCTTACGTATTTGGCACGACCAGGGAGTTCCTGGAATGTTTCGGGTTGAAATCCCTGGACGAATTACCTAAAAAAGAAGAATTCGCTTTATTAGCCCAGAAAAGCGATATCGAAATAATTAAGGAAGAGAAACCCCAGACCATGGAGGTATCCGATGACTCTCAGAAGCCTGCGTAGCCAGATCGACAAAATAGACAGAAAGGTAACCCAGCTTTTAAATATGCGCGCTAAAGTCTCATTAGCTATCGGAAAGCTAAAGTCCAAAAGCGGTAAAAGTATCTATTCCCCCGAGCGCGAGATCGAGGTTCTACGTAGGGCTGTCCGTGCAAGTAAGGGGCCATTAAAACCGTCTGCGCTAGAGGCAATCTACCGGGAGATTATGTCTAGCAGCCTTTCTTTGGAAAAGCCGCTGGTAATCGCTTATCTCGGGCCACAAGCCACTTTTACTAACTTAGCGGCATTGAAGAAGTTCGGGTCTCAGGTAGAATATACGGCTTGTAAGAGTATCAGCGATGTATTCTTAGAAGTAGAAAAGGGGAACGCTGATTACGGTGTGGTGCCTATTGAGAATTCCGTAGAGGGAGCAGTAAGCCATACCTTAGATATGTTTATAGATTCGGATTTAAAGATCTGCTCCCAGATTATTTTAGACGTAGCGCATAACCTGCTGGCGAAATGCCCCAGGGATAAGATCCGGCGGATATATTCCAATCCGCAGGTTTTCGGCCAGTGCCGCATCTGGCTACAGAAAAATCTTTGCGGCGTAGAGGAAATTGAAGTTTCCAGCACTACCCGCGCAGCGCAGATCGTAGCCGCTGAAAAAGGCTCCGCCTGCATCGCTTCTTTATTGGCTGCCCGCGTTTATAAATTAAAGGTTTTGGCCAGGGATATCGAAGATTCACCGCATAATATCACGCGCTTTCTGGTTATCGGCAATAACGACGTCCCCCAGACCGGTTGCGCTAAAACATCGATTATGTTTTCAATCAAAGACAGGGTAGGGGCTTTGCATGATATGCTGGTCCCTTTTAAAAAATACGGGGTAAACCTGACTAAGATTGAATCCCGGCCTTCTAAAAGAAAAGCCTGGGATTATTATTTCTTCCTTGATTTAGAAGGCCACCGGGATAGCCCTAAGGTGAAAAAGGCGATTCAGGAATTAGAGGGTAAATCTAACTTCCTGAAAGTCTTAGGTTCTTACCCTGTGCGCGAATAGAAAGAAGGTTTTAGCGATGAATTTAGTAAGAAAAGACATAACAAATATCTCCCCCTACCTGCCCGGTAAACCGATTGAAGAAACGAGAAGGGAGTTAGGTCTCAAGGATATTATTAAGCTTGCTTCTAACGAGAACGCCTTTGGTCCTTCCCCCAGGGCGGTAGAGGCGGTTAAAAAGAACCTCTTTAAGCTTAACCGTTACCCGGATAGCCAGAGTTTTTATCTGAAAAAAAAGCTGGCGAAATCACTCGGCCTTGATTCATCTAATATTGTGATGGGTAATGGTTCGGATGAATTGATTGACGTACTGATTAAAACTTTCGTAGAGCCAGAGGAGAATATAGTCACTTCCGATACCACCTTTCTGGAGTACGGGATCATCGCGCGCATAAACGGCCGCAAGATTATTACCGCGCCGATGAAATATTTTAAATATGACCTGGTGGCTATGAAAAAAAAGATAAATCAGAGCACTAAGATGGTTTTTATCTCTAACCCCAATAACCCCACCGGTACTTATGTCAATCGTTATGAGTTGGAGGATTTTCTGCGCGATTTACCCGAGAAGGTAATTCTGGTTCTTGATGAGGCATATGACAACTTTATTGATGTTGACGATTTTCCCAATAGCTTGGGTTATTTACGCAACAAGAATGTCATAGTGATGAAAACATTCTCTAAGGCTTACGGACTGGCTGGCCTGCGGGTAGGTTATTGTCTGGGCAGACCGGAGTTCACTGCTTATATGGAACGGATCCGCCAGCCGTTTAATGTAAACCTTCTTGCTCAGGCGGCAGCGGCAGCAGCTTTAGATGATAAGAATTTTTTGCGTAAAACCAGGGAGAAGATTTTAGCAGGAAAAAATTATATCTACGATTCTCTGAATAAATTAGGCATAGCCTATGTGCCTTCGGTGGCTAATTTCGTGCTGATTAATACCGGCAGGGATACTATAGCGGTATTTAAAGATATGCTTAAGTTCGGAGTAATCGTCAGGGATATGAAGCAGTATGGGTTAAAGAATTTTATCCGGGTGACTATCGGCAACAGGCAGGAAAACGAGAGATTCGTGAGGGTTCTAAAAAAGATACTGTAGATAATTAAAGGGCGAGGTAAATATGATTATAGTATTGAGGCCGGATGCTACTGAATCACAGATAAACCACATCGTAGAGCGGGTGCGCAAGATTGGCTTAACCCCTCATGTTTCTAAGGGAACGGAACGTACCATCATCGGGGTGATTGGCCCTGAAGATAAATTGCAGGTTACGCCCTTAGAGGTTTTTCCGGGGGTAGAAAAAGTAATGCCGGTTTTAGCTCCCTATAAACTTGTATCGCGGGAATTCCATGCACAGGATTCTTTATTAGATTTAGGCAAAGGAGTGGTTATCGGCGGCAAGAAGGTAGTAGTTATGGCCGGGCCCTGCGCGATCGAAAATCAGGATACGCTTTTTGAAATTGCCCGCGAGATTAAAAAGAGCGGGGTAAACGTCTTACGCGGCGGCGCCTTTAAGCCGCGCACATCGCCTTATAGTTTTCAGGGCTTAGGGGAAGAGGGCTTAAGATATATGCGAGAAGCAGGGGAAGAGCTGGGCTTAGTCACGATAAGCGAGGTAATGGACCCTCGTGACGTGGAGTTAGTGGCTAAATATGTCGATATCTTGCAAATAGGCGCCCGCAATATGCAGAATTTCAATCTCTTAAAAGAAGTCGGATTGACTAAGAAGCCCGTGTTGCTTAAGCGGGGTATGTCCTCAACAGTCAAAGAGCTGCTGATGTCAGCAGAGTACATATTATCTAACGGGAACTTTAATGTTGTGCTCTGCGAACGCGGTATCAGGACGTTTGAGGATTCTACGCGTAATACCCTCGATATCAGTTGCGTGCCTACGGTCAAACAGTTGTCGCATCTTCCGATTATCGTCGACCCCAGCCATGCTGCAGGAAAATGGGGATTGGTTTCCTCACTTGCCAAGGCAGCGCTAGCTTCCGGTGCCGACGGGCTAATTATCGAAGTGCATAGCCATCCTGAAGATGCCTTGTCTGACGGGGTGCAGTCGCTTTTGCCTTCTAACTTTTCGGCGATGATGCAGGAATTAAAAATATTAGCCAAAGCAATAGGCAGGGAGCTATAGATTGTGTAATGTGTAAAGTGTAATGTGTAATGCTTAAGGAAAAGACATCAGATATTACGCAGGGCTGAGACCATTAAAAATGAAGCTATTTAAGAAAGTTGGTATTGTCGGGGTGGGTTTAATCGGCGGCTCAATAGCTCTAGCCTTAAAGAAACATAAATTAAGCCGGATGATAATCGGAGTAAGCCGCAGCCGCAAGACATTATTATTAGCTAAGATCAGGAAGGCTATCGATCAAGGCTCGCAGGACATCAATCTGATTAAAGGGGCGGATTTAGTGGTTTTGGCTACGCCGGTCGCAGTAACCTTAAAACTAGCGCCCTTGATTTCTAAAATTGTTAAAAAGGATTGTATTGTTATCGATGTTGGTAGCACCAAAGAACAGGTTGTATCTCGGTTAAACAGGATCTTTGCTAATTATCTCGGTACGCATCCTTTAGCCGGCTCAGAAAAGCGCGGCATTGCCTTTGCCAGCGCAGATATCTTTAAGGATAGTACCTGTATCTTGACCCCCGCAGAGGATACTAATCCGCAAATTATTGCCAGGGTCAAGAAGCTGTGGCTTAAATTAGGGGCAAATATAGTTATCTTGCCGGCGGGTATCCACGACCAGGTCTTATCCTTACTTAGCCACCTGCCGCATGCGATCGCCTTTTCGCTAATGAACTGTATCCCTGAGTCTTATTTGAGGCTAGTTCCCCCCAGCCTGAAGGATATTACCCGTATCGCGGCCTCCGACGAAGAGCTGTGGGAAGATATTTTTTTGACTAACAGGAGCAATATTATCCGTAGTATTGGGTTATTTCAGAATAAGCTGGAGAGTCTAAAAAAAACATTGCAGAGAGGCGACCGCAGATCATTAGACCGGATATTAAAAGAGGCTAAAAAAAAGAGAGAAACTTTAGGATGATCATTGCTATAGACGGACCAGCAGGCGCAGGAAAAAGCACAGTCGCCAAAATATTAGCCCAGAGATTGGGCTTTCTTTATATTGACACCGGAGCTATGTACCGGGCGCTCACGCTGAAGATCCTGGATGGGAAGATCGATCCCCGGGATATCCCAGCTATCATTAAGCTGGCGGAAACCAGCAGCATTGATTTGATCTGTAATACCGATGGCCTGCTAAAAGTCTTGCTCGACGGCCAAGATGTGAGCCTCCAGATCAGGCAGCCGCGCATAACCAAGCTGGTTTCTGATATAGCCAAAATCAAGGGAGTCCGCGAAGTTATGCTCAGATTACAAAGGAGGTTAGGCCAGGGCAAAGACGTTGTTCTAGACGGACGAGATATCGGGACGGTAGTCTTCCCCGACGCGGATAAAAAATTTTATATCGACGCAAATTTCTCCGAGAGGGTAAACCGTCGTTATAAAGAATTAAGGCAATCCGGCCAAGAGGTAAGCCAGGAAGAGATTAATGCTGATTTGCATAATCGCGATACTATTGACACGACCCGCGCAGTAGCCCCCTTAAAAAAGGCAGCTGATGCCATTTATATCGATACTACTACTATGAGCATAGAGGATGTAGTGAATGAAGTGCTAACTTATGTTCATTAAGTTTATTATGCCCGTTGAGCCCGTTCACTTTGACGAGCTAAACAGGCAAAACGGAAGATGGATAAGACTTTAATACGTAACTTTAGTATAATTGCCCACATCGACCACGGTAAATCTACACTAGCCGACAGGATACTGGAGATAACCGGCGCAGTAGATAGAAGGCATAAGGGTGACCAGCTTTTAGACGATATGGACCTAGAGAAGGAGCGGGGCATAACGATCAAGGCCTCGATGGTCAGATTATTGTATCGTTCCAAAAATGACGGATCAAACTATATCTTTAATCTGATCGATACCCCCGGGCATGTGGATTTTACCTATGAGGTTTCAAAATCCCTGGCAGCCTGCGAGGGGGCGGTTTTAGTAATTGATGCCGGCCAAGGGATAGAGGCTCAAACAGTAGCTAATTATTACCTGGCTAAAGATAATAAATTAGAGATTATCCCGGTGATTAATAAGATTGATTTAAGTTCGGCTGATATTGCGCGGGTTGAAAAGCAGATTACCGCTGTTTTGGGCTTTAGGCAACAAGATATTATTTTGGCTTCTGCTAAGGAAGGCACAGGCGTGGAAGAAATATTAGAAAAGATTATCGAACTTATACCTTGCCCTTCGGGAAAAATTGATCAGGCGTTAAAAGCATTGGTATTTGACTGCCGCTTTGATACTTTTAAGGGCGTAGTGGTATTTGTGAGGGTTATCGATGGCTCAATTAATCCTCGCACGCAATTAAAGATGATGCATTCGGGCAAGGCTTATAAGATTGAGGAGATGGGGGTTTTCGAAAACCTGAAATATTCACCGGTAGATTTGCTCTCTTGCGGTGAAGTGGGGTATTTTACGGCTAATATCCGTGAACCGCGGGAGATCATTATCGGTGATACGGTTACGGATATGAAGAATCCTTGCCAGGAGGCCTTCCCCGGTTATCGCAAGTTAAAGCCGCTGGTATATTGCGGTGTCTATCCGGTTAATCCGGGTGATTTTCCGGATTTACGCGATTCCATGGATAAGTTAAAGCTTTCCGACGCTTCTTTTGTCTTTGAGCCGGAGAATTCGCAGTCTTTCGGTTCTGGATTCCGCTGCGGGTTCCTCGGGTTACTACATATGGAGATTGTTCAGGAACGCCTGGAAAGAGAATATGGTTTGAATTTAATCCTGACTGTACCCAATGTCGTTTATAGAGTAAGGACCACTGATGGAGAACTTAAAGAAGTCGATACCCCCGCGGGATTACCCGCAACGCAACAGATACAGGAGGCCCAGGAGCCTTTTGCCAGCCTGCTGATGATTATTCCCGTGGACACAATCGAGGCAGTATGTGATTTTACTAAATCGCGCCGGGGAGTTTACCGTTCTAGCGAATATTTGAGCGAAGACAGGATTAAGTTAACGTTTGACATCCCGCTTTCGGAGATCATCGTTGATTTTTACGACAGGATAAAATCTTTGACCCGTGGTTACGGCTCGTTAGATTATGAATTTAAAGAATATATTCCTACGGATTTAGTAAAGCTGGATATATTGATTAATGGTATTGCCTGTGACGCATTCTCTTCATTAATGTATAAGGAAAAAGCTTTGTCCCGCGCACGCGCTTTAGTGCTTAAATTAAAGGAATTGATTCCCCGTCAATTATTCGAGGTAAGCATCCAGGCGGCGATCGGCACTCAAATCCTTGCTTCGGAGAAGGTCAGGGCCATGGGCAAGCATGTTACCGCTAAATGCTACGGAGGGGATATCACGCGTAAACGTAAGTTATGGGAGAGTCAGAAGCAGGGTAAGAAAAGGCTGAAACAGTTCGGCAAAGTAGAGATCCCCCAAGAGGCATTTTTAGAGGTATTAAAGATATGAAAAAAGAGGATGGGTCAAGAAAGGGGGTACACCTGAAAAGAAAATCAGCGCTATGGGAGTGGGTAGAGTCTATTGTTATCGCTTTTATATTAGCGATGATAATCCGTACATTTATTGTGCAGGCCTTTAAGATCCCTACCGGCTCGATGCGTCCTACGCTTTTAGAAGGCGATATTATTATGGTGAATAAATTTATCTACGGCGCCAAAATCCCCTTCGTCAATCTTAGGCTGGCGAAATTCCGCGAACCGAAACGAGGGGACGTAATCGTTTTTATTTACCCGGAAAATCCCAAGAAGGACTTTATCAAGAGATTAGTGGCTTTCGGCGGTGAGACTGTAGAGATTAAAGACGGCACAGTTTATATAAATAGCCAGCCTTTGCTGGATCCGGTTTTTAGCCGTATATATTATTATAACCGCGGCGAATTCGCTAATGACACGCAGAAAATAACCGTGCCAAAAGCTAGTTATTTTGTCTTGGGAGATAATTCCGCTTCTTCGCAGGATAGCCGTTATTGGGGATTTGTACCCGACAAAAATATTCTAGGCAAGGCAATCATTATTTATTGGCCACTTAGACGGGTTAGGATAATCAAGTGAATTTCGCAAATAAAATCTCTATATTCAGGATCTTGAGTATTCCGTTTTTCATTGCCTCTTTGCACTATTCCTACGGGCGGAATTATTTAAGATTTGTCGCTTTAGCTATTTTTATCTTAGCGGTACTTTCCGATGCGGTTGATGGCTATATCGCCAGAAAATCAAAAGAGAAATCTCAAGCCGGCCTTGTCCTTGACCCTTTAGCGGATAAATTACTCTTAGTCAGCGCTTTTATCTATCTTTTTTTTAGCGGGGGGATCCCCTTTTGGGTGGTCTTGATCATTATCTCCCGGGATGCGCTTATTTTGTTAGGCACAGTAGTGATCTTTATGATCAGGCAAGACGTTAATATTCTGCCCACCAGATGGGGTAAGCTGACTACGACTTTTCAGATGCTTACCGTAATCTTTGTGCTCCTGCAGTGGAAATATACGTTTATTTTTTGGTGGATAGCAGTATTTTTTACAGTGGTCTCAGGGACAGATTATATCAAAAGAGGGTTCAAGACGCTATATGCTTTGGATAATCACCGGAATAATCATTAGCTATCTTATCGGCTCCATACCAACCGCTTATTTGTTCGGAAAGTGGCTTAAGGGCGTGGATATACGTAAATGCGGCTCAGGTAATGTCGGCGCTACTAATGCCCTGCGCGTTTTAGGCAAGGTTCCCGGAGTAACTGTATTACTCTTAGACGTATTAAAAGGGTTCTTGGTGGTGACCTCTGTAGCAAATTTAATCGCTCCTTCAGTCACCTTTATCTCAAATCAAAAAATCCAGCTCATCTTGGGAATAGCTTGTATTGCCGGGCACAATTGGACAATTTTTTTAGGGTTTAAGGGAGGCAAGGGGATTGCCGTTACGCTAGGGGTATTATTAGGGTTAGCCTTTAAGATCGCCGGCTTAAAAACAGTTTTGATCTTAGCGGTCTTAACCTGGTTAATTATATTCATCATTACCAGGATAGTTTCTCTGGCTTCAGTTTTGACTTGCATTACCCTGCCTATCTACTCCGCCATCTTTAAAATACCCCAGAGTTTGCTTTTAGTGAGCATTATTATCTCATTATTTATCCTACTGCGGCATAAATCCAATATCCGCAGACTCCTCGCCAGGAAAGAGCCTCGCCTATTTTAAAATCTATATAACTGTCGTTAGATTATTGAAGAAAGCGCTTTCTAAAAAGGCCGATATTGCCTTGAAAACGTATAAATTTGAGTGTTATACTTTGCCTAGGCAAGTAAAAGTTAAGCTATTGATCCTTCTTTAGTTATAGCACAAGTCCCGCTAAAAAGGGGCTGGCATGGAAAACGGGTATCATGATAAAAGAAGATTCCAGCGTTTTTTATTGAGTTTACCGCTTAGATTACTAAAGATATTTTCTAATGTCGAATATCATTGCAGAACAAAGAATATCAGTCCCTGCGGGATGGGGGTAATTATAGACGAGGAATTAAAGCCGCACACGCGTTTAGAGATGTGGCTGGAGATCCCGGATGGACATGAACCGCTGCACACGCAGGGCGAAGTAGTCTGGTCCGAGATGATTGCTCCAAATATATATGCGGCAGGTATTGCGTTAGCCGAATATGATTTAGTCGGAATGTCGCGTGTGATTAAAATAGCGCATAGCCAGGCATGTTAAGATCAACGTTGTTCTTTGCATAAAAAAGATTCACTGATAGCAACTAAGTCAGTAAGGCGGACAGGTAGAACTTATGGGTCCCCACCAGCCAAAAAAGGTGAGGGGATAGCCGGGTTGCTGGAAGGAAGCGACTTATATAAGTTGCAACCCGGCATTTTTATTATCAAGGTGAAAAAATGCGCGACCTATTATTTAAAAATTTGACCTCAGAAGATAAAAGAAGAAGGATTATCTCCAGTTCAGAGATAGCGGATAGGGAAGGGGTGCGTACCGCTATCCAGCGCCATTTTATCTGTATTGTTAAAGAGGTACAGGATAATAAACTCAGGCAGCCTTTGCCCAGCATATATGTACTAAAAGAACGCAATACTAAAGAGCAGAGAGAAAGATTCTTTTGCAGGATAAAAAATAGCGTTTACGCAGTAAATAACGGCAAATTATTTCTTATCCTTTTTATGCATTCACTCAAAATTAATTTGACTGCTGTAACAGATGATTTAAAGACCTTAAATTAATTGAATTATCATAATTTTTGTAACCCATTGTGAAATAAGAAGATTCATCTCTGATATAATAAAAACTTTCCAAAAGTTATTAATATTCAGAACAATAATACCGGGAGTTATTAATCCCGGATTTTTTTTGATGTAACCCTTGAGATACTATATAGTTGTAGATGAAGTAAGCCTATAACTATAAGAATATTTTGCTTGACAAAGCCTTGAGGATTATATAAAATAATGACAATATGGTCAATAAAATTATTTTATTAATCTTCATAATTCCCCTTATTTCAGGGTTTTGCTGCTTAAAGCCTGCCTTTTGCGATATTGGTTCTGCAGAGTACCTTTGCCAGATGGGGCTTCATTTTTATCAACAAGGTAGATTTGAAGATTCTTTGGAAGAATTCAAAAAAGCCCTAATGCTGGATCCGAACAATAAAGTCGCTAAGGAATACGTCGGTAGAATTTTTAACCAACAAGAACCAGAATTAACCGAACGTCCTTCCCCTAAGATAGAAAAGGAGAATTTTCGACGTCCTAGCCGGGAAGAAGCGATCAACCAAATATTCGATAGTCTTAAAAAAAGCGAATCTCAAAATAAACTTGAAGACAAGGCAGAATTAAAAGAAGGAGAACAGAAACCATTTCTTAAAATATCGGGAGAAGCACAACTTAGCTTAGGGGTTGCTCCTCACGAAACTATTTGGAAACGCGCTAATTTTGACTTGAACGAAAAATTTTTAAGTTGGCGCATGACCTCCTATGATGTTTTTAACCGCGGTTTTAATACTTACGACCCGGCCATATATGATTCCCTCAGCCTTAACCTAGATACTGAAAATAAGCAAGGTTTAAATTTCCACACTAATATTACCGTAGATCCCTGGAGCTTTACAGGTAAAAGCAGTAAGTTAACGGTTAGTAATGGAACCGATAGCACAGATATTCAGCTGTATTCCTGGGCAAATACGGGTTACGTGCTTAACCATACTTATTACAGCCTTACTAATGGCACGGCGCTTAATATCCCGGAATTAAAATTAAAGAACGGCAAAACAAAAGCTGCGACGATTTCGGGCTTTGCTATCCCGGAAACCGACTTAGATACTACTTTTCAGCCTATACGCGAGTTATGGATGGATTATACTAATGATACGGTTAAGCTTCGCGCTTTTCCCATGGCTTACCAGGACCAGGCTTATTCTTCCGATGACCCCTTAAACATAAGTAATCATGGCATATGGTGGAATGATAGTAAATGGCTGCGTATGTATACTCCTGGAGAATATCATTCCGGTACCTCCCCAGCCAGTTTTACCAAAGGTTACTGGGATGATTCCCTTTCATTTATATCTAAAGATAGCACAGGTAAGTATCTGACTGCTTTGCGCGGGTTTTCCTTTAATTTTCAGCCGGAAGAATCAACTATCTTTGATACCACGGTCGCTACCCCCAAGCATCTTTGGCAGAATTACGGTGTTGTAGATAACCTGATTACCGCCAGCCGCCTTAAGCACCATTTTACGGATAGCTTTATGCTCGGCGCCACATTTACTTCCCGGTTAGGATATAAAACTGATCCGCAGAAACTGGACAGCCAAAATTTTGTCGGCGGCGTTGATTTAGGGTACGAAATCGTTGATGGTGTAAAAGCCCAGGCTGAAGTCCTTGCTTCTAAATCAGATTACGATATGACCAATTCGACCTACAAGACTGACGCACGCGGTAACGCGTATTATTTTTCTTTGATTACGCGTTATCCCCAGCAGGGCATTATGGACCTGAAGTATGGTTATGATGAGATAACGCTGGATAAGCAGGAAACTTTTTTAGTCAAGAGCAAGTTTTATCTCAGCCGTATGGATAAAGGGTTTGATTCGGCCCTTTCAGATTTTCATAATACCAGGCAGGATGTTTTCTGGTCAAGGCACATACATTTCCGTAAGCCGATGAGCTATTATTCTCAAGGTTTAAAAGGAGACACTACTAATTGGGGTGAGCTTAATTCTTCACGTATCGGAGACGGAATTGACGTGGGCAGGAATACCTTAGGTTTCCGCATCGAAACATTCCTGGAAGACAGGTTCTATAACCTTTTTGACCTGCGTAATGTGCATAACGTTAACGGTAAATTCATAGAGAATGTTGTGCGCGATGAAGCGACATGGAAGGCAACCGATAAATTAACCGCTAAGGCCTTGGGTATTTATCAGAAGATGCCTAAAACCCTTGGCGGGATTGATCCCTATGTGTATGACGGCACAACCGGGGATTTTTTTACAAATGCCGCTGTTCCTGACGGCGAGGATCCTTCAATCAAAACAGGGTCTCTTGGTCTGAATTATGATTTCTTTGATTGGTTAAGCTTAAATGGAATATATGAGCGCACAAATGATTATACATTAGCCTATGGCAATTTTCCTCAGAATATCTTAAGGGATGATACATCTTTATTCGGTCGTTATTATCAAAATGGTAATTATTACAGCTATGTTGCACCATTTCTTAACGACCAGGGAATTTTCCCGCAGGCTCCCTATGATTTTTATAATGTTTTTAAGACAGGCTTGCGGATTATTCCTATGAAAAATATGGAAATTTATCTGGATTATACGCGTAATGAATACGAAACCGCGTCTTTAGTTAATGACAATATGAACCATATGGGGATGGAAATTACCTATATGCCTACCGAAAAAATCGGCATGTCATTTAAATACATTTACTCCCGCTGTAAAGATATTATTCTCTTGCCCAGTTCACACTACGGGCTTACGGATAATGTTGTGGGCCATCATAACTTCTTTAGTGAGTTTAGGTATACGCTGTCAAAAGATGATGAATTTAGTATGCAATACGGGGTAGGAGACACTAGCTCTATTGGTAACATAGCTTCTTTGGATCCCTATGGTGGCAGCATGCTTACCTTGGATACCCAGCATATTATCCGTGCTTATTATCGCCGCAAATTTTAATGAGCACATAACTTAGCAAACGATAGTTAAGCTAAGTTATAAGTGTGAATAAATCCTCATCAATTTTTTTGAGTATCTCTTCTCTACAGATGAAATTGGCGAGGATATGTCTTTCTTTACCCTAAATCAATATCGATTTGTTTAATCTGGAGTGACCTTACCTGTTCTGCGTAAGGATGAGGGATAGTGTCTGAGGGGATCTCTACGGGGTTGCCGTCTTTATCGTTAAAATTAATTTTTACGGCTCGGGCGCTATTCTTGCCAAAGGTATTTTTCCTTTTCGGATTATGGTAAACTACCCAAACCTTGCCCAGGAAATTGAAAGCATAGTTTTTATTTTTGGCGTTAAATAACCATCCGGCAAGCAAGGGGGAGAATCTTAGGTTCAGTTCATTTTTCTCATTGACAAAGAAAGGCTGTTTCCCCAGGTTCATTACCAGCCAGATGTTGAGGAATTCTACCGTGGAGCCGGAAAGCCGGGCGACAAAACCGTTTCCGCGCAAATTTTTATCAGGGAATGCGCTGCTGACAATAAATGAAGAGTTCTCCAGAATGCTGCGTCCGTATCTTGCCGGGTTCTGGAAAGGAATGAGCACATTCTTAAAATCCCTATAAAATTCTTCCGTAAGGCCCAGCTTCAATATTTCCAGTAAATATTTATATTCCATATGCATCCAGATCGATTCGTTTTCTAGCCACCCTGGTTCAAATACCCGGCAGCGGCCGATTTCTTCCGGCATAGTATCTAAAGGGGTTGTTACTTTATACATCTTGAGTTTTTTATCGTAAAGTCCGCTTTTTTTAGTAGCGGAATAAATACTCTTAGCTTGGGCCGTATCCCCGGAAAGTCTTAAAGCGTGCATCTGGGATTCCAGGAATAAAGGCAGTCTTTTCTGCGTGAATTTAAGCGGACGCACGTAATGCTCTTTAATAGTTTCATATTCCATCGCTTCGTTAATAAAGTAGGTAATGTAAATACCTTCTTTAGTACTGGCTTTAGCGATACCCAGGTCGATTTTATTTAAGGTATTTTCTATAATCTGGAGTAATTCGTAGGAGGCTATCTCGACCTCATTGCCGCTGAACCCAAATCTAGTCTTATGGCGATAATCTTCTTTCAAGAAATGGCTCTTATCCCAAAACGTATAATCATTCTTATCCGTAGCGTCTTTGAAGTATTCTTGAATAAGGTTATCCAGGTCTACCAATAACCGATGAATCTCTTCTGTAACAGAGATTTTATCTACCCTGGTTTTTTTAATAATTTCATTTATAAGGATACATAATCTTTTTAACTCTAGGGTTTCGCAAAGCGATGATCCTAATAGCCCGGGAAGGCCGTTGAGTGCGTCAAACCAGTTAGGTTTATCGGCTTCCATCTCTACCCCTACGCCAAAGGGGTCAAGCGAAGCGAATTTATTGGCGAGCAGGCAGAGTAACTTATTGAAAAGCGTAGTCCGATAAATCTTCCCTTGGCCATACTCTGTTCTGACCAGATGCGGTTGGTCCGTACGTTTACGGATCATTTCGCGCTTGGCGTTGTCAGGGGCAACTGCGTGGAACTGTCTTACCAAGCCATCCTTAAGTACGTATTTATCTTTACGCGATTTAACGATTTCCGTATTGTCATAGAAGGTAAACGCTCTTTTTTCCAGAGTTATCTCTTTTAAATTTTCAGGGTATAACCCTAAATATTGTTCGAGCAGATCGAGATTATACGTCCAGTGGTCGATCCAGAAACCTTCCCCGTGTTCAGCCTCCTGGTTTTTCAGGCAGCAAGGCAAAAGCAGATCTAACAGTTCGTCAGATGAGACCTTGGTACAGATATTATTCTCCTCAATGAAAAGGATTAAGTCCCCCGGCGTGAATGGCTTGGCCAAAAAGCCCGTAAGGACGGGTATATCCTTTTCCCCGATTAGTATATCCAGGATATTTTTTAAGTCTGAGCCTTCTTTAATAGTGAAATAAACACCTTTAACCACTAAGGGATTAAATCCATCCGATTGTAAAAGGCTGAAGAAATTAATCAGGTTGTCGTCTTTGACCTGGGGATTAAACCAGGTGTCACACCTGCGGTTCTGGTTCATATCGCGGTAATTGCCGTTACCTTGAGAAAAATAAGTAGCCTGGAGCTGGAATTTATTATAATCTCTTTCCAAATCTCCGTGTTTACGGCAATAAAGGTAAAATACCGGGCCAGCAGAGTTAGATTTAAAAACAACAGGGTGTCCGCCGCGCATAATATTATCTAGGTAAGTCTGCTGAGTATAAAGATCAAGGGCCGGGGAGCTGCTTTGTGTGGCGGCTTGGGATTGTAAATCCTGAATAATCTTTTGATTTTCCTTTCCTTTTTGTGTTATATATCCCCGGGAGGTTATTTTAGGCAACAAGCAGTTTAGTTTTTCGATGCTGCGCATATATCCGGAAAGCACATAGAAAGTTTTTTCCTCTTTAGGCGATAACTCCAGATCAAGATACAGGAGAGCGGAAGGGGTGGCGCTGGTGATTACTTCATGTTCCGGAGCTTTGAATCCGGCGGAAAGTAAAAAATTTCGCGGACAGGAGAAATCCGTTACCGGGCCGAATACGGATTGCGGGTTTACTATGGGTTTAATAATCTCAGGCTGATTTTTTGCATAATGGAATCCCAGATAAAAATTCCCTTCTTTAATGCGGATAACTTCTGGCCGGTCTGTAGGATCTACCGCTAACCTATAAAAAGGAGCTTTATTCCGGAGGTTCTCTACTTTCATCCAGGCTTCTATAGTGCGGCTGAGCTTCTTGAGGAATAAATTACTGGTGCCAAACGGGATGATTTGGGGTAACCCGTCAATCAGCTGGATCCTCCTTTTAGTTTTAGCGGTATTCTGAATCTTGACTATCCTGACCAGAGCAGCGTAAGAATCCTCCGGGATAGTAAAATATTCCACGCTAGTCTTTAACCCTAAAGTAAGGTTATCCTCCTGTAGCCTTAAGTCATAAGAGCTGACATACATTTTGTTTTTTAAGTTGAATTGAAGGCTAAGATAACCGTTATGAAACGGTTCGTAAAAAATCGATTTTTTCCCTTGCAATATTTTGATAAAAGTACGGAAGCCGTGCGAACTGACCAGTTGCCAAGCTTTATTGGCGGGAAGAAACTCAAGTATGGAATGATCTTTATCTTTAGTCCCAAAACTTATTATCCCTTGGCCCCGGTTAACATAGAAGACCCATAAAGGTATGCCGTATTTTCCGGCGATCCCGGGGAAAAAATTAGCTAAGGGTTTAGCCAGGTTATAATTTTCGATAGTAAACCCTAACTGAGGGTCAAGGTAATATTTTACTTTTCTGTCTTTTAAGCTTCTCATTCTTTTTTAGGGATGGTTCTTGAGTCGTCCGGAAAGCCTCCCCTAAGAGGGGACACTTTCGCTTTGAGTTGAGAACCGTCTCTAGGTAAGTTAGGGATATTTTACACGTTTTAAGAATTTTGTCCACTAAAAAATATTATAGAGCATTGTTTTAGGATTTTTAGGTGCGTTTTTGGCCGGGGAATCCGGTTGACTTTTTAAACAAAGAATGTTATGATAGAAAAACTTAAATACGAGAGGAGTAGCTATGGCAATATCCAAGGATACCGTAGAATATGTGGCACACCTGGCGCGTATTGAGTTGCAGCCAAAAGAGTTAGATAAACTCTCAGAACAATTGAAGCAGATCTTGGGTTTTATCGACACCCTGAAGAAAATAGAGGCAGCAGAAATTCCCCCCATAGCCAATCTTTCCCAGGATACTAATGTTAAAAGGGCTGATAAATCTAAGGATTCGCTTTCAACCGATAAGGCATTAGAAAATTCCCCCTTTAAGGAAGGTAAATTTTTTGTTGTGCCGAAAATAATCGAATAGAATATAAAATGGAGCTAAATACTTTAACCGCCCTTGATTTAATTGAGAAATTGGATAAGAAAGAGATATCTGCGCGGGATATCCTGGAATCGCTAGAAAAGAGTATTAAAGCCAAGGATGCTAAAATTAAGGCTTATGTACGCAGCCAGGCTTTGCATCTTCCTGAGCAGTCGGCGGATTATTCAAAGACTACCTTAAAAGGTATTCCTATTGCCATAAAAGATAATATCTGTACGGAAGGTTTTAACACCGAGTGTTGCTCGAAAATCCTGGCAGGTTTTTGTCCGCCTTATGACGCCACAGTGATCAGAAAACTTAAAGATGCGGGTGCAGTTATTTTCCCCTATAAGACGAATATGGATGAATTTGCCTTTGGTTCTTCTACGGAGAACTCTTGTTTCGGGCCAACTCATAACCCGCGTAACCCGGAGTGTGTTCCCGGAGGCTCATCAGGAGGTTCAGCAGCGGCTGTAGCTTCTGATCAGGCAATCTGGGCCCTGGGTTCAGATACCGGAGGGTCTATACGGCAGCCAGCAGCTTTTTGCGGCGTTGTGGGGTTAAAACCTACTTATGGCCTGGTTTCGCGCTATGGCTTGATTGCTTTTGCCTCAAGCCTAGATCAGATCGGGCCGATTACCAAAGATGTCAGCGATTGCGCGCTATTGTTAAGTATCATTGCAGGCCGTGATGAGCTTGATTCTACTTCAGTAAAACCCAAGGAATGTGATTATAGCGCTTCTCTGGGAAATGATATAAAAGATATGCGCATAGGTATACCTAAAGAATATTTTATAGAGGGGATAGACCGGGAAGTAAAAAAGGCAGTTCTTGAAGCAGTAGAAGTTTTGAAAAAGCTCGGCGCAAAGTGCCGGGAAGTCTCGCTGCCGCATACAGAATATGCTGTGCCGGTTTATTATATTATCGCCACAGCAGAAGCCAGCTCAAATTTAGCCAGATTCGACGGTGTGCAATACGGATTAAGAGAAAAGGCCAAAGATATTATCGCGATGTATAAAAAAACCCGGGACCTGGGGTTTGGCCAGGAGGCAAAACGCAGGATTTTACTGGGGACATTCGCATTATCGCATGGTTATTACGACGCCTATTATTTAAAGGCAACGCGGGTCAGGAATCTCATCTACCAAGATTTCTCCGGCGTCTTTAAGGATTGCGATTGTATTGTAACGCCTACTTCTCCTACTGCGGCATTTAAGATCGGGGAGAAAATAGAGGATCCTTTGAAGATGTACCTTTCGGATATTTTTACTATTTCGGCTAACCTGGCAGGGATACCTGCAATATCCGTTCCTTGCGGTCGCACTGCGCAGGGATTGCCTATTGGCTTACAGATTTTATCCAAACATTTCGCAGAGGGTGAAATCCTGCGCTTAGCTTATGCTTACGAACAAAATACATCTTGGCATGAATAAAAGCCAGAGTTGTAATCTTAGCTAAAGATATAGGCGCATATATATTATAGAGATGCTCTAGCTTTATCTCTACCTCTACCTAAGTATTTAAAATGGTTAAATACGAAGCAGTTATCGGATTAGAAGTGCACCTCCATTTAAAAACTAAGACCAAGGCTTTCTGCGGTTGTTCTACGGAATTCGGTCAGCCGCCTAACTCCCAGGTTTGCCCGGTTTGCTTAGGGTTCCCTGGGTCGCTACCGGTTTTAAATGAATTAGCTTTTAAATATGCCATTAAGGTGGGATTGGCTTTCAACTGCGCAGTGCAAGGGTCCACTAAATTTGACCGCAAGCATTATTATTACCCGGACCTGCCGAAGAATTATCAAATTTCCCAATACGACCAGCCTATATCTAAAGAAGGCTTTTTAGATATTTATTTAGAGAAGAGGCCTAAGCGTATCCGTATCAAGCGCGTACACTTAGAAGAAGATGCCGGAAAGCTAATCCATCAAGAGGAGAATAGCCTGGTAGATTTTAACCGCGCGGGGATACCTTTACTGGAGATAGTTACTGAACCGGATATAGCTTCTCCCGAAGAAGCCTACGAATACCTGGCTAATTTAAAAAATATCATTGAATATCTGGATGTATCGGATTGCGATATGGAGAAAGGTTCGCTGCGCTGCGATGCCAATGTTTCTATCAGGCCAAAAGGGGATAAAGAATTAGGCGTGAAAACCGAGTTGAAGAATATGAACTCATTCAAAGGGGTTAAGGATGCCCTGGCCTATGAAATAGAGCGGCAGATAGAGCTGGCGGAATCCGGAGGAAAAATCGCCCAACAAACCCGGCTTTGGGATATTAAAGAACTTAAAACCATCCCCATGCGCACTAAGGAAGAAGCAAAGGATTACCGTTATTTTCCCGAGCCTGACCTGCCTTTATCTATAATTGATAAGGAAGAGGTAGCTAAGATAAAAAAAGAGATACCGGAATTACCGAAAGAGAAATTGCGGCGTTTTATGAAGGAGTATGGGCTTTCAGAATGCGAAGCCAGGATCCTGGTAGCTAATAAAAACAATGCGGATTATGCCGAAGAGCGTTTTAAAGCCTGGCCGGATAAGAATAAAAAACCTGTGGCTAACTGGTTGATCGGGCCCTTAACTGCGATAGCCAGCAGCAGCACTATAAGCATCTCCCAGATAGATATTTCTCCCGCTCATCTTTCAGAATTGATTGAGCTGGTGGAAAAAGAACAGGTTATTTCCAACCTTACTGGGAAGGCAGTTTTAGAAGAGATGGCTTCTACGGGTACTCCAGCATCGGTTATTATCCGGCAAAAGAACTTAGCGCAGATTTCGGATGAAGCTACCTTAGAAAAAGAGATTGAAGCGGTAATTAAGGAGAATGCCAAGTCAGTAGAAGATTTGAAGGCTGGCAAAACTAATGCCTTGATGTTTTTAATCGGCCAGGTGATGAAGAAGACTGAAGGCAAGGCCAACCCTAAGAAAGTTCAGGAGATATTAAAGCGGAGGCTGGTATGATCGGCAGGAAGTTATGTGCGGTTGTAATTTTAGGCCTGATTATTTTTACGGCCTATTCTGCCGTTTTCTCCGCGCCAGATAGGAAACAAAAGGATGATTTATTCCGTCAGGTCAGCCTTTTTTCTGATACCTTGGCGATTATTCAGACAGAATATGTCGATCAGACTAAGCCGCGTGATTTAATTTACGGTGCGCTAAAAGGCATGCTAGCGGCACTTGATCCGTACAGCCAATTCATGGATCCTGAGACTTATAATGAGTTAAAGGTTGATACAGAAGGCAAGTTTGGAGGATTGGGAATTGAAGTTACCATTGCGGACGGTCTTCTAACGATTGTAACCCCGATAGAGGATACGCCTGCCTGGAGGGCAGGATTGAAAGCAGGTGACCGCATCGTGAAGATCAATAATGAATTAACCCGGGATATGACGCTTCTTGATGCAGTAAAGAGGCTGCGCGGTAAACCTCAGGAGGTAATCAGTATCACCGTTTTGCGGGAATCCCAAAATAAGCTGATGGACTTTAAGATTACCAGGGATATTATTAAAATCGCAGATATCAAAGAAGCCAGGGTATTGGAGGGCGGGGTAGGCTACATCCGTCTGGTAGAATTCAGGGAGAATACGGCGCAGGATCTAGATGCGGCATTAAAAAGATTAAATAATAAAAAGATGAGGGCTTTGATATTAGACCTGCGTAATAATCCCGGAGGGTTACTTGAGGCCGCGGTTAAGATCGCGGAAAAATTTATCGAGAAAGGAAAACTCATCGTTGCAATAAAGGGCCGCAAGGGTTCTCAGGATATTGATTTTGTCTCGCGGGCAAATTCCCCCATCCTTGATCTACCGCTGATCGTGCTGATTAACGAAGGTTCGGCTTCGGGAAGCGAAATTGTCGCCGCCTGTTTCCAGGATTATAAACGTGCGATAATTGTAGGGATGAAGTCGTTTGGGAAGGGTTCTGTGCAAACAGTCATCCCCTTGATCGATGGCTCAGCGCTCAGATTGACTACAGCTAAATATTTCAGCCCCTTAGGTAAAGAGATCCACGGTAAAGGGGTTATCCCTGATATCGAGGTTGAGGAAGCCAAAGTTCCGCCTTTAGATTTAAAAGGGGCAGAGCCGCATAGTTGCGATAAGATCCCTAAACAGTTCGGCCAGAGCAAGGGCAGATTACCCGAGGCAGCGGAGATTAAAGGCGCGCTGGATTATAAATCCGATAATCAGCTGATGCGCGCTTTGGATGCTTTAAAAGTAATCAAGATTTACAAAGAGAAAAAGTAGATGGCAAGTACTAAAAAATACAGAATAACCATCGTTATATTATCTTTGATTGTAATCATTGAAGGTATCGTTATTTTATACCTGTCATTAAGGCCGTTTAAGAAGCCAGCCAGCGCGCTTGTCTTGCCTAAACCTAAAATCGCTATTGTTCTGGATGACTGGGGGTATAATTTACATAATGTTAGAATAGCCGATGAGATTAAACAGCCGTTGACAATGTCGGTTTTGCCAAACTTGAGTTATTCCCGGGCAGTCTGCCAGGAGCTGCATAAGCGGGGATTTGAGATTATCCTCCACTTGCCGATGGAACCACGCGAGAAAACCAATCTGGAAAAAAACACGATTATGGTTTCCATGGACCAGGATGCTGTAAGAAATATTGTCGCTGCTGATTTAAAAGATCTCAGTTATGTCTCGGGTGTATCTAACCATATGGGCTCAGTTGCCACAGAGGACTACCGGACGATGAGCGCTATCTTTAAAGAATTAAAAAAGAAGCATCTTTATTTCTTGGATAGTTTTGTTTCCTCCCGTTCGGTTTGTTATAACCTGGCGCGCAAGATAAAGTTAAGGTTTGCGCGCAGAGATATATTCCTGGATAATCAAGAAAATGCCCCTTACATCAAGAATCAGATTGCTAAGTTAAAATCTAAGGCTAAAATTTACGGCAGGGCAATAGGTATCGGTCATGACCGTAAGATCACCTTAGAGGTTTTAAAGGAAGTATTGCCGCAGTTGGAAAAAGAAGGTTATCAATTTGTTTATTTATCGGAGTTAGTCAGCTAATGTATGTACTGGGGATCGAGACATCCTGCGATGAGACTTCGGCCGCGGTAGTAAAAGACGGCAGGAGGGTTATGTCTTTGGCCACTAATTCCAGTTTAGCCCTGCATAAAAAATATGGCGGTATCGTACCGGAGATTGCTTTCCGCAGACAATTAGAGACCATAGCCGAGGTGACCGATAGAGCGCTCAAAAAATCCGGGGTGGCTTTGGGCCGTCTTGATCTTCTCGCTGTGACCAATGGCCCCGGCCTTTTGGGGTCACTGTTGGTAGGGATATCCTTTGCCAAGGCCTTGAGTCTAAGCCTAAGGATCCCCCTTTTAGGGGTGGACCATCTCCATGGCCATATATATGCCAGTTTTTTAAACAACCCGGGTATAGATTTACCTTTTGTGTCTTTGGTTGTTTCTGGCGGGCATACCAGCCTGTTCTTAGCGAAGCAGTTTGGACAAATGGATATTTTAGGAGCTACCCAGGATGATGCCTGCGGCGAGGCCTTTGACAAGGTAGCTAAGATTTTAGGATTAGGTTATCCAGGAGGACCGTTGATTGAAAGATTAGCCAGAGAGGGGGATCCTCAGAAGATTAAATTCAGCTGTTCGAGAACAAAGAATCCTTTGGATTTTAGTTTCAGCGGGATTAAAACCGCAGTATTATATTTAACAAGGAATAAGAGGCTTAGCCTTAAGGAAAAGAGCGATATCGCCGCATCTTTTCAAGAAGCGGTAATCGATACGTTGATCGATAAAGCATTGTTGGCCTGTAAGCTAAAAAAATCCAATGTCTTGGTTTTAGGGGGCGGGGTAGTAGCGAACCGCAGGTTAAGAGAGAAATTTATTTCTAGGTTCGCCGAAAAAGGGCTCAAAGTTATTTTTCCGGCGAAAGAATTTTGCTTGGATAACGCCGCGATGATCGCCGGCCTCGGTTTTCGGCTATACCGAGAGGGTTTACGCACAGACCTGATCTTTGGCGCTAACTTAAATTGAAAAAAAGGGGGGTATATGATTAGCGATTTGCAGATAGTCATTCGCCTAACTCTATCTTTAATTTTAAGCGGCCTGATTGGCTTGGAGCGGCAGATACTGCGCCGTAACGCGGGACTGCGTACGCATATCTTAGTTTGTATCGGCTCGTGTCTTATCATGTTGACATCGCTGTATGTTTTTGATATATATAAAAATACGGTATCCCTGGATCCTTCGCGTATAGCCGCAGGCGTGATTACGGGTATTGGTTTTCTCGGTGCCGGCCCGATTATCAGGGACAGCGAAGGAATAAAGGGGTTGACTACCGCCGCCAGTCTCTGGGTAGTTGCCGGGATCGGCATGGCAGTAGGTTGTGGTTTCTATCGCGCGGCTCTTTTTACCACGTTCTTATCCTTAACCGTCCTCTTTTTCTTCCGGCGTATGGAGGGAAAGATATTTCTGGATAGTAAATTTAGGGAATAATAAAAGAGAGGGGGCAGATATGGCTTTTAAAAAGAGATTAGAGGAAAAGATCCTGGATGTAGATGCGGCGATGCAGGGCAGTTTAAGTTTTAAGGAGCCGGTAAACCTGCGCATTAACGGTAAATTTGAAGGCAACCTGGAATCAAAGGGTAATCTGACTATCGGCCAAACAGCGATAGTTAATGCGGATGTGATGGGTGATAATATAATTATCGGAGGTAGGATAAGAGGCAGGATTACTGCCAAGGAAAGGCTGACCCTCCTTCCTTCGGCAGTGGTGGAAGGGGACATTTACCCGGCAAAATTAAATATTGCCGAAGGCGCGATACTCGAAGGCAGATGTTCGATGTTACACGATTTTTTAAATCCCGAAGAGCTGGCGCGCTATCTGGAAGTTGACCTAAATTCTGTTTTAGAGTGGGCGGGTTCAGGCAAGATTCCGGGAGCAAAAGACGGCGGCGACTGGAGATTTGAGCGCAAGGCGATTGATTCCTGGGTGGCTGCTGGGAAAATTAGCCGATAGGTAGTATCTATAATGAAGTAGATGCTGTCTGAGGTAGTCTCGCAAGGCCAAGTTATAAAAATAGAAAAAATGAGCGAAGAAAAACTTTTAACAGTCAGGGATGTTGCTGCGATTCTGGGGATTTCAGAGAAAGAGGTCCTGGATTTATCGGAGAACGGTTCTATTCCTGCGTATAAGGTCGGGGGAGTATATCTTCGTTTCAGGAGCGACCAGATAGAGGCTTTCAGGAGGTCATTTAAGGCTGCCGGAGGATCATCCAGGTCTAAAATAACCGGAGAGTATTCATTAAGAGAAAAGATCAGCGATTTCTTCTACTTTAATGACTTTTATATTTTATCGGCTCTTCTGATTTTATTAATATTGCTTATCATATTTCGGGGATATTAAATTATCATGATCTCTCATCCTGGTTACGCTGATTTGGGGTTTGCTAAGGTTGATACAGATAGGCAGGCGCGCAGGGGGTTTGCGGAAGTAATATATTGTCCGGGGAAGACCCTTCTGCATTTGAAGCGGATTGCCCGTGAGTTAATCAAGCATAAACAGGTTCTTTTACTTACTAAATTAGATAAGAAATCTTTCGGTTATCTTAAGAAATCGTTCCCCAGCCTGCGGTATAATTCAGCAGCCAGATTAGGTTACCTGGGGGGGAAGAAAATCAGCCCCAGGGGTTTAGTAGCGGTGATCTCTGCCGGGACTGCAGATATCCCGATAGCCGAGGAGGCAGCGGTAGTCCTTGAGGTTATGGGGAACCGGGTTTTAAAGCTTTACGACGTAGGGGTTGCCGGTATACATCGTTTTATGCATAATCTGGATTCCATCAGGAAGGCAAAGGTAGTAGTGGTGATAGCTGGTATGGAGGGCGCCCTGGCGAGTTTAGTAAGCGGATTAGTCAGCTGTCCGGTAGTGGCGGTTCCTACGAGTTGCGGGTATGGGGCGAGTTTCCAGGGATTGTCAGCGTTGCTGACTATGCTTAACAGTTGTTCTCCCGGAGTAGCGGTAGTGAATATTGACAATGGATTTGGCGCTGGATATTTTGCCGGTTTGATTAATAGGTGCTAGGTTTTAGCTAAATGCGCAATAATCGGGTTAGCTTAAAACAGGCCAGAGATTTCCACGGTCATTTAGGGCCATATCTGGTCTTAGGGATTTTAGCAGGAGAAGCCGCTCTCAAGCAATTAAAAGCTAAGAAACATTTTGGCCTGGATGTTAAAATCCGAGGGGTGGCTGAAAAACCGAAATCTTGCCTTATAGACGGTCTGCAACTTTCCACTGGCGCTACTTATGGTAAGGGCAATATCCGTATCTTAGATGGGTCGGTAGTTAAAATGATATTTCGTAATCGAGCTAATAATAAAAAAATTAAAATGGAGTTAAAAAATAAGATTATTGAAAAGTTAGAACAGGCAAAAACGCACAGGGACTGCGAAATACTGGCAAGGGAATTATATAAAACTGTACCATTAAAGATCTTTAACCTGATACCTAAAACCTAAAGATGGCCCTCTCCGGATTAGATATCTATAAACTTTTACCGAAGACTAACTGTCGGGAATGCGGGTTTGCCACTTGCTTGGCATTTGCTATGCAGCTGGCTAAAAAAGCAGTCTCGATTGATAAGTGCCCCTTTTTAAGCGAGGATACCAAGAAGGTGCTTGAGGCTTCTAGCTTACCTCCGATCAGGTTAGTTACAATCGGCACTGGAGAAAAGAAGTTAGAGGTAGGGAATGAGACTGTTTTATTCCGTCACGAAGAAAAGTTCCATCATCCTTGCGGCATAGGTGTTATCATTGATGACGACCTTGCCAATGCCCAGATAAAACATCAATTACAGGAAATCGGTAAACTGGGATTTGAACGCGTAGGGCAAAAGCTGGATATTAACCTGGTTGCCATAAGACAAAAAGGCGATAGGAAAAGATTCGTTGAGGCTGTTCGGGCTGTAAGGCGCGATTGTCAATTGGGGATGGTTTTGATGAGCGATGATATCCAGGCATTAGGTGAATCACTTGTTATACTTAAGGAAAAGAGGCCGCTTATTTATTGCGCAAAAGAAAATAACCTTAAAGAATTCGCTAAATTAGCTGATGATTTTAAAGTTCCGCTGGTAGTTTTTAACCAGGATCTTGAGAAGCTTTCCGCTATGACTAAGGAGTTGAATAATCTGGGAGTGCAAGATTTGATTCTGGACACCGGCAAAAAACCTATTCTCGAGAAGATCTGGGATTTAACCCAGATAAGGAGGCAGCCGTTAAAGAAGTCCAATCGCAGTTTAGGTTATCCGGTATTGGTGGCTGTGGACCAGAAAGATCCTCTTGAAGAGACGATAGAGGCAGCTACCTATATTACCAAATACGCCGGTATCGTCCTATTCAGCGGTAGAGAAGCTCCTCAGGCACTGGCCTTATTGACATTGCGGCAGAATATTTATACCGATCCGCAGAAGCCTCTGCAGATCGAGCCCAAACTTTATGCTGTAGGGGCGGTAAACCCCCAGTCGCCGGTGTTGGTAACTACTAATTTCTCTTTAAGTTATTATACTGTTTTGGGAGAGGTTGAGGCAAGCAAGATTCCTGCTTATATTATCAGCGTAGATACGGAAGGGATGTCAGTATTGACTGCCTGGGCAGCAGAGAAGTTCACTCCGGAGAAAATCAGCGATGTGCTAGCTAAATGCCCGGTAAAGGAGGAGGTGGCGCATAGAAAGCTGATCATCCCTGGTTATGTGGCGGTGATGAGCGGTGATCTGGAGGATAAATCCGGCTGGCAGATTATCGTCGGCCCTAAAGAGGCAGCAGGTTTACCTTCGTTTCTAAAAAATTTAAAATGAAAAAATTTAAGGTTACATTCTATCCGGATAACAAAACAGTTGAGGTAGGCCAGGAAAAAGCTATCCTTTCCGCTGCTATCTCTGCCGGGGTGCAGATCAATTCTGTCTGTGGCGGAGACGGGGTCTGCGGCAGGTGTAAGGTTATCGTTAAAAAAGGTGAAGTTTCTACCTTATCATCCGGGTTAATTACCGCCCAGGAAAGGCAGAATAATATTTATCTGGCCTGCGTTACTACGATAGAGAGCGATTTAGAAGTGGAGATTCCTGTTTCTTCCCGCTCATCTTTTGATCCTACTTTTGCCAATGGTTTGGATAAAGAACTAAGGGAAGCCTATCTGCCGTCTGAGGAGATTGAGCCGCTGGGGGTAATCTCTGATGACGAAGTCTTTGTCCACTCCCCTTTAGCGACAAAATTGTATCTGGAGCTGCTGCCGCCGAATTTAGATGATAAAGTCAGCGATTTGGATAGATTATACCGGGCGATTAAGCACAAAAAAAATTTCCCTTTATTGCAGACCGGATTGGTTAATATACGGGGTTTAAGCGACTTGTTGCGCCGGAGCAATTGGCAGGTTACCGTAACTTTAGGTAAGCGCAACGATGCTACAGAGTTGGTGTTAATTGAACCCCTGGATACTTCCAGCAGGAATTTCGGCTTAGCTATTGATATCGGCACTACCACCGTTTCCGTGCAATTGGTAGATTTAGTCTCCGATAAAATAATCGGTACCAGACTTACGTACAATAAGCAAGCTAGTTTCGGTTCTGATGTGATCAGCCGGATTATCCATGCGCAGAAGGAGAGTGGGCTTCAGGAATTACATCTGGCAGTTACCGAATGCCTGAATCAGATCATCGAAGAATTAGCCAAAGAACATCAGGTTGATCTTAATGACGTTACCTGTATCTCCTGCGCGGGAAATACTACGATGATTCATCTTTTACTGCGGATAGACCCGGCTTATATAAGGCGCCAGCCCTATGTGCCGACGGCTAATTTTCCTCCTACGGTCCGCGCCAGCGAAGCGGAAATAAGGATTAATCCGCGCGGGCTTTTATCTTGCGTTCCGGGGGTGGCTAGTTATGTGGGGGGTGATGTGGTGGCAGGGGTGCTTTCTAGCGGGCAATATAAGGAAGAAGACTTGAGCATTTTAATTGATATCGGCACCAATGGGGAGATTGTTTTAGGCAATAAAGATTTTTTGGTAGCCTGTGCTGCTTCGGCTGGCCCTGCCTTTGAAGGAAGCGGGGTTAGCTCAGGTATGCGCGCTACCAGGGGCGCGATACAATCCGTAAAAATTGACCCTGAGACTCTCGCGGTTAGTTTTAATACTATTGGCAATGCCGCTGCCTGCGGCATTTGCGGTTCAGGTTATATCGATCTTTTAGCGGAAATGTTGCGTTCAGGCGTAATAGATAAGAATGGCAAAATTAACCCCCAGGATACACCCCGTTTCCGTAAAGGAGAGAATGGTTTGGAATTTGTAGTTGTCTTTAAAGAGGAATCTGCGGGAGAGGATATATTGATTACTGAGGCAGATATCGATAACCTTAAGCGCGCCAAGGCGGCAATCTATTCCGCTACTTCGGTACTGGTCAAATACATGAATTTTGATTTTACCCAGATTAGAAAAATATTTATTGCCGGCGGATTCGGTAATTTTCTGAATTTAGAGAACGCTATTTTTATCGGATTATTGCCTGATTTGGCGCGGGAGAAGCTGATTTTTATCGGAAACAGCTCTTTAGCCGGGGCCAGGATGATGCTTCTATCCAGCGCGGCAATGAAAAGAGCGCGCGAGATTGCCAAAAAAATTACTTATTTTGAATTATCGGTCGAACCTAAATATATGGATGAATATATGGCAGCCTTATTTTTTCCGCATACAGATTTAGAACGCTTCCCAACTTTCAGGGCGCATTGACATGGCTTACGTGATTGCGATTGCCGGAAAAGGGGGCACGGGCAAGACTTCTTTGGCGGGTTTATTGGTGAAACTTATTAAAGAGAAAAAGTTAGGGTCTGTGTTAGCGGTAGATGCCGATCCGAATAGTAATCTGGCTGAGGTCTTAGGCTTGGAATTAAAAGAGACTATAGGCGCGATACTGGATAGGATTTCAGGGCACCCGGAAATGGTACCTGTTGGTATGCCCAAAGACAGATTTATTGAATACCAGATACAAAGCGCTATCCAGGAAGATGAGGGATTTGATCTTTTGACGATGGGCAGGCCCGAGGGTCCGGGTTGCTATTGTTATGTGAATAATGTGTTGCGTAATGTAATGGCCAAGTTAATCCGGGATTATGATTATGTTATTATCGATAATGAGGCAGGATTAGAGCATCTTTCGCGCCGGACCACCCGCAGCGCGGATGTGTTATTAGTTATTTCTGACGCTACCGCGGTAGCCTTGCGCGCCGCTAGCCGGATCAGCCTTTTAGCTAAAGAATTAGAGATTAAGGCCAAGAGAAAACTTATTTTAATTAACCGTTCTGATCAAGAGGTAGATAAAGTAAAAGAGCTGGATTTAGAATATATAGGGAATATTCCTTTGGATAACGCATTAGCCCAATTGAGCCTTGAAGGCAAGTCTTTGCTGGGTTTAAGAGATGATGCAATCAGTGTGATGGCCCTGCGTAAGCTGGGAGACAGATTATGGTTAAAGAATTAATGCTGGAAAAATGGTCAGGGGTAGTTGCCCGGGTGCAGATAGGTGCGACTAAAGAAGAAGGTGGTAGCCGCAGTAACGTAGTTAAAGTCGGCGGACAGGCAACTCTGCCGTTTTTATTTGCTGAAGCAGCTATTCCGCAGAAGCCGGTTATTGCTTTTGAAATCTGGGATATCCCTCCTCAGGAATGGCCGGAAGAATTATCTAGATGCTATGGCGGCTCCTTAAAAGATCCTCTGCTTTGGGCAAAAAAATGCGTAGAGGAATTCAAGGCAGAACTCCTTTGCATAAGATTACAGGGTGCGCATCCTGATTTCGGGGACAAAACGCCACAACAGGAGGCAGCACTGGTCGAAGAGTTGTTAAAAGCGGTTTCGCTACCTTTGATTATTCTCGGGTCTGGTGATGATGCCAAGGATAACCTGGTTCTACCTGCCTGTTGTGAGGCTGCTAGAGGGGAGCGTTGTCTGGTCGGCAATGCCGTGCAGGATAATTATAAAACTCTGGTTGCCGCTGCTTCAGCTGACGGCCACAGTATTATTGCCGAATCCCCGATAGATATTAATATCGCCAAACAGCTGAATATTCTTATCTCTGATATGGGATTGCCGCTTGAGCGTATTGTCATTAATCCGACTATCGGAGCATTGGGTTATGGGTTAGAATATGCTTATTCTATAATGGAGCGTGCCCGCTTAGCTGCCTTATCGGGAGATAAGACCGTAGCTTCTCCTTTTATCTGTTTTGTCGGACAGGAATCTTGGCGGGCAAAAGAAGCCAGAGCGAGTATGCGAGAATTTCCTGCTTGGGGAGAGGAATCGGAACGTGGTATAATTTGGGAAGCGGTTACAGCTGTCGCGCTGATGCAGGCGGGAGGGGATATTCTAGTAATGCGTCATCCCAGAGCAATAGAGAAAATAAATAAGTATATAGATAAGCTAATGAGTTAATTTAGGGTAAAATAAAAATGTTTATAGTCGGCGAGTTGATTAATGGGATGTATAAAAAAATCGGCCAGGCAATTAAAGCCAAGGATAAAACCGTAATTCAAGAGTGTGCCCTTGGGCAGGTTAAGGCAGGTGCGGATGTACTGGATATAAACTGTGGTCCGGCCTCGGCTAATCCGCTTTCAGATATCCAATGGTTAGTAGAGGTAATCCAGGAGGTAACTGACCAGCCGTTAGCGCTTGATTCAAGTAAGCCGCAGGTTATTGAATCCGGTTTAAAAGTAATCAAGAATAAAGTCATGATTAATTCCACGACCGCGGACCAGGAGAAATTGGATTTATTGATACCCCTGGCCAAGAAATATAATGCCAAACTGATCGGCCTGGCTATTAGCGCCAAGGGTATTCCGCAGAATAAAGACCAACGCCTGGAGTTAGCCGCTAATATTGTGGCTAACTGCGCAGAGCAAGGATTCCCCGTTGAAGATTTATATCTTGATCCGATAGTTTTGCCGGTTAATGTTGCCCAGGCGCAGATGCGGGATATTTTGGAAGCTATCCGTGAATTTAAGATTATATCCGAACCGCCCCCTAAGACGATAGTCGGGTTAAGCAATGTCTCGCAAGGTAGTTGCGCCAGGGGACTTATCAACCGGATATTTTTGACCATGGCGATAGCTTATGGTCTAGATGCAGCTATCCTGGATCCTCAGGACAAAGAGTTGATGGATGCGGCGATAACAGCGGAGTTAATCCTCAATAAACAGATATATTGCAGTTCCTATCTGGAGGCCTACAGAAAAAAATAAAATGAGCGCAAAAATTGTCAGGCATATTTTTCGTTTTAGCGGTTTCCGGGCAAGTTTTAAGTTAGCGTTAAAAGGAATTCTTTATCTTTTTTTATACCATCGCAATATGCGGATTATCTTCATGCTGGGGATCGTTGCGCTTTTATCCGGCATCCGATTCCAGCTAAAGGGGATTGAACTGGTGGCGCTTTGTATTACGGTAACCCTGGTATTAATGGCGGAGATTTTTAATACTGCGGTCGAAATGATGATGGATATACTCACCGATGCATACAATACCAAGGTCAAGCTGATTAAGGATATTTCCGCTGCGGTGGTTGTGCTTACTTGCCTTAATGCGGTAGCTGTTGGTTACATAATTTTCTTAAGGAAATTATTCAGATAGGGATTTTTGGCGGCGTAACTTTAGCCTGATAGAGTAGTCGGCTCATACTTAATGAGCGCATAAGTTATAAAGCCGCGATGTTCTAAGTAAGCGACATAACTTATTGTGCGAATTAATCCTCGGCAATTTCATTGCCGAGGACCCAAGTTGGTTGTGATTGAATATTTTGGCGGCGTAACTTTAGCCTGATAGAGTAG
>Ga0172369_10000938_pt1 | contig 43350 bp, 42 predicted proteins | sample LakKiv25m_FD_114539 | JGI IMG/M metagenome (GOLD analysis project Ga0172369, IMG submission 114539) | Freshwater microbial communities from Kabuno Bay, South-Kivu, Congo - kab_022012_11.25m | ecosystem: Environmental > Aquatic > Freshwater > Lake | place: Democratic Republic of the Congo...
ACGACATGTATCTGCACATGGAATCGAAGGGCGCGCAGATTCTCGTCGACGCCCGCAAGTTCGACGACGCGGCGCGCCGCACCTTCGAGCAATCGAAGAAGGTTCTCCTCGTCGTGCGGCCGGAGAGCATGAAAATAGTCGACAGCTCCGCCTCCGGGGATGCTTCGAACGTATTCGAGGGCGAGGTCGACCACTTCATATTCGAAGGTTCGGCCATCCGCTACTGGCTCAGGGCGCTCGGCTCCATGATCATCCTCGACGCCTTCGACCCCGGTGAAACGGGAATACGGAGCGGCGCGGTCAAATTCCGCATAGACCCTTCGAAAGTCCACCTGATCGCGCTATAATTGCCACGAGGCACATCATGACCCCCACAATCGGCATCAATCTTCCGAACGGCAGCTATGATCCTGATGCCACGCGACACTACCTCTCGACATTCCAGAAAAACGGCTTCGATGCCGTCGAAATCTGTCTCGACACCTACCCCCTGATCGTCGATGGCGAAATCTGCGAGCTCTGGGTTGAATATGTCGGGCGCATGCTCAAGGAATTCCCCTTCAGGTATTCGGGGCACATAGGCCGAGGCCTCGATCTCAGAGACTTGCGCCACAAAGAGAAGCACCGCGCAGTGCTGAAGGCCTCGATCGACATCTGCGCGCGCCTGGGCCTCTCGCCCCTCGTACTGCACTACGAGGTCAGAGGGCGCGATCAGGAGGCGGAGCGATATTTCGTCGAGGCCCACAGGGAAGCGGCCGAGTACGCCGAACAGAGAGGCGTGCTCATCGTGGTCGAGAACATCGAGGTCGAACTCGTGGAGCCGGTGGTCGAGCTCGTCGCGGAAGTTGGCGAGCCGAACCTGCGCATGGCCTTCGACACGGGCCACGCCTTCCTCGCCTCGCACTACTTCAATTTCGATTTCCTGGAAGCTTTCAAAAAGACGCTGCCCTACCTCGCGCACCTGCACCTGAGCGACAACACCGGCATCTTCGAGGAGCTCCGCATCGCCGACAGGCCGAAGTACGACTTCCTGCCCATGGGCTACCGGTTCGAGTACGGCCGCGGCGACATCCATCTGCCGCCCACCTTCGGAAAGATCCCTTATCCCGAGCTGTTCTCGATCCTGGGCGGCATCGACTACAGGGGCATCTACCTCTGCGAGTACTACGTGGAGCGCTTTTTGCCTTTCGGCGAACTCGTGCAGCGGCGCATCCGCGAAGGCGTGCTCGCGGGCAGATCACAGGCTTGACGGGGCCGATCCGGTCCCTCTATCCTCTGATTAAAAGAAAAGGCGCCCCCGCCGTCGCGACGGGGGCGCCCACACTTTAGCCACTTACGCCACTCCGACTCATTTCATGAGCACATTCTTCACGAATTCCTTGATCATGTAGTCTTTGTACGGAGCCGGGAACCATGGGATCGCGTTGTTCTTGCGATCTTCCTCGGTGAGGAGTGTACCCTCGATGGTCATGTCGGAGCGCGCGGGATAGGCGCCGACCATCTGGAATTTCTTGAGCTGCTGCTCTTTCGACTGGATGAAGCTGATCCACACGAGCGCCGCCGCCTTGTGGGGCGCATTCTTCAGCACGCCCAACGTGTCGCCGCCGCCCGCGAGTCCCATCTTGGGAATGTACATCTTGGCGCGTTTGAAGAGGTTGCCCTTGGAAATCATGTCTTTGACGTTATCGTCCCACGCGACGGTCATCGAGAGCTCGCCGCCGTTCATGCGGATGATGGAGTCGTTGTTGGACACGGTGATGGTCAACTTGTTCTTGTTGTCGTTGAACCACTTCCACACGAGGTCCCAGTTGGCCACCTTGGCAGGCATGAGTTCCTTGTCGCCCTTGTACTTTTCGAGGCCGCCCGCCAGCGCGCCGATCGCGGTGTGCACGAAGGACTGGCCCGAGCCGCCCTTGGATGGATCGCAGAAGCCGAACTCCATCGGGTGGGCATTGATCCACGCGACGAGCTGGTCCCAGGTCTGGGGAGGATCCTTCACTCTGTCCGGATCATAGAGGATGCCCGTCTGGTTTCTGTGGAACGGAGCAAGGTAGCCATTGATCAGCACGCCTTCCTGCACTTCCCAGGAATTGTTCGGGAACTTGTTGTTGTCCGGCAGGGTATTCCGGATAGGCCCATAGAAGAGGTTGAGGTCGGTGGTCGTCTTGACCCACTGGCCACCCACGATCATGGTGTCGATCGTGCCGGTCTGCATGTCTTTCTCGGCGATGGCTTTGTTGAAGTTCGCGGTCTGATCGCCGATGATGACATTGGCCTTGATGCCGTACTGCTTCTCGAAGTCGGCCGCCGCCTCCTTGAAGTAATCAGGGAAGTACCAGGCGTAGAAGGTCACGGAGCCCTCCGCCTTGGCCGCCGCGACGATGCTGTCCCAGTTCGCGGTCTTGAGGTCGATCGTAGGCCCCGCCGCGAACGCGATTCCCGCCACTACCGTCAGGGCGAGCATCAACATCAGGAGTTTTTTCATAAAACACCTCCTAAGAAATGCTTATTATTTTCGACTTCTACAGCTTTCCTAAAGAAGCCGATAAATAATCCGATTTCAGGAAATTCTCCACCGCAAAGAGCATGATGATGTTCGGGATCATCATGATGAGGGCCACCACGCTCGCATTCGTGCGGATAAAGTTGTAGCCGAGGAAGGAGTACAGAATCGTCGGGATGGTCTCGAAGGTCGGAGTTCCGATGACGAAGGTGAGGTTGAACTCCTCGATGCTGGTCGTGAACGCGAAGACCATGCCCGCGAGCAATCCCGGACGCACCATGGGCAAAAATATGTCCTTGATCTTGATGAAGGTGTTCGCTCCCAGGTTCTCCGCCGCATCGATGATGTCCTGGGGGATCGCCTCGAAACTCGTGGTGAGGACACGGATCATGTAGGGCAGACCCATGAGTGTGTGGGCGAGCACAAGGCCCAAGAAATTCTGCGCGAGCCCGAAGGCGGTGAACACCCGGCTCAGGAAGAGGGCCACCACCATGCCCGGCATGATGATCGGCAACAGCACGATGGTCTGGAAGAACTTCTTGCCCGGAATCTGTTTGCGACCGAGCACGTACGCAGTCGGCAGCGACAGAATGAAAGAAAGCAGCACCGCGCAGGGAGCGAGCGAGTAACTCGTTTTGAGCGCGCGGATGATGTTCGTGTACTTGAACACATAGATCCACTGGCCCCACGAGAGCTTGCTCGGCAGGATGCTGGGGTAGGACCAGGGGTGATTCGGATCGACGAGTGACCAGAGCACCGTCATGAAGATCGGCACGCCGACCCACAGCACCTGCACCAGAATGAAAAAGACTGTCAGGAGCGTGGTGAAGTTTTTCTTGCGGCTGGCCTGACGCACATACAAGGGGATGTTCCGCGTTGCTCGTGCCATCTCACTTCCCCCCTGTGACGAATTCCGCCAGACGCGAGTATATCCAGGTGATCAGGAGCGTCGTCAGAATGATGATCACGCCGAGCACCGCCGCCTTGTCCCACTCCTGGAACAGCGTGGCCGTATTGCGCATCCGGAGGGCAATCGAAGGCGGATAGGTCGGGCCCGCCACGCTCATGATGGCGAAGTCGCCGAAGGCCTTGATGAACATGAGGATCATGGACACCAGGATGCCGGGCATCGCCAACGGCACATAGATACGGAACAGCACCGAGAAGGTGCCCGCACCGAGGTTTCTGGCCGCGTCTATGGTGTCGTCGCGGATCGAGGCCAGAGAACTCGAAAGAATGAGCAGCACGAAAGGCAGGTTCTTCCATACCTGGATCGCCACCACTCCCCAGCCGAACTTGTCGTTGAGCATGCGCAGCGGCTTTTTGATGATGCCGACCGCGAGCAGTGCCTCGTTCACGATGCCGTGATATGAAATCAGGTTGATGATGAGGAAGGCCGCCACGAGCGCCGGAATGAAGAGCGGAATCTTGATGAGCGACGCGAGAAAGCGCTTCCCCGCCCCACCCTTCCTCAGGAAGAGGGCCACCGGAAATGCGAAGAGAAGGGTTCCGATCGAGCTCATGAGCCCCATCTTCAGCGAGAAGAGGATCGAGTCGAGCGATTCCTTGTCGTGGAAAATCGTCACCCAGTTCGCCACGGTGAACTGCGATTTTCCGGTGACGCTCAGAATGCCAAAGCTCTGGGTGATCGTGATGAAAATCGACGAGCCGATGAACAGCACGATGAAGCCGACGCCCGGAATCAGCAACAGATAATCGATTGCCAAACCTCGATTTTTTCCCATGGCGCCTACTCCAGAAACTGAAACGCGGTTTCGTCGATGCCGAAGGCGGCGGTATCGCCCGGTTTGAGGTGCGCGGTGCTCTCCGCGTGAGCCCGCAATCGCGTGCCCTCGGCGTCGAGGAAGAGATCGATGGCATCGCCCATGAAAATCGCGTGCAGGATGGTCGCCTCGACTCTATTCGCGGCGCCGCCGCGATACTGCACGACATTCTCGGGCCGGAAGCTGAATTTGACCGTGTCGCCGACAGCGGCGCGCAGATCGCCCACAAACGCCCACAGCCTGCCGAAGGGGAGCTCCAGCTGCACGCGCGTCCCCTCGCGCGCCACAATCCGCCCGCTCAGGATGTTCGCGAGACCGATGAAGCCCGCCACGAAACTCGTCGTGGGGTGGAGATAGATCGATTGCGGATCGCCCACCTGCTCGATGTGGCCCTGGTTCATGACGACGATACGGTCGGATATCGCGAGCGCCTCGTCCTGGTCGTGCGTCACATAGATCGAGGTAATGCCGAGCCGCTTCTGCATCTCTTTGATCTCGACGCGCACCTGCACGCGCAGCTTCGCATCGAGATTCGAGAGCGGTTCATCGAAGAGCAAGATGTCGGGCTGGGTAACGATGGCGCGGGCGAGAGCCACACGCTGCTGCTGTCCTCCCGAAAGCTGCGCTGGCATGCGCTTTTCCATACCGGAGAGGCTCATCATCTCGAGCGCCTTGTCGACTCTGGTTTTCTGCTCGGCCTGGGGAATCTTGCGCATCTTGAGCCCGAAGGCGATGTTGTCCCAGACATTCATGTGGGGAAAAAGCGCATACGACTGAAAACACATGGCGGTATTGCGCTTGGCGGGAGGAATGTTGTTCATCAACCTGTCGTTGAAATAGATTTCGCCCTGATCCGGCTGATAGAATCCTGCGATGGTGCGGAGCGTGGTCGTTTTGCCGCAGCCCGAAGGCCCGAGGAGTGTGACAAACTCGCCTTCCTCGACTTCGAGACTCACATGGCTTACCGCAGCGACATTGTCGAAATTCTTGACAAGATCCCTAAGAATCAGTCTCGACATACGCTCCTCTCCTGATGCTCAGTGTGTTACAGCTCGCCCCCGTAACCGAAGGCCTTCTCCCACAGATCGCGAACCGCGCGGAGTGCCGCGGCGGAATCGCCCTTCGGGCTGAATTCAAAACCGATGTGCCCTTGATACCCCTGACGCTGCAGTTCGACGAGCACCGCTGTCCACTGCCCGCGGCCTGTGCCGGGCTCGTGCCTTCCTGGATAATCGGCGACATGCACATGCCCGATCGCGCGCGAATATCGGTGGGCAATTTCGAATGGGTCCTCGCCCATCATCGCCAGGTGATAGAAATCGCAGAGTACCTTGAGTCTGGGATCGCCGATCTCCCGCACGATATCCACGGCGGCATCCATGGACGCAAGGTAGTAGCCACCATGGTCGAGCACGGTGTTCAGCGGCTCAAGCACAATGGAAATATCCTCTGGCACCCGCCCCATGATGCGCCTGAGCCCTTCGATCACGTTCCGCCGCTTGTCCGCGTCCGGGATTCCGGGGCACGAGTGCAGCACCTTGCCGCCCTCTCCGAGCTCATTGGTCAGCACCATCAGAAGCGGCGCGCCCAGTCTTCGCGCCACGGGAATACTTTCCTCGATTTCGCGCAGAAGCGCCGGATGGGTCGAGGCATCGATGAGATCGCCCGCCCGCTGGCCGCTGAAATTTATTATGGAGACTCCGTGCGCGACCGCGGCTCCTGCGAGCGCGTCGAGGTTCTTGTCCTTCCAACCCCAGAACTCGATCGAATGAAATCCCAGCTCCGCGATGCGCCGGATTTTTTCCTCCGAGGGCAATTCCGGATAGAGCATTTCGAAGCAGATCGCCGGCTTCATATCGTCCGCTCCTCGGGCAGCGTTTCCATCATGTGTTCGACCCAGGCGATGGCACTCTGGTAAAACTCCGAAAAACGGGGTTGGATCTCCATCATCAGAACACCGCGGTAGCTGCGTGCGAACATGGGAAACAGTTTCGAGTATGGAATGCTGCCCGAACCGGGAACAAGGTGCAGATCGCCGAGCCCCTGGAAGATCATGTCGATGGGTCTCGAGAATCCCCCGGAGGGCTTGCCGAAATTATCGTGGATATGGACATGAACGAGCTTCGGCAGGACAGCCGCGAGTGCGTCCTCCATGGAAAATCCGCACTCGTTCGCGCTGATGAAAGCATGCCCGAAATCGAAACATATACCGAGATTTCTCGAATTCACCACAGAGACGACCGCCGCGAGCTGGCGCGGATCGATGCGGTACGTCGCTTCGCCCCAGCCCTGATTGAAGATGTTTTCGACCGCCACGGTGACGCCGCGAAGTTCGGCATACTCGGCAATGCGCCGAAGCCGCTCCGCTTCGTCCGCCCAGCGCTCAGCCGCGACGCGCACGTCGAGGGGGTCGATCTCTCCGGCTTTCTCAGGGTGCTGGCGCCCATCGATCCAGCTCCCGTGGTAGACGACCACGCGCGCCCGTATCTCGGCGGCGAAATCGATGGTGGCCTGAAGCGCGGCCGCATGAATTTCCGGGTAAAGGGCATCAGCGAGATTGAGCGCGTCGGGCGCGTGCACCGAATACGAAAAAGAATACCTGTCGAGAACGCGCTTCGCCTTCGCCAGATGCAAGAGGGCGAGGTTCCCGTTGAGGATGCAGTCGAGCCCGTGCACCGGTATTTCGACATGCGAAAAACCGGCCAGCTCGAAATTCCGCAGCAGGCCATCGAGCACCATGAGATTGCCATTGATCGTGCTCGAGTCCGCGTTGATCCCGATTTTCGGCAACATCATCTGTAGTGTAGAACTGAAAACGTTTGCAAGCAAGTCAATATTTGATTTTTTTTAGTCTGCGAAAAGAATATGTTTAGCAATCAGCGCAGAAAGAACCCCATGCAGACCAGATCGTCGTAACGCCCCTCGAATTTTCGCTTTTTGAGATGCGCGCCCTCTTCGAAGAATCCCTTCTTTTTATAGAGAGCTCTCGCCGTCATGTTGGACGCGAAGACCTCGAGTTCGAGCTTTTCGAGGCCGAGCTGCTTCGCCTGGGCAATGCACGCATCCATGAGCGCGCTTCCGATGCCCTGTCCGCGCACATCCTGCTTTACCCCCATGCCGAGCGTTCCAATGTGGGCAAGTTCCTGGATGCCGCCGATATTGATGTCGATCCACCCCAGCAGTGCATCGTTCCCGTCGTAGGCGCCGAGCACCGGATTCCCCGCCTTCTCGTGCGCGCCGAGGTACTTCTTCGTGTCTTCGAGCGCGAATCGAAGTGTGGCGAACAGATACTTGCCTTCGTCTTTGATCGCGTTGACGAGCGCCAGATACGCTTCGGCATCTGCCGTGCCGACCGGATGGATGACATAGTTCATACGCACCTCAAAATGCTCATAATTCTGCGAGGTCGCCGGTTGGTCATCGTCTGTCCTACGAACGACCCTTCGACGAGCTGATCCTCACATTTATTATGACTGCAAGCGCGATGACGAGGCCCACGAATGCGTCCTGCACATACGCGTCGGTGCCCATGAGCACGAGCCCCGTTCTGACCTCGGCCATGATGAAGGTTCCAATGAATGTACCGAGGATACTGCCCACCCCGCCCGACATCGAGGTTCCTCCGATGACTCCCGCCGCGATGGCCTCGAGTTCAATGCCGGAACCTTGGGTAGGTGTCACCGTTTTCAGGAATGCCAGCGAAATGAGCGACGAAAGTCCGGCCGCCGCTGCGGTCAGCATGAAACAAATCCTTTTTATTCGCATAGTCTTTATGCCAGAAAGCTCAGCTGCGAGCCGATTGTCGCCGGATGCAAAGACTTTTACGCCGAATGCAGTTCTGTGCAGGACATAGAAGGCGAGGCCGCCCCAGGCAATCAGCCAGAACACCTGCACAGGAATCGTCCCGAAGAGTTCCGCCCTGCCAAATGCGTCGAAAAAGAATGAATCCTGCAAGAAAGAAATTGGTTGCCCCTGAGATAAGACCATGGCAATCCCGCGGAAAATCATCATCGTCGATAGAGTTCCGATAAATGAATTGATGCCTGTCGCCGAAATGAGCGTTCCGTTGATGAATCCCAATACGAGCGCGGCAAGAAATCCTATGAGTGCGGCGATCCAGATATCCACTCCGAGATTTTTGATGAGTATTCCCGCGACAACTCCCGTGACCGCGTATATGGCCCCCACAGAAAGATCAAACTCACCTGACACAATAAGCATCGTCATGGCCATCGCAATGATGCCGAGCTGGGCCGTCTGTCGGAGAAGATTGAAAAAATTATACGCGGTGAGGAATACGGGCGAAGTGATGGTGAAGAATATCGCGATCAGTACTGCCGCGATTATGACACCTAAATCTCTGCTCACGCTGGTTCTGAATGAATTCTTTTTCTTCGCAGGTTTCAAAGTATCCATGATTTTTCCTTTCTCCTCACTAGCTCATTGCGTGGAAAAAGAGATTTTCTTTTGTAAGACTGTCCTTCTCCAATACGGCTTTCGCCTGGCCCCTGTTCAGTACCAAGATTCTATCGCATAAAAGAAGCAATTCATCCATCTCAGAAGAGGCAACAATGATGGTGTAGCCTTCCGCGGCGCGAGATTCAATTATCTCCGCGATTTCGCTCTTCGCGCCGACATCCACTCCGCGAGTGGGCTCATTCAAAACCAGAATGGAAGGCGAAAGCGCGAGCCATCGGGCGAGCATCGCTTTCTGCTGATTGCCGCCACTCAGGGCAGAGATATAATCCTTCGGATTGGATATTTTGATCGAGAGCCGCTGTGCCATATCATGTGCCATTCCCAGATAATATTTTTCATTATATGCGGATATATTTTTTGCTCTGCTCATGCTGGCCATGCCGATATTCTTGGCAATATTCATGTTGGGAAAAATTCCCTTGCTTTTTCGGTCTTCCGGAAGATAGCCGATGCCAGATTCCATCGCCTTAACAACACTCATGGCGCCGATATTCTTTCCGTGCACAAATATGGAGCCTTGTTCGGGCGGTGGCAAACCGAACAGGCTTGCTATGAGTTCCGATCTTCCCGAACCCTGAAGCCCTGCGATACCAAAGATTTCTCCTTTGTGGACGGAAAAACTTATATTGCTGTAATGTTTGGCCAGCGATATGGACTTTGCTTCCAAGGATATCTCCGAACCTGAAAAATCTTTCAATGTCCGGCTTCGATCGTTGATCGACCTTCCGGTAATAAGCTTCGATAGTTCTTGTGCCGAAAATGCTTCTTTCTGTAAGTGACCCACATTCCGGCCATCTCGAAGCACGAATATCTCATCTGAAAGTTCCATGAGCTCATCGAGAAGATGGCTCACAAAAATAAAAGCGATGTCCTGCTCATCCTTCAAACGTCTGATCGATTCAAACAGGCGCTCTACTTCTGGCGCCGATAATGCCGTGGTCGGCTCGTCAAGTATGATGAGTCTCGCATTTCTCGAAAGGACTCTCACGAGCAGCGCAAGCTGCTGTTCGGCAGCCGAACACTCTCCGATGGGCACATCCGGATTGATATCCTCATCCAGAAATTTCCTGTACAGCTCAATACATTTGTCATTCATGAACTTCCAGTCCGGCCTCCCATGAGCCGACGGAATCCTGGGACCTAAAAAAACATTCGCGGCGATTGAAAGATGAGGACAAATCGGTATTTCCTGATGAAAGACGCTTATTCCCTTCGCTTCCGCCTCCGAGACATCATGAGGCCTGTACATGCCTCCAGCATAACGCATCTCGCCGGAATCAGGAAAAGCAGCGCCGCACATAATGCGTATGAGCGTAGACTTGCCGGCGCCATTCTCTCCGGCGAGCCCTATGATTCTCCCAGGAGTCGCTTCAAGCGACACTCCTTTAAGAGCTTGCGTGCTGCCAAAATGCTTCGAGATATTCTGCACTGAGAGGAGGTCGGACACGTGAGCATCTCCTTGCATATCAAAGGGACGGCGCCGAATGGCGCCGTCCTTACAACGGCACGATCACCGCAGCTTTGCTGAAGATTGTATCAGCGATATCCTTGTGCAGCCAGCTTAATCACATCATCGACATTTTCCGCCGTCACTGGCGCAATCCCAGTATTTATATCGCAGGGCGTAAGGTTGTATTTCTTGAGCAGGTAGAGCTCCATGACGCCATGGAATCCCTGCAGGTACGGTTGCTGATCGATGGTGAACTGCGTGTTCCCTTTCTGGATCGCGTTCAGTTCATCGGTCACGAGGTCGAATCCGCCGCCCATGACCTTGCCCTTGAGGTGGTCGCGCTCGATGATCTGGGCGATCGCGCTCCCCGTGATTTCTTCGACGCCGAACATCCCCTTGATGTTGGGATTCGCCTGCAGCGCGCTCGAGATGAGCGACACCGCGCGCACCATGTCCGTGCCGGTTGCGACGACCCTATACTTGAATTTGCCAGTCTGCGCGTCGAGCACATCCTTGACACCGCGGATTCTGTCTTCCAGGTTCTCCGCGCCGGCCGTATGGATCGTGAGCAGCACGTCGCCGCCATTCGGCAGCAGTTTTACGATCTGCATGCCCATGGAGCGGCCGGCATCGTAGTTGCCCTGGCCGATGTAGGCCAACCTGCCGCTCGCGGGAGCGTCGGCATTGATCGCGATGACGGGAATGCCCTTCGACATGGCTTCCTTGACCACGGCGTTGAAGGCGTTCGCGTCGGGCATGGTCATCGCGATGCCATCCACCTTCTGGGCGATCGCGGATTTTACGAATTCCACCTGCTGCTGGATGTCGAATCCGCTCGGCCCCGTGTAGACCACATCGGCGCCGACAAGTTTGCCCGCGTCCTCAGCGCCTTTTCGCACAGGAACAAAGAAGGGAACCGCCGTAGCGTGGGTGATCACCACGAACTTGTATCGCTTCTGCGCCTGCGCACTGACATCGAAGATCATTACTGCAGCCAGCAGTAATACCAACAACACTGACAGAAATCTCTTCATAATGGCCTCCCACACTATGATTTCATGAAGCCGCAACGGGCTCATGGAAATGACCGCATGCGCCTGTGCCCGCGGGCGCGAAACGCCTGAAATTCGCACGCGCGAATTTCTAAAAACGTTTTCAGACATCGATTAATTCTCATGCACGAATTTCCATTTGTCAAGAAAATCCTGACTTGTTTTCTCAGATTTGACGAAAATTCATCTCCTTCGGGCGATGTCGAAGTGCATCGCGAGGCGCCCAGCGCGAGCGCATCGGTCTAATTTCAGGAGAATGCCTGCTGGTCAGCCCATCGCCGCCTTCCACCTCGCGAGCACCGTGTCCATGTCTTCGTTCATCACGGGGTCGGGGGACTTACGGTTCGGATGCGCATCGAACCAGGCGAGCGAGCGCCGAATGCCTTCGGCAAAACGCACGCGCGGCGCAAACCCGGGCACAACGCGGCGGATTTTTGAGTTGTCGAACAGCACGCTCACCGCCTTGTCTCCCAAAAGCCCGGCGCCGCGCTCAGGCCGGACGCGCGCGACGAAATCCGAAGGGATATGCACTATCTTGGGCCGTACCCCCAGCGCTTCGGCGGTAATCGCGTAAATGGCCTCCCAGGTGAGATGCTCGTCGGAAGTGATGTGAAATGCCTGGCCGATCGCCTCGCGCTTTCCCAGAAGTCCAACGAGCCCCACCGCGAAATCCGAGGCGTGCGTGAGCGTCCACAGCGACTGGCCATCGCCGAGCACGATCACCTCCAGACCACGCAGCATGCGCCACGCGAGCCCATACCCGGGTGAGCCGAAACAGCTCGGAACCCAGCCGTCGTCGTAGGTGTGCGAGGGACGCACGATCGTGTAGGGTAGCGCCGGAGCGCCGGAAGTCAGCACGCGCTCGCATTCGATTTTCAGCCTCGCATACTCCCAATACGGATTTTCGAGCGGCGTTTCCTCGGTGATCACGGGGGTGAGCGAAGGCTTCTTATACGCGGATGCGGTGCTGATCAGCACATACTGATCGGCGAGCCCGCTGAAAATCTCGATATCGGCCTGCACATGTTCGGGTCGAAACGCCAGAAACTGCACCACGGCGTCGAAATGCCGGCCGCGGAGCGCGGCTTTGGATGCCTCGACATCGCGGATATCAGCCCTGATGAGCGAAACGCCGGCCATTTCCTTTTCGGGATGTGTTCCCCTGTTCAGGTGAACGACTTCGTACCCTCTGCGAAGCGCTTCGAATGTGCAGGCGGTCGAAATATTGCCCGTGCCACCGACGAAGAGAATTTTCATTCAAGACCTCTCAAAAAGGATGATAGTTGATCATTCGAAGTTATACACGCACCCAGCCGCCCGTCTGATTGCTCCGGATCGCGGCCTCGACAATGCGTACATTCGTGTGCCCCTCTTCGAAATTGGCATAGAGCGGGGCCTCGCCGAACAGGATAGACCGATAGAAATTGTCGATCATGCTCCGCTGAGCGGATGAAATTGTCTCTATCGGCGTATCGGGAGCGATGACCGCTCCTTGTCCGGCGTTTGAAATGACACCCTGTCCATTCAATATCTGCGTGGGTTCACCGCGTCTTCCGATGATCGCGATGCCTGGATTTTCCTTTGACCAGCGCAGGGAAGCTTTGCTACCATCGATCTCGAAGCTGAGGCCACTTGTTTGCCCCGCGCTGACCTGTGACACCGTCAGGGAGCCGTGCGCGCCGCCTTCGAAGCGGAGCAGTGCACCCGCGAAGTCTTCGGTGTCGACGGGTTTTCCCGTCCGGCTCGGAATAAATGTAGCGAAATCGGCAACAATGTCGGCGACGTGCTGTCCCAGAAGATACTGGGCCATATCGATCCAGTGGGAGCCGATATCGGCAAAAGCACGCGATGGTCCGCCGAATCGCGATTCGATCCGCCAATCATAATCGCTCTCTGAGAGCAACCAATCCTGAAGATAGGTGCCGAACACCGCATACACTCTGCCCAGCCCGTCATCGGCAATCAGCGCGCGAATCCGCGGAATGACTGAGTAATATCTATAGACAAAATTGATTGCTGTTTTGATTTTTCTTGTCTGCGCGCGTTCGACCAGATCAGCCGATTGCGCCGAATTCACCGTGAGCGGTTTCTCCGAGAGGACATGACAGCCCGACTCTATGCAATCCTTATTGATCTCATAATGAAGGATGTTGGGCGTGCAGTTGTGTACAACATCGATATTGGTGCCCGACAGCATCGCGCGATAATCGGTAAAATGAGACGGTATCTGATATTTCGAGCATATTTCCTGCCCTTTCGCTTCGTCCCGCGTGGCGATGGCCGCGAGTTCCGCGTAGCCGGATGCTTCAATCGTCTTGATGGCCTCAATCTGGGCGAGGCCGATCTTTCCGGCTCCGATGAGCCCTATGCGCAGTTTTTTCATGCATTCTGCTGCAATGAAAACACTATTTCTCTTACAGCCTTGATCTGTGGCTGTGTGAGATTGAGCACATCGCTGTTGTGCGCCCCCGTCGCAGCGGCTTCAACAAGAATGAGTTTTGTGTCCGGCATTGTCACGGTGGTGTGCCACAGCCCTCGCGGGATATTGTAGACCCTGCCCCGCTCCATAGAGAGCGCCCGAAACTCCAGAGCCGCCGAAGAGACATCGGAAGAAATTTCATCCGCATAGAGCAGCACGCATTCGCCCTCCAGCAGCACGAATAATTCGTCGGTTTCATTGTGGCGCTCCACACAATCGATATTCTCGAGAGCGTTCGCGGGCTTGTAATTTTTTATTCCAATCATCCAGTCGCCGTTCTCATAGACTCGGCTGAGTCCCTGACCGTTGAACTCATATTGCAGCACTTCATTCATGGCTTTCCCCTCAAAGCAATTGGTTTCGGAATCGTGCAGCGGGCCGATTCATTGCATCAGCTCAATGCATATGCGTTCGATATCTTCCGGAGTCAGCCCGTAGGCTCTGAAGAGGTCGGCGGGTTTGCCCGATCTTCCAAATGCATCCTGTATGCCAATGCGCGCAAATCTGGCATCCGACCTCCCGGCCAGAACCTCTGCAACCGCCGAACCAAGGCCGCCTATCACCGAGTGCTCTTCCGCGGTCACTATGGCCTTGCAGCGCTGCGCCATATCCAGGATCACATCCGAATCGATCGGCTTGATCGTGTGCATATTGACCACTGCCGCATGGATGCCTTTCTGCGAGAGCGAATCGGCGGCTTTGAGCGCATCCCTGACCATGAGGCCCGCCGCGATGATGCAGATATCGAAGCCTTCCCGCATGATATTCGCCTTGCCGGGGATGAAGGGCGTCTCTTCGGAAGTGATCACATCGACGACCGGCCGCGCGACGCGGATATACACCGGCCCTTCCATGGATGCGGCCGCAAACACTGCCTTCTTCGTTTCAACCGGATCGCAGGGCACAAAGATCGTCATGCCGGGCAACACCCGCATGAGCGCGATATCTTCAATGCTCTGGTGGCTCGCTCCATCCTCGCCCACGGACAATCCCGAGTGGGAAAGGCCAAACTTAACATTCGCCTTTGGATACGCGATCGAATTGCGTATCTGTTCATACGCCCGTCCTGTGCCGAAAAGCGCAAATGTGCTGACAAAAGGCACAAACCCCGAGTGTGCAAAGCCGGCGGCGGCCCCCACCATATTGGCCTCCGCAAGGCCAAAATTGAAAAATCGATCGGGATATTCGGATGCGAAAATGCTGGTCATTGTCGCGTGCGAGAGATCTGCGTCCAGCACCACCACCTTGTCGTTTGTCGATCCCAGTTCAGCGAGCGCCTCGCCATACGCGACTCTCAGTGATTTGCTCTCAGCCATGGTGTGTCCCCTTCAGCTCTTCAATTGCCTTCGAATATTCTTCCGCATTCATGGGTTTGCCATGCCAGCCGGCATTATTTTCCATAAAAGAAACACCGCGGCCTTTCACCGTCTCCGCAAGGACAAAGAGAGGCTTGCCCTCCGGCACATCAGACATCGCCTCCGCGATTTCATCGATATCGTGACCATTCACTTTCCTGCATTCAAACCCAAATGCCGCAAATTTCCCCACTATGTCGCCCAGCGACATGACATGATCGTTTGGGCCGTCGATCTGCAGGCCGTTGTGATCGAGGATAAACACGAGGTTGTCCAGCCTGTAATGGGCCGCGGACATGGCGGCCTCCCACACCATTCCCTCTTGAATCTCTCCATCTCCAAGCACCGCGTACACCTTGTAGGAAGCGTTCTTGAGGCGGGCGGCCAAAGCCAGGCCCACCGCGACCGAAGCTCCCTGACCGAGCGAGCCCGTCGACACATCGACCCCGGGTGTCTTGCGCATGTCCGGATGACCTTGCAGATGGCTGTCAATCTGTCGCAAATGCCAGAGGTCTTCACGGGGAAAATATCCTTTGTCTGCCAGAATGGCGTAGAGCGCCGGGCAGCCGTGGCCCTTGGAGAGCACAACCTGGTCGCGCATCTCCCATCCGGGATTCTTTGCATCGACATTCGCGACTCTGTAGTAGAGCGCCATGAGGATTTCAAGGCATGAGAGCGATCCCCCCGGGTGCCCGGACTGGCAACGATAGAGCATCTCAATGATGTCCATCCTCAAAGCTTTCGATTTTTCAAGAAGCGCACGAGTATCCATTGTTGTTATCCTTTCTATCCTTTCACCGCGCCCGCGGTAAGGCCTTCGACAAGTCTTCTTTGAGCAAAGAAAAACATTATGCAAACAGGGACTATCGTTACAATTCCTCCGGCCGTCAGCATGCCCCACTCGACTCCCAGTTGGCCTATGAAATTTTTCAGCGCCACAGGGATCGTGCGATTGGCTTCATTGGTGAACATCACCGCAAAAGTGTATTCGTTCCAGGCGGTCATGAAGACATAGGCGCCCGTCGCCACGACGCAGGGTATCAGCATCGGCAAGATGATTTTCATGAATGCCTGGGCGCGATTCGCGCCATCCACCATCGCCGCTTCTTCGAGCGATCTCGGCAGATCATTCAAATACCCGTTGAGAAGCCATATCGAGAATGGAATGGTGAATGTCGTGTACGAGAGGATGAGCGCGGAGGGAGTGTAGAGAATTCCGATTTTCCGCATGATCGCGAACAGCGGAATGAGCAGCAAGACTGTAGGGAACATATTGTTCGTCAGAAACATGGTCATGAATAATTTTCGCCCTTTGAACCGGAAGCGCGAAAACGCATACGCCGCGAGGAGTGACACTGTCAGGGAAACCACGGTCGTGAGCGATGCGACCAGCAAGCTGTTGAGCATCGGTCTGATAAAATTGTATTCGGCGAACAGCTTCCTGTATGAAGCGAAGGTAAGCGCCGATGGCCAGTAGGTGACCGTGCTGCTGTACAGCTCTTTTTGAGGTTTTATCGAGGTCACGAAGGTCCAGTAAAACGGAAAAAGCAAAAAAACGAGCATCGCCGCCAGCAGTATGTGCCCAGGCAGGGCCCGCAGGAAGCGTTTTGTCCGGCGGAATCTTCGCGCGCCGCGCTGCGTCTGGGCCATCACTCCGATTCCTCCTGCGACTTGAAAAGTGTCTTCAAATATGGCACGGCCACGACGGCGAGAGAGAGCGCGAGCAAGATTGCCATGGTGGATGCGTATCCGAGATTCAGCGTATTCCCCTTATTGAAGACATAGACGCTGAGCGTCTGCGTCGCGTAGGCGGGCCCTCCCTCAGTCAGGTTGAAGATGACATCGACCGAGTTTGCGACCCAGATGATCCTCAACAGAGTGGTGACGAAGATCGTATTCCTCAACGAAGGCACGGTGATCGAGAAAAAGCGCTGGAAGGCATTGGCGCCATCGACATTGGCGGCATCGTACAACTCTTCGGGAATCCCCTGGAGCCCCGCGAGCAGCATCAGGGCAAAGAACGGAATGCCCTGCCACACGATCGTCAAAATAACCATAGGGAATGCCGTCGACTGCTGCGCCAGGAAAGGGATATTGCTTTTTATCAGGCCGAGACGCGTGAGCACATCATTGAGAACACCGTAATTGCCGTCATAAATCCATCGCCACATCAAGCCGATCAGCACACCCGGCGTCACCCAGGGGATGAGGCTGATCGATCGGACGACTCCTCGCCCCCAGAATTTTCTGTTCAGAAGAAGCGCCAGCATGAAGCCGAACACGAATTGCAGGCCGACCCCTACCCCCACCCAGATGACCGTTTTCAGAAGCGCTTGCCAGAAGAGCGGATCCTGGACGGCAGACAGATAGTTCGCCAAGCCCGTAAAATGTATCTGACTGGGTCTGCGGAGATCGTAGCTCTGAAAACTCATGAAGATCGCATTCAACACCGGAAAGAAGACGACCGTGAGGATGGTGATCAGCGCGGGAGCGATCAGCAGATATGGCCATGGAGCAATCTTATTCTTGCGCATCTCGTCGCCTTTCAGCCTCTGTGAGCGGGACAGCTGCACCGCTCACAGAGATTGATTCGGGTTACCGGCTCATTTTCCCCACAGCCCGGTCTGGAGTTGCCTCATCGCCTCGGCAGCCGAAAGCTTTCCGCCGAGCGCCGCCGCCACCGTGTTGGGCCATATGGTACTGATCCACTCGGTCGTGGTGTCGAGGATCGGCAGAATGCCCGCATAGGGCGCGCCCTCGATGGACACCTTCATGAATCTGTTGTTCTGGAAGAAGGGCAACTGCTGCACATCTTTGCTGACGGGGACGTTTCCCGTCGCGACGCACCAGTCTTCCTGCCCCTTGCCGGTCGCGAGGTACGCCAGCCATTCGAAGGCCGCATCTTTATTCTTCGACGATTTAAGCATGATGTTTTCGGTGTCGCCCATTGAAGTCCACCGGCCAACGCCACCGGGGAATGCAAAGGCGTCGACATCGGCGCCGAACGTATCGACCATGCCGATCGATGATCCGATGTGGTGGATGGTCATGGCCGTCTTTCCTGATTTGAAGTTCGCGATTATTTCGTTGAACCCGTCCATGGGAGCGGTCGGAGGAGTATAGCCGTTCTTGTAGAGATCGATGAAATCCTGCATGCCCTGTATCGCCTCCGGCGACGTCATGTTTTCGAAACTGCCGCCGCGAGCGTAGATAAAGCTGCCCCATGGTTCCTGCCCGCCCTTGGCGCCGCGCATGCCGAATCCATAGACATCGATCTTGCCGTCGCCGTTGGTGTCCATCGTGAGTTTCTTGCAGGCTTCGAGGAATTCCGCATATGTCTTGGGAACCGTCACTCCCGCCTTCTTGAAGAGCGAGGGTCGATAATAGACATAGAGCACCTGCGTGTTCCACGGCATGACATAGACACTCTTGGTTCTGCTCGCCTTCCTCATGGTGTCGTAGAGACTCGCGTTGATCTTGTCTCTGTCCTTCCACTTGGCGAGATACTCATCCAGATTGACGAGAAGGTTGTTCGCCGTAAAGAGCGGCGTAGAGGTGAGCTTGAAGGAGGATGTATCAGGACCTCCGCCGCCCATCACCGCGCGGAACAGCGTCTCGCTGTACGCACCGCCGTCCCAGGGGTACTCTTGTGCCACGACCGTGATACCCTTGCCATTGGTCGCGTTGAAATCGGCGGCGATCTTTTGCATCTGCGCAGAGTAGCCAGGGTTATCCGCCCAATACCAGTGAACGATCGTCACCGGTTTTGGCTGCGCGGAAACGGCAATCGTCGCCGCCAGGCCCAAAATCGCCATGAAAGCAAACAACAGTTTTCGCTTCATACCATCTGCCTCCTTGCAAAAATTTCCATATCTGAAATCCGCAGATTCCGCTGCGTGCAGATATTCATTCGGGGAAGCGCCTTCGCCTGGCTTCGCGCATGTGATCCATCATGGCACGCTCTGCCCCCTGGGCATCTTGGGTGACGATGCATCGTACAATTCGATCGTGCTCTTCGAACGTACGCGCGAAACGATCCGGATCACTCTCTGAATAGCCCACATTGAGCGCAATGATCTGGGGAGTGATGTAGCTTATGAGCGAAAGACATACAGGATTCTTGCTGGCCTTTGCGATTGCGATATGGAAAAGATGGTCTTCATCGAGCGCACGTTGGCCGATATCGGCTTTCGCCTTGAATTCCATGTGCCATCTCATGATTTCCTGCATGTCTTCTTCTGTCGCGAGCAGTGAAGCCTTTTTCGCCGCGTATCCCTCGAGAATTTCCCGTATTTCGAGCAAATCCTTCGCTGCGAATGTCTCATCGAAGCTTCCGATGCTCGCAATCAAGCCGGAAATCGCCTTGCTTCCAAGCTCCGCCACGATGGTGCCGCGCTGCGGGAGTGTTTCAATCAGCCCATAATGATCCAGTCTCGAGAGCGCCTTCCGCACATATCCGCGACTGACATCGAGTATCTCGCACAGTTGTCGCTCCGAAGGGAGCTTGTCGCCCGCCTTGAGCTCTCCCGACACGATCTGCTTCTGAATGTAGCCGAGTACCTTTGGTTCGCTTCGGAAAACCTCATCAGGCAATTTCTTCAATGACTTTGGCATAGACCGTGCATCTCCAGGGCACTGGTTAACCAGATAGACAGAAGTATCCGACATGATTTTCGAATTGTCAAGAATCCTTTTGAAATTTATTGCCGGGGATGCAGCTGCCCAGGATTGCCGATTTTATCTGTATATATCGCGCATATGGTTGCGGTGCGAAGCATCACGCCCCACCGCCAATTTGCAATCGATCTCGTCCATTCACTTGAGATATAGTCTCCCCACAACGAAGAAGTATCCCTTTTCCTTATAAAAGTTAAGATCGCCAATATCGCTGAAAATGGTTGCCGGCGTATCTTCGCGGACCACGTAGCCCGCGCCGATGCTCAGAGAATCCGCCAGAAAGACATCGAAGCCGACGCGCGCCGTAATTCCCTGCCCGATCCGGCCGACGACGCTCGCGCTGCCGTAATGCGATTCGAGCGCAGTGGTAAAGGCGGCGTTCTGATTCGTCGACGGGAAATGGAAGTAGAACGCCGGTCCGAGCCCCAGGTAAGGCCTCACGACCCCGAGAGGGAGCATGAGATTTATCGACAGTGGTGCATAGATAAAGGATTCGTAGTAGGGCCAATCTTCCTTGTCTCCTGTTTTCGTGGTCATGCTGGACCATGGGCGCGGCCCTTCCGTGAACGATCCAGCTCCCGGCCCATAGTAGAGATCCCCCAGGTACATCACATCGGTGCTGACGCCGAGCCAGGGGCGAACCGCGTAGCTCACCGTGACCCCATAGAGCATGTCCTTCACGCGGAATGCCGCGAAGGTATCGGCGAGAGGGGGACTGATCGCCATAAAACCTATGCCCGCTTCGCCCTTTATTTTTTGCGCAAAGACGGAAGGCACGATGAGCGTCGAGATCGCCAGAATGAGTATTGCCAGCACCGCTCTCTTTTTCATTGGGCGCTCCTCCTTTTTACTCGCACATTGTAGATTATGGCGGGCAAGATAGCAAATGAAACATCGCCGCGGCACAGTGCTGTATCCGGTGGCGAATATCGGATATGTTTGAGCCATGATGCAAAAGAACAAAGAACAGGCAGATCTCTGGCAGAGCGAATTCGGGGCGGCGATCACCGTGATCGACCGCGATTTCACTATCGTGTACATGAATGAAAAATCCGCCGCGACAAACGCGAAATGGGGTGGAGCCGCGCTTCTCGGGAAGGATATCCGCGCCTGCCACCAGGAGCGTTCGGTTCGCATCATCGAGCGGATTCTCGAAATCGGCGAACCCAACACCTACACCATCGAAAAGCAGGGCGTGCGCAAACTAATCCACCAGGCGCCGTGGCGCGATCACGGTGTGATCATGGGTGTGGTTGAAATCTCGATCGAATTGCCCGCGCAGATGCCGCACTATGTGAGGGGCTAGATAGAGGCTGTTGTCTGGTCGGAAAGCACCCACTTTGCGGCATCACGATGATGCACTTCGACGCGAACACCTTTGCCGCGTTTTTGGGCCTGGAGCAGCAAGCGAGCCAGCTCTTCGATGATAGCGACAGATCTATGCTGCCCTCCCGTGCAACCGATTGCCACTTTTAAGACAGGCTTTTTGTGGGCATCGGCTGATTCCCTCATGGTCATGATAAATTCTGCCAGGCTCTTGGCGAAAGCACGACATGACTCGTGCTGGAAGACAAAGGCCGAGCACTGTGCATTTCTCCCGGTGAAAAATCGAAGAGAATTGTCATAATAGGGATTCGGCAGGAAACGGACATCAATCATCGCATCCGCTTCCATCACTCCATACTTAAATCCAAACGACCAGAGCTCAATATCTGCCGCGCGCAAAGCTCGGCGCTCTTCCGGACAGTCTTTCATGGAATCCATCTGGTGAGTTTCCTTTTATTGCATTTTTCACTGCATAAGGCTCGATTTTGATGTCCCTTCCACTGGACAATTCTGTTGCACTGGAAACAGGAGCGTAAAAGTCGAGCCTCGCCCTGGCGCGCTTCTCACTTCTATCGAACCGCCAAACAACGACATGATGTCCTTGACGATCGCGAGGCCGATCCCGCTTCCCCCAGTTTTTGAACTTCTCGCTTTTTCGACTCGATAGAATCGATCAAAGATTTTCTCGTGTTCTTCGTCCGGAATCCCAATACCAGTATCGCGCACGGAAATCTTCAGTACAGAGGAATCCACGCGCGCATCCACAGAAATGGTTCCTCCCTCCGGCGTATATTTGATGGCATTCTCGAAAATATTTCTGAATGCGTGGTAAAACCAGCTTTCATTCCCATATACGAGCGGATAGTCAACTTCAATGTGCATCTCGATCGTCTGGCGCTTCTCATCGGCGAATCTGTGCAGGCTTCCAACCGCCTGCCCGATCGATTTTTCCAAATCTATCGGCACGTTCGCGGAGTTGTCGATTCTATGTTCTATCTCCGAAAGCAGAAGCAATTCGGAAATGAGCTTCGATAACCTGCCCGTCTCAATTTCCAATATTTCAAGACTTCGGCGCCTGTCGTTCGCCGGCAGGTTCTCCCACATTTTCAATGTCTCGATAAAGCCCGAGATGAGTGTAAGAGGCGTTCGGAATTCATGCGAGACATTGGATATGAATTCCTTTCTTATCCGCTCAATTTTTTCCCTCTCGGTGATATCCTTGAGAATCACCAACACTCCGAGCAGCGCTGCATCCCGATACTTGCTCAGCACCGGCGAAATGCCGACTTCCAAATCCCTTTGATCCGCATTCTTCGCTTTTATTACATACGTTTTTCGCTCAGAGACTACGCTCTCGAATATCCTGAACACCGCATCCATTATTGAGTTCTGCCGAAGATCTTCGGGATGGAAGAAGCAGCGCGAATTGATATTTGCAAGTCTCTGGGCACTTTCATTGAAGAGGATTATCGATGTATCCGCTTCGAACAGAATGACTCCATTATCCATCGCTGAAAAGAGTGAGCTGATGTAATTGTTTTTTCTGTTGTTGTTGGCTTGTATTTCTTCAAGAGCCGAAAGGAGTTCATTGTTTTTGCTTCGCAAGGCATTGATGTCCCCAGTAAACGTGCTGTCATGTCGGGAATTCCTCAGCACGGTGGAAAAATACCTGACTGCAAGAAAAATGAAGATCGCAAAAAATGCAACACTCAGAATCAAAAGGCTGCGGCTAGAAAACAGCCCTTTATCAGGTAACGCCGCGCCTGAGACATCGAACAACACATTTACAACAGCCTTGAAATCACTCATTGATCTTGAAGCCTACGCCTCTGACCGTCTCGATATAACCATATGGATTCGGCGACGGGCCAAGCTTCTTCCTCAAGTTTCGAATGTGAACATCGAGCGATCGCGCTTCCGAATCGCCTCCCGACAAAAGCAATTTCTCTATCAGCAGAGTGCGTGAAACCACCTTGCCCACAGCTTCCGCCAGAATACTGAGGATCGCGAATTCAACTGGCGAGCAGGGAATCCTATTGCCAGATTTTTCAACGATATGACTATCAACATCAATTTCAATGTCCTGGAACTTCAGCTTCTTGAAGGCTCCCGGGAAGGCGTTCCGATTCGTTCGCCGCAGCACCGCCTCGATCCTTGCGAAGAGTTCCTTGAGGCTGAAGGGCTTGGTGATGTAATCGTCGGCGCCTATCGCGAGGCCGAGCACCTTGTCGCCCTCTTCGCTCTTCGCCGAAAGGAAAATGATCGGAATGTTCGCGGTTTTTTCAGTCTGTTTGAGAATGCGGCAGGTTTCCACCCCAGAGATTCCAGGCAGCATCGAGTCGAGCAGAATGAGATCGGGTTCCTCGCTCCTCGCCTTTTCGATCGCGTCCTCGCCATCGTAGGAGAAGCAGTGCTCGTATCCATTCTGCCTGAGATTCATCGCCAGAAATTCGACGATGTGCGGCTCATCATCAACGACCAGAATCTTCTTGGGCGATCCCATGCAAACTTACTCCTCTATGAGCTCAAGGCTCCCCGTCGCGAGTTTCTTTCCTGAAACCTTATCGAACAGCGCGCAGCGATCTCCAGTAAAACGAATGTTCGCGACGCTGTCGAGCTGGTAATCCTTCGATCCGAATACTACCGAGGTGAGGATGTGGTTGCCAACCTGGAGCTTGAGAATCGTCTCCATTCCGGAAGGCAGCGTGGAGTAAATGGTTGCCTGCACCGAGGACTGATCGGCGATGGCGATGTGTTCGGGCCGAATGCCGAGCATCACCTCCTGGCGCGGCTGAATCGAGACGCTTCCCGAAACCGGCGTAAAAATCATGTTGAGTCCGTCAGCCTCAATCTTGACCTGATCGAGGTTGACGTTCTGACCGCGTCCGGCGAGGAAATTCATCGTTGGACTGCCGACGAAATCGGCCACGAAGATGTTGGCCGGTTCATGGTACACCGCGAGCGGCGGCTCATACTGCTGAAGCTCCCCTTCGCGCAGGAGGCATACTTTTGTAGACAGGGTCATCGCCTCAAGCTGATCGTGGGTGACATAGACAAAGGTGGCGCCGGTCTCCTTGTGGAGGCGTTTCAGCTCTGAGCGCATCTCGGTGCGAAGCTTCGCGTCGAGATTGGAGAGCGGCTCGTCCATGAGGAGGACTTTCGGCCCTGTCGCGAGCGTGCGGGCAATGGCGACGCGCTGCTGTTGCCCTCCCGAGAGTTCTGCGGGATAACGCTTCTGGTAGCCTTCGATTTTAAGCATCGCGAGAAGCTCTTTCACGCGCGCGCTTATTTTTTCCTTCGACCATTTGAGGTTTTCGAGGCCAAATCCAATGTTTTGCTCGACAGTCATGTGTGGCCACAGCGCGTAGTTCTGAAAAAGGAATCCTACGTCGCGCTTGTCCGGTGAAATATCGATCCCGTCGTCAGAAGAGAATACTCGTTTCTCGTCGATTTTAATCGTGCCTTCGGATGGTGTCTCGAGCCCGGCGATCATGCGCAGCGTGGTCGTCTTTCCGCAGCCTGAAGGCCCCAGCAGCGTGACAAAATCCCCATCTTCGATGACAAGGCTGAAATTCTTTACCGCCGCGGCCTTCCCAAAGACTTTGGTGATATTTTCGAGTACGATTTTCGGCATATCAGCTCCCTATCCCTTTATCGATCGATGCTCCGGTGATCTTGTTGATCGCGAGATTGATCAGGAGCACCACAATGATTATCAGCAGATTGATGCCGTTCGCGTACTGATTCCATCCCTTCTCGTTGTATTGGAGAAGAAGGGTCGCCAACACGCGGTTGGCAGGGGTTATGAGCAGCACAAAGAGCGCCAGCTCTCTCATGCACGAAATGAAGGGCAGCAGATACCCCGACAGGAAACTCGATTTCTGGATCGGAAACAGAATTCTGGTGATGCGCTTTCTCCAGGGAATGCCCATGATAACCGCCGCCTCTTCGATCTCACCCGAGAGCTGAAGCATGGCGTTGATCCCGGCTCGCGAGGCGAAGGGCAAATACTTCACCGACCCGATCAGCACGAGCAGAAAAAATGTGCCATAGAGCGAGGGAATGAATCCGATAGGTTTCGCGAACATCGAGAGGTAGATCGCCCCAAATGCCATCGATGGCAGCAGATACGGGAAAAAAGCGAGATTGTTGACCGCGGAAGAGAGCTTCGTTCCCCTTCCTCGCACAATCGCGTAGCCGGCCAGCCCGCCAATGGTGCCAACGACGAGCGCCACGATGCCCGAAAGCTTGAGGCTGTTCCAGAAGGCCATGTAAAGATATTTATTGAGGAGAATTCCGGGTTCGCCGCCGCCGATATCCTCGCGGCCAGGGCCGACCCAGAACTGTGTGGTCAAATTTGAGAACGAATAGTTGCCCGGCGCCATGATGAAGGACTCGATGACAAAAGTGACGAGCGGCAGTATCGCGATCGCGATGACAAAGAGCAGCGCCAGCGCCGAAACCGGAATCTGGAACTTCTTGAGCCTTATGAGCGAAAAATTCGAACTCTTGCCCGTCACGGTGACGAATGATTTGCGTTTCCCCAGGTACCACTGGTTCACGGCGAGAATGCTGAGCCCTATCACGATCATCACGACCGCCATAATGTAGCCGTAGCCTGGATTGAGCCCGTTCAACGTGCGGTACAATTGGGTCGTGAGCACCTGGAAGCGAACCGGCGTGCCCAAGAACACCGGAACCGCAAAGGCACTCATGGTGCTTGAAAAGACGAGAAGGAATGTCGAGAGAATCGCGGGCATGATGATGGGGAGATTGATCCGGGCGATAATCTTCGCCCGACTGGATTTCAGGATGAGGGCGGCTTCCTCTAGGTTCGCGTCCATGTTGCGCAGAATGCCGCCTATCAGAATGTACGCGAATGGCGAGTAGTGGAGCCCCAGCACGACACTCGTAGGAAAGAGCCCGTACGCGAACCAATTCGGGGTTTGGACTCCCGTGATCGCCGTGAAGAGCCCGGGCGCGCCGCCTATCAGGGAATTCCTGAAAAAGTTGAGCCAGGCCATGGCGAGCGTCCACGAGGGCATGATGTAAGGAAAGATGAAGACGACCGAAATGAACGATTTGAAGCGCATATTGGTTCTGGTGACCAGCCAGGCGAACGTGCCGCCCAGGATGATCGCCAATATGCTGCTGAAGAGCGATACCTCGAGCGTGTTCCAGAGGGGCTCGTAGAAGAGCTTGAAACTCTTCGCGCCGTCCAGGAACACCTTCTTCCAGTGGAATAGGGTGACATCGTTTACCTTCGCGCCGCGCACCGTCATGATCTCAGACGGATGCACGATGAAGGTATCCCGAATGAGCGACACAAGAGGGAGCAGCGTCAGGAACGCGAGTGAAATCGCCAGGGCTACGAGAATGACATTGTGCGGTTTCCTGAAGTAATATTTCGCTCTGTTGGCAAGTTTCACACACTCCCCCTTGCGTCGCGTCTGCTATGGTTTCTTCGCTGCGGTCGCTCAGTTTTCGAGCGTATTCACAAACTCTTCAACGTCCGCGCGGTTCTCGAACAGGTACTGCGGATCCTCAAACACGAGCTTCGGCGCCCAGAAGGAAACCGGGTGATCGGTCGGATCGATCTTCACGTTCGGATTCGAGGAGTAGGAGCCCACATCCTTGGACCAGGGGGCGAAACCTTCGGGACTGAGCAGATACTCGATGAAGAGCTTCGCGGCGTTTTTGTTCTTCGCGTTCTTGGTCATCTGGAGGAAGGCCGGGTACATGAAACCGCTGAAGGGTTTCACATCGGTCATGGGGAGGAGCGCGAGGTTCTTCGCGGCTTCGTAGCGCGTCTTTGAGTACACGAAGAGGCCGAGCGTCTGCGCCTTCTGTCCCTTGATGCCGATGTTCTCGGAAATCGAGGTGTCGCTGTTGCCGAGGATGAGGCCATTCTGGAACCAGCGCTTGATCCACTCGTAGCCGGCGTTCGGCGTGCTGAGCACCAGTTTTTTTCCATAGAGATCTTCATAGGCCTTCGCGAGCCTGTCGCTCCACTCCGGAGACGTGATCATCGTGAGGAAATTGGCATTCACGCCCTCGAGCTTGGGATCCTTGAACTGCATGAGGCCCTTCCACTTCGGCTCGGTGAGCTCCCACACATTGCTGATGACTGGTTTCTGCGTCTTCTCGCTGTTGAAGATGAAAACCTTGTTGATGAACTGGAAGACGAGCGGATTCTGGTACTGCGCGGGAATCAGGCTCTTCATCGAATCGGGAACGTAGTTGACAAGGTATCCCGGCGCGATCAGCTGACCGTACACGCGGCCTGAATCCTGACAGATCACAAAGTCCGCACCCGCGATGTTGCTGCCGACTTCGCGCGACACCTTTTCGATGAGCTCGCCATCCTTGAGATCGTACGCTTCGACCTTGATTCCATATTTTGCCTCAAATGCCTTCGCCGCGTTCGCGATGCGCGAAGTGATCGAGTAGACGACGACCTTTCCCTCTTTCTTCGCCGCGCTGACGAGCTCGGGGCTCGGCTCGGCGAATGCTTGGAAGAGCGATGCGCACAGCAGCAGCGCCACCGCGAAAAGACCACGTTTCTTCATTTTTGCCTCCAAATATTAAGAAAGTGTTAATGTAATGTTAAGAGATTAGAATCGCTTTGCGGTTTTGTCAAGAATAATTCACGATGAATCATTTTTTCTTGACAGAACGCGGAAGCTGTTTGATAATTCATATATAAGAATGGTGTTCATATATATGAACAAAGACTGCAAGGAATCAGATGGCTGAAGTCAACTCTGTCCGCAAAGCGCTCGCGATACTCGATCTTCTCTCCGATGGGCAGGAGCGCACGCTCTCAGATATCGCGCGGACGCTCTCGCTCGCGAAGAGCACCGCCCACAGTCTCCTCGAAACCCTCACCGCCGAGCGCATTCTCGACCGTGACGGCCCCTCCGGCACCTTCTCCCTCGGAGTCAGGCTCATCGAGCTCGGCTATTGCGCGCAAACGGGGCAGGATCTCGTGCGCATCGCCGCTCCATTCCTGAAGGGTCTCAATCTGCAATTCGACGAAACCGTCCATCTCGTGGTGCTCGACCGCGACGAGGTGCTCTACATCGATTGCATCGAATCGCAGCGGCGCCTTCGCACCTACTCGGTGATCGGCATACGCGCGCCCCTATACTGCACCTCGGTGGGCAAAGCGATCCTGGCCTATCTGCCCGACGAGGAAATTCGCCGCATCGCGGCCGAGCGCGGTCTCGCGCGCTTCACCGAAACCACAATCACCACAGAAGAGCGCCTCAAGAATGAAATGGCGGCGATCCGCGAGCGCGGCTATGCCATCGACGACCGCGAGCACGAGGACCACCTCCGCTGCGTCGGCGCGCCAATTTTCAACGCGCACGGAGAAGCGTTCGCCTCGGTGAGCCTCTCCGGCCCCGCCGAGCGCAACACCATGGATCGCATCGAGTCGATGGTGCCCGCGCTCCTTCAATCCACCGCCGAGATTTCGCGCAGGCTCGGCTACCGAAACAGGGAATTCAGCCGCACGCGCGGCTAGAGCCATAGCTAAGTGCACAGGAGGTTCCGTATGAAGAAAGCAATGATTGCGATGCTGGCCCTGCTCATGCTCGCAAGTCCCGCCGTATTCGCCCAGCAGAAGCCCGTAAAGCTCGTGTTCACGTCGGTCAGCGTGCCTGGCGACGCCCACACGCAGGCGATGTATGTCTTCAAGGATGAAGTCGAAAAGCTCTCCGGCGGCCAGATCCAGGTGGATGTGTACGATTCCGGCAAGCTCTTCACCCAGCAGGGCGAGCAGGACGCGATCCGCAAAGGCACCGTCGACATGGTATACACCTCGTCGCAGTGGTTGGCCGAGTTCATCCCCTATCTCTCGATGTTCGGCGCCGCCTATACCTTCCAGAGCTACGACCAGATGACGAAGACCTTCAATGGCCCGATCGGCAAGAAGATTTTCGAGGAAGTCGCGCTGAAGACCGGCATTCGCCCCCTCGTCGCCTACTACCTCGGCACGCGCCAGCTCAACCTGACCGCGAAAGTCGGCGCGGTAACCAAGCCCGAACAGATGAAGGGCGTCAAGTTCCGTGTCCCGAACAGCCCGACCTGGATCGCCATGGGCAAGGCGCTCGGCGGCAACCCCACCCCGATGGCTTTCAACGAAGTCTACATGGGCCTCAAGACCGGCGCGGTCGACGGACAGGACAATCCTCTCCCCACCGACAAGAACGCTAAATTCTACGAGGTCACGAAGTACATCGTCCTCACGAACCATGTCGTCGACTCGACCTGGCCTTCCATCAATGAGAAAAAGTGGAAGAGCCTCACGAGCCAGCAGCAGGCGTGGATCATGCAGGCTGCCGAAAAGGGACGCCAGTTCTGCGACAAGACCAACCTCGACAACGAGAGCAGCATCCTCGACTTCTTCCGCCAGCAGGGTCTGACCGTCATCGAGAATCCGGATCGCGCCGCGTTCGCCGCCTACGCGAAGAATTCCTACCTCACCGAGAGCAAGGACATCTCCAAGGACTGGGATCTCGCGCTCTACGACGAAATCCAGAAGATAAAGTAAGTCTCAACGCCGTTCCCGGCCCGCTCGACGAGCCGGGAACGCATTTTTTCTCACACGCAAAGGAGCCATTATGCCGACCTGGCTGAAAAAAACCGGCAAGTTCCTGCTCGACTGCATCGAGCTCTATATGCCGATGCTCACATTCGTCGTGCTCTTCGTATCATTCATGTCGCAGATCGTGGCGCGCTACTTTTTCAAGCCCATGATCTGGCCGGAAGAGCTGAGTCTCATCTGCTTCGTGTGGACCGCGCTCCTCGGAGGTCTCTATGCCAAGCGCACAGGTTCCCATGTCGCCTTCACCATGCTCTACGACGTGGCGAAACCGGGGGCGCAGCGCGCGATGCGCATCGCGGGCAACCTCATGCTGGTCTCCGCATTCGTCATCATTCTCGTTCCATCATGGAACTACATACAATTCATGGCTTACAAGAAATCTGACGCCCTCCGCATTCCGATGAATTGGGCCTATTTCCCCTTCGTCATTTTCCTCGCCGACATGATCGTGCGGCTCATCGTCGACATCGTGAAGGATATAGCCACACCAGGAGGAGCAAAATGAATATCCCCCTCATCGTCTTTTTCCTCTCCTTCGTGTGCGTCTTCCTTCTCCGCATCCCCATCGCGCCCGGCATGATGATGTCGAGCGCCTTCTACTTCCTGCTTTCGAAAAACCCGGCGGCCTCGCTCGATATGGTCGCCATGCAGTTTCTCACCAACATGAACGCGAGCTTCATACTGATCGCGGTGCCGCTCTTCGTGTTCATGGCAGAAATCATGAACTCCGGCAAAGTGACCAACATGATATTCTCCTTCGCGAACGCCCTTGTCGGAAAGCGTAGAGGCGCGCTCGGCCACGTCAACGTCATCGCATCGATCATCTTTTCCGGCATGACGGGCTCGGCGCTCGCCGACGCGTCCGGCCTCGGCAGCATGGAGATCAAGGCAATGCGCGAGCACGGCTACGACGATGGCTACACCTGCGCTATCACGGCGGCGAGCGCCACGATCGGCCCCATCATCCCGCCAAGCATCCCCATGGTCTTCTACGCGATGCTCTCCAGCGCCTCGATCGGCTCCCTCTTCCTGGGCGGCGTGATCCCCGGACTCCTCATCGGCGTGGGACTCATGATCTACACCGCGGTTATCGCGAAAAAACGCAATTATCCCGAAGGCGTCAAGCTGCCACCGCGCGAGTTCTGGAAGCTGACTTTCCACTCGATTCCCGCGCTCTTTTCGGTGGTCGTGCTGCTCGGCGGAATCTACACCGGCGTGGTAACCCCGACAGAGGCCGGAGCCCTCGCGGCATTCTACGCGCTCCTCGTTTCGGTGTTCTTCTACAGGGCCTTCGGCTGGAAAGACTTCAAGGAAGTTCTGGTCAACACAGTCCGCACCACGGGCACGCTCTCGCTGCTCGTCGGAAGCGCCTATGCCTTTTCCTACATCGTGACGATCGAACAGATACCGAACTACGTGGCGAATCTCATGCTCAGCATCACGCAGAACAAGTACCTCATGCTGCTCATCATCAACATCGCCTTCCTCGTGCTCGGCATGTTCATCGACACCATGGCGATCACCCTCGTCTTCATCCCCATCGTACTGCCGATCATCAACCAGCTCGGCATCGACCTCGTGCAGTTCGGCGTGGTGATCGTGCTCAACATGATGATCGGACTCTCGACGCCGCCTTACGGCATGCTGCTCTTCGTCGTGTCGGGAATTTCCGGCACACCGCTCAAGGCGGTCATCAAAGAAATCATCCCAATGCTCTTTGTCATTGTCGCGGTGCTCTTCCTCATCACCTATGTGCCCGACATCGTGCTCTTCATCCCCAAAATGGCCGGTTACAAGTGAGGTCCCCATGGAAACAGCAAAATTGAAAGGAACGATCCCCGACGGCGTCTACCCGACGATGATCACTCCCTACACCGAGGATGGCCAGATCGACTACCCGGCCTTCGAGCAACTCGTCGAGTGGCACATCGAGCGCGGTGTGGCGGGGCTCTTTGCGGTCTGCCAATCGAGCGAAATGTTCCACCTGAGCTTGCGCGAGCGGCTCGAACTCGCGCGGAAATCGGTCGAGTTTGTCCGTGGCAGGGTGCCGGTTCTCGTCTCCGGCCATGTCGCCGACTCGCTCGATGATCAAGTCGAAGAGGCCAAGATGATGGCCGACACGGGCGCCGACGCGTTCATCCTGGTCACCAATCGCTTGGTGCGCCGGCACGAGGGCGATGATGTCTTCAAGCGCAATCTCGAGCTTTTTCTGGAACGCTTCGACCGCGACATCATTCTTGGCTTCTATGAATGCCCCGCCCCCTACAAGCGGCTCCTGAACGCCGACATCGTGCGGTTTATCGTGCAGACCGGCAGGTTCGGCTTTTTAAAGGACACGAGCTGCCGCATGGTGGATATACGCGCGAAAATCGAGGCGGCGCGCGGGAGCGGGTTCAAGCTCTTCAACGCGAACGCGGCGACCCTGCTCGCCTCGCTGCAGGCGGGAGGGGCCGGGTACTCCGGCATCATGACGCACTTCCACTCGGACCTGTATGTCTGGCTCTGCGAGCACTGGAAGGATCTGCCGGAGCGCGCCGCCGAACTCCAGGAATTCATCGGCCTCGCCTCGGTCATCGAGTACCAGCTCTATCCTGTCAACGCGATGTACTCGCTGCGGCTCGAGGGTCTGCCGATCAACCTTGTCTCGCGCCGCGCCGATGCCCGGCAGTTCACCGAGTCGATGCGCCTCGAGGTCGAGCAGATGATGCGGCTGTCGCACCGTTTTTCGGAGCGGTACAGCTCATGACGCGCGTCTGAACCTGACGCGAAATATCTGGAATCCTGATATATCAAGCGAAGAGGGCCCCGCCGCTCGGCGGGGCCCTCGCCTTTTACATTCGATCTTCAGAGCAAGCCTTGTGTCTGGAGCTTTTTGCCCAACGCGCGAGCCGACTCTTTCTGCTCAGGAGTGAGCGACGCGAAGGGAGGAAGCGTACTGCCGGCATCGATGCCGGAAAGCCCGATTATTTCCTTCAGAGTCTGGTAGAGCCCCAGCGCGAGAAGCTCTTGGATGGCACTGTTGAGTTTTGCCTGCGAAGCGCGAGCCACCGCAAGATTTCCGGCGCCGGTTTCGCTCCAGATAGTCTTGGCGAGCCGCGCAAAGAGATTGTACGTCGAACCGATCGCGCCAAAGGCGCCGAGCGCGCGGCCGCAAAGCAGCAGCTCGTCGTAACCTGAGAATACGATCCTGTCGGGAAACGCGTTGATGAGCCTTTCCATGGTAAAGAGATCGCCGCTCGTGTACTTGAATCCCGCGATAAGGGGATGCTCGAAGAGTTTTCTCGACTGCTCGATATCGAAGCTCGTGCCTGTGAGCGCGGGAATGGAGTAGACGATCATGGGCAAATTCGCCGCCTCCGCAAGACGGATGTAGTAATCGCGAATCTCCGGAAAGCTGAATTTATAATAATAGGGCGTTACGGCTGATATGGCGTTGTAACCAAGCGACGCGGCGTGGCGCGCCAGCGTTTCGGCCTCGCGCACGTTGATCGATCCAATTTGGGCGATCATGGATACGCGGCCCGCGTTGGTTTTCGCCGCCACTTCCAGCACTGCCTTCTTGGCTGAAGTATCGCTTAGAAAGGTCTCGCCAGTGCTGCCGCCGATGTAGAGGCCATCCACTCCGCCTGCCGTGATATTCCGTTCAACCATCGCGGCGAGCGACTTTTCCATTACCGCGCCATCCGCGGTATAGGGCACAAGCTGCGCGGCGTAAATGCCTGGATTCAATTTCATAGTATTCTCCTTGCTCTTATCTGAATATCCCATGGTTCAATTGCTCTTTATTATCGAAAGATCGCCTTCCATCGCGTACATGCGCGCGCCGCGCATAACGAACCGGAGCGTGCACGGCATGTTTCCCAGACGCGAAAGCGAGACATCCCTAAAAGTGACATCGCTCCACCCTGAAGTCCGAAGCTGGGCCGATGTCTGGCTTCTGTTCAAAAGGTCGCACCGAATCCAACCCCCCTCTTCAATATCAGCCAGTATACGCAACCGATCACCGAAGAAATGTGCTGGTCGCAGCGTGAGCACCGCTTCGTTCGTCCGATCTTTCGCCGCATAGCAGGCAAATGCATCCTGTTCGAGCCAGGCGCGGCCGAGCCCTGTCTCTCTGAAATCGGTGTGCCGTCCATTTCCACCCATATAATAGACGCACATCTTCCCCTCCATCTCGACAAACGGGCTCGCGTATATGCAGCCGCAATCCCACTCCCCATCGGGGTAGGAACCCGATCCCCGCGCAATCAGCGAGGCACCCTCCTCAATCCAGTTGAAGTGCTCAAGATCGCTTGAATACATGAGCGTAAGATCGACGGTGTCAAAATCGCTCGCGTGGCGATCCCCTTCGTGGTAGATCGAGGCAAGGCCGAAGTAGAGACCTGCGTAGGGAACTACGGGCATCGAGTAGATCTGGTTTTCAAAACCCGGACCGCGCGCAATCTCCTTTGGTTCGCTCCAGGTCATGAAATCGCTGCTCTCGGACTTCGCCACGATGCGCATTCCGTCTTTCCAGAGCCGGGTGATCAGCACAAAATGGCTTGTTGCTGGATCCTTGAAAACGAAATTATGGGTATCTGCCCTGGGATTGTACGCGGGCCATGGCCGCGGCGGTCCAAACTCGACTCCGTCAGGCGAAAAGGCCACCCCCATCCACGCATTTTCGCGCGAGTACTCCATCTTGGCGATAAGCTTGTAGCGCCGAGATGGATTGGGATCTGCAGGATCGAAGAGTACGCTCGCACCATGAGCGTTTTTAAGCAGGATATTGTTGGCGCTGCTTCCCTCAAACTCGACAATGTTCAAGTCGGGTTTTGTCCACCGCACGCCATCGTCCGAGGTGGCGTAACATGTCGCGGTGATTCTCTCCGGCGAAGGCTTATAATGTCGATTCCTTCGTTCAGCCAGGGTGGCGCGGGCAGAATCTTCGTCATGGATAAAGGTCGTGTAATAGAGTCTGAATGCGCCCGTTTCCTGATCGCGAATTACTTGCGGATATCCATTGTCATAACGAACTTCCCAAGGTCTCGGGGGGTTGGAAAAAAATTCTTCGGTAAAAAAGGGAGCCTTCGGATCCTTCTTCGCTGCGCAGAGCCGGAGCTGGGTATTTTCGCATCGGTGGCCATCCACGATGCCGCGATCGAGAAATAGATATTTTCGGGCATTGCTCATACCGAGCCCGCCCGGGGATGGCCCGAGATGTCCGCAATAGGATTTGCGCCTTCGCCCAAGGCTCCACCAAGCGCACTCCCGTGCAGATGGCAGGCAACCAGGTGCGCGGGATCGTCGGCGATCGGGGCGACGCGCGGCTCCTGCGTTGCGCAGATTTCCATCGCATAGCGGCAGCGCGTGCGAAAGGCGCAGCCTGAAGGTTTGTTGATGGGGCTCGGAACATCGCCCTCAAGTATTATGCGCTTCTTTTTCACATCGATCGAAGGAATCGGAACCGCGGAGAGCAACGCTTCCGTATAGGGGTGCCTGGGCTCCCGATACAGCGAAACAGAATCCGCCATCTCAACGACCTTGCCCAGGTACATTACCATGATCCTGTCGCTCATATACTGCACGACACTCAAGTCGTGCGCGATGAATACATAGGTCAATCCCAGTTGGCGCTGAAGGTCCTTCATCAGGTTGAGCACCTGGGCCTGAATCGAGACATCGAGCGCCGACACGGGCTCGTCGCAGATCACCATCTCCGGTCCGATGCAGAGCGCGCGCGCAATACAGATTCGCTGCCGCTGCCCGCCCGAGAATTCATGCGGGTAGCGATACATGTAATTGGCGTTGAGGTTTACCATCTCGAGATTTCGGACGATGGTATCCTTCCGTTCCTTGGCATTGGCGTGCCCGTGCACGCGCAACGGTTCATCGAATGAATCAAATATTTTCTTTGATGGGTTGAGCGCAGAAAACGGATCCTGAAAAATCATCTGCACTCGGCTCCTGAAGGGCATGAGGTCCTTCGAATTCATTTTTGCGAGATCATGGACACCATCGGCGAAATTGAAGCGAAGTTCGCCGGATGTCGGATGCTGCAGCATCATGAGGGTCTTGCCGAACGTGGTCTTGCCACATCCAGATTCGCCGACAACGCCTACAGTCTCGCCGGATCGGATCGAGATCGAGACATCATCGAGCGCCTTGACCCAGCCTGTGGTTTTCCGCATGAAACCGGAGAGTACTGGATAGTACTTTTTCAGGTTCTTGATTTCGAGAAGAGGCGCGGTCATCCGAGGTTCGCTCGTTTGTGGCAGCCCGCCGGAGCGCTTTGTGTCACTCATTCGGCAACTCCTTTGCGCCTTCGAACAGCACGCAGCGCGCAAGATGCCCGCCTTCAACCTCGTACGCGGGGATAGTTCCCGTTTTGCACTTCGTCGTCGCGAAATCGCATCGATTGGCGAATTCGCAACCGGTAACGCATTCAGCTGGCGAAGGGGTCGAACCGCGAATGGTCTCAAGACGCTCTGCCCGGCCGTGGCCGAGTACTGGCACTGATCGGAGCAGGGCTTTGGTGTATGGATGGCTGGGGTTGTGGAATATGCGCTCCACCCGGCCACGCTCGACGATTCTCCCCATATACATCACCGCCACCTCGTCCGCGGTTTCGGCGACGAGCCCCATATTGTGCGTGATCAGAATCACCGCCTTCCGCTGTTCTCGCTTCAGCCGCTCCATCAGTTCCATGATTTGCGCCTGAATCGTGACGTCGAGCGCGGTCGTCGGTTCATCCGCAATGAGCAGATCCGGGTTGCATATCATGGCGATGGCGATCATCACCCGCTGTTTCATTCCGCCCGAGAACTGATGCGGATAATCCAGAATCCGACGCCCGGGGTCGGGAATGCCAAGGCTCGCGAACATTTCTATGATCTTTTCCTTCGCTTCGGCCTTTGTCAGTTTGAAATGCTGGAGAAGGTTTTCCGCAACTTGGTCTCCGACTCTGTACACAGGATTGAGCGATGCCATAGGGTCCTGAAAGATCATGCCGATCTTGCGCCCGCGAATCGCGCGCATCTCCTTGCCGAAGGGTTCAAGCCTGTGCAGTTCACGTGGCGTATCGCCGTCAAAAAAAAGCGCTTCGCCGCCCGCAAGTCTTCCATTTTTGGGAAGCAGACGCATCACCGAGTGCACGGTGACACTCTTGCCGCAACCGGATTCTCCTACAATCGCCAGGGTTTCCCCCTGTCGCGCTGAGAAGGAGACTCCGCGGACAATTGAGATATCCTCGGTACCTACTCGAAAATGCGTCTTCAAGTTGCGAACCTCAAGTATTGTCTTTCCTCGTTCCATGTTCAGTTCGCCTCTCATTGCTTAGGATCGAGCACATCGCGCAGGCCATCGCCGGCGAAATTCACCGCGAGCACAAAAACAGATATTACGAGACCAGGGAAGAGCCACAGCCACCAGTAGTTGCGGATGACATCGATAGATGTCGCAGCGTTCATGATGTTGCCCCAGGTCGGTATAGTGACAGGAACGCCGAGACCAAGGAAACTCAAACCTGCTTCCTGAAGAATATAGTTGGCGATGTTGATGGTGGTCGCGACCACAATCGGGCTGATCGTGTTGGGCAGAATGTGCCTGAACATGATGGAGACATCCGATATGCCAAAGGCCTTGCATACTTCGACATAGGTTTCCTCGCGAAGTGAGAGAAACTCGTTCCGCACCATTCTGAAGGGCGTCATCCAGCCCGTAATGAAGAATATGAAGATCAGGTTGTTCACGCCCTGTCCGACAAAGGCGACCAGAATCAGCACGAGCATCATATTGGGGAAGGTGAGGAAAATTTCCGAGGTCCTCACGAGTATCGAATCGACTTTTCCCCCAAACCAGCCCGCGAGCCCTCCGAGGATCATGCCGACCACCGAACCGAGCACCGCGCCCACCACACTGACATAGATCGACACGCGGCCGCCGTAGAGCACCTGCGCTAAAACATCCCGGCCCATCTTGTCGGTTCCCATGAGGTGTTGCAGGCTTGGCGCCTTCGTCATATTCGCAAAATCTATTTTAGTCGGACTGTAAGGTGTAACGATATTCGCGAATATCGAAGCGAGTATCATCGCAATAGCCACGACTACACCGATCATCGCGAGTTTGTTGCGGACAAGCTTTTTCCAGCTGCGAAGCGCCAGGCTTGATTTCACCTTTTTCTGTTCAGCCATATCCAGCGTCTCCTATCGCTCGAACCTGATCCGCGGATCGAGAAGCGCCATTATGAGATCGACGAGGAAGCTGGCTATGAGCATTGCCGCCGCGATCATCAGGGTGGTCATCATGATCACTGGATAGTCGCTCGACGAAACACCCTGGAGGATGATCGCTCCGATGCCTGGCCAGGAAAAAACCGCCTCGATCATCACCGAACCACCGATGAGGATCGGAAGGCGAAATGCCAGGATGACAAGCGTGGGGCCGAGCGCGTTCCTGAACGCGTGCTTTATGTACACTTTCCATTCAGGAATGCCCTTCGATCGCGCCGTCTTTATAAAATCCTTGCTCATGATGTCGAGCATCGAATTGCGCGCATATCTCAAGAGGGCGGCGGTCATCGATATGCCGAGCGCGAGCGACGGCAGAATCATATTAGGTACATGATCCCACCAGGTCTTATATCCCAGCTCAATGCGTCCGCCGACCGGCAGCCAGCCCAGCTTGATCGAAAAAAATTGTATGAGGATTATTCCAAAAAAGAACTGTGGAATCGATATGCCGACAACACCGATTATCCGACCTAGATAATCGATGAATGTATTCTGTTTAATCGCGGACAGTATGCCGATGCCGATGCCGAAAATCGTTGAGATTATGAGCGCGGCGAACGAAATTTCGAAGGTCGCGGGAAGCTTCATCGCGATCAGCTTCGCGATCGAAGAGCCATCGACAATGCTGTAGCCGAAGTTCCCGTGCAGCATGTTGCCGAGCCACCTGATGTACCGCACATAGATGGGATCGTTCAGCCCGAGCAGCTGGCGCAGGGCCTGGAGGTTCTGCGAATTGGCCGCCATGTCCGGCGAGGCAAGGTAGTTGACCGGGTCGATGGGTGAAAATTGTATCGCGACAAAAACGATCACGCTGATGAGAAGCAGCATTGGTATGATCGCGAGCAGTTTTCTCATGAAATAGTAAAGCATCTCGACAATTCCTTGGCGCGTTATCCGCAGCGCGCCGAATATCAGGTACAATAAGGCGGCGAGAAGTATTCACGATTTCTTCCCGCCGCCAAGAGCGGCCGCGATCCTTCTCGAGGACAGACCGCGGTCCGATTCAGAGAATTACTTCAGCTCCCAATCCGCGAACTTGTAGTCCCAGTTGAACCACGGATTGCCGAACACACCGGCGGTTTTCACCTTGGCGGTGTTCACGAAAAAGATATTCTGCATTGTGTAGATCGGAAGCTTATAGAGATACTTCTGCTCAAGCTGCTGCAGGTCGAGAAGGATCTGCGCGCGCTTCGCGGGATCGGTGGTCGCGCGGAGCTCGTTCACTTTCGCGTCAAAGTATCCATCCTTGCCGAGGATATTGACGAAGTTCGAATTGTCGGTTGCGTACTCGCCATACCACTCCTCGAATCCGAACGCGGAGAGGCCCTTGAGCGCGATGTCGTAATCCTTGACCTTGTAGAGCTCGGTGGTCGCGTCGCCCTGGAATTTCTGCACATCGGTCTTGATGCCAACCTGCGCGAGATACTGCGCGACCGCTGCCATGAAGTTGATCGAAGTCTGATCGCCGTAGTAGAAGCGTAGTCTGAGTGTCTTGCTGAAATCGAAGTTCGTGTCCTTGAGCAGCTGCTTCGCCTTTTCCAGATTGTAGCTGTACTGCTCTGCGCTCTTGTCGTACGCGGAGAACGTGGTCGGCACGCCGGTATAGATCTGACGTACAAGCCCTGGATACAGGCCATCGCCAAGCGCCTTGAAGTCGATGGCGTACATGAGGGCTTTGCGCACGCGTACATCGGCCATAGCCTTGTTCGGAACTCCATTCGCGTCTTTGATATTGATCACGAAGTAGCGGTAGAACGTGATATCGACTGGGTACGAGGTGAAACCTTTGATTTTCTTGAGCTCGGAGATCTGATCGGTGGCATTCGTGTTGTAGAGGTCGAGCTTCCCGGACTGCGCCGCCGAAATGGGGTCGGTCATGGCGGTCAGAATGATTCTGGGAATCTTTGGCTTGGGGCCGTCATACTTGTCGTAAGGAACAAATACCGCAAAGTTGCCGGGGTTGAACTCCTCCAGTTTGTACATGCCGTTGCCGATGGGGTGTGTCCAGAACGGCGAGTTTTGAAACTCGAGCGGGTTGACGTCTTTGAGGAGGTGCTTCGGCATGATCGCGAACTGGCCGAGCACATTGATGGCATTGCCGACCTTAGTATCGAGCTTCATCGTGACCACATCGCCGCTGGCGGAAAGTCCGGTGAGCGAAGAAGTCTTGCCCGCGACGAAGTCCGAGGCTCCCACGATATGCGAAAATACGCCGGTGTAGATCGCGTTTACCTGGGCTGCCTTGAGAGCGGTCTGGATACTGAACACAACATCATCCGCTGTGACCGGAACGCCATCGTGCCACGTTGGTCCCTTTTTCATGGTGAAGGTATAGGTGAGTCCATCCGGAGAAATCTGGTATCCCGAAGCGAGATCCGGCGATACCGTCGTCAGGGTCGGGTCGGGGAGGAAGAGGCTGCGGAACATGAGCACTTTCCACAGATCGCCTCGGTTGACCCACGGCTGGTCGAGCTTTGTCGTGATCGTGGTACCTGTCGTCGGCTGGAACAGATAGAGGGCGTTGTCCGCCGCGAACGCCGTTCCCGCAACCGCGAGCAGAATCATCGCCGCGAGGGCGATTCGGTTCTTTTTCATGAAAACCTCCTTACAAATGCTGATAGTCATGGCGGACATTCGCCGCCAGACATGAATCTTCCGATTCGCAAAGTATGCGCGTCGCGATATATCATTGATCCTGATTTCGGAGCTGTCAAGAGCAAATTGCATACTTCTTTCATTTTTTTTTCAACTATCATGAATACAAGTTTACACCATAAATCTCACGACGAAATTTTTCTCACTGCCAATATTTAATTTGGCACAGGTATATATATAATCTATAAATCTATTATATATATTGTATTGGACATATTTTTAATCATTCACGATTTATCGAATATCGAAGAATCTCCACATACCTATAATTTTTTAATTGACAGCCCTGCAAGTCAGAAGTAGTATACATGTAATTCATAATAGAGGCGCAACGTTCGATCTGATACCCTGTTGAAAAGGACGCGATTATGATAGAGTCAAGACTTCAATTCCTGCGCGATTTTTACTATCGAGAACTCGCCTTCGATGTGGCTCCATTCTGGATTGAACATGGCATCGATGCTGAGAAGGGAGGTCTTCTCGACTTTCTTGATCGCCAGGGCGCCCCGCTCTCCACCGACAAGGGCGGCTGGGCCCAGGGCCGCGCGGCGTGGATATTTTCAGCGCTCTACAGCCAATTTGAACCTCGAAAGGAGTATCTGGAGGCTGCTAGATCCTGCGCGGATTTTACAAGAGATAAAGTACTTGCGGGTCCCGGTGGCCGCGCGTATTTTGAACTCGATCGGGATGGGCGCCCCCTCGTACTGCGCAGGTATCTCTTTTCAGAGGCCTTCGCGATACTGGGCCTTGCCGAGTACTCAAGAGCATCTGGCGACCGCTCGTATCTCGAAAAGGCCCTCGATACCCTCGATGTCTACGATCGGTCCCGGGGAATGCTCGAGCCAAAAGTGAACCCCGAGATCCGACCAATGCGCGGACACTCCGACACAATGATCATGATCAATGTGTTTCAGGTTCTCCGTGAAGCAGATACGGAACACGCCGGGATCTACACCGCCCGCATCGCGGAGCGCGTGGAAGAGCTTTTCCGCTACTTTGTCAAACCTAGCTTGAACGCGCTTCTCGAAACCGTAGGGCCCTCCGGTGAAATCACCGAGGGCTCCGAAGGCCGAACGCTCAATCCGGGCCACGCCATCGAGACCTCGTGGTTCCTGATGAACGAGGCGCGCTATACCGGCAACGCCGAACTGATGAAGCGCGCAATCAACATTCTTTCATGGTCGCTCGAGCGCGGATGGGACACCGAATTCGGCGGCCTCTATTCCTTCCTCGATGTCGAAGGGCGACAGCCCGCGCAGATAGAGTGGGACATGAAGTACTGGTGGCCGCACTGCGAAGCCCTCATCGCAACGCTCATGGCGTACAGCGCGACTGGGGATCGCCGCTGGGAGCACTGGTTCGAGACCCTGCACAACTACACCTTTTCTCATTTCCCCGACAGGACCTATGGCGAGTGGTTCGGCTATCTTCGCCGGGATGGATCGATTGCGAATACTGTAAAAGGAAACCATTATAAAGTATGTTTCCATATCCCAAGGAGCATGCTCATGATACTCAAGCTGCTTGACCAGCTTGCAAAGGAGGAGGTTTGAGTTGTTGCGGGGCTTTCCCCGAGCAATTCAAACCATATATTCATGACCGATAAAGCTAAAAATGTCGAAGAATTGTACGTGGTCCTTCGAAAGCGAATACTGAGCGAGTATTATTTCGCCGGACAAAAATTATCCGAAAACGCGCTCGCCAAGGAATTCGACTGCTCCCGCACGCCCATCCGCGAAAGCTTCAAGCGGCTCGAACAGGATGGCCTCATCGTAGTGAAACCTAAATCCGGCAGCTATGTACGCCTCTATTCGGGCAAGAACTATCGCGATCTCATCGAGGTGCGGGCGTACCTCGAAGGCCTCGCCTTCAGACTCGCGGTCGAGCGAGGCGCCGACGCGTCTCAGCTCGAAGCGCTCAGCAAAAAAATGGACGACATCATCGCCTCCCCGCAAATCGATATGGCTGCCTATGCTGACCTCCACTTCAAATACCACAAGGAATTCGTTCGACTCTCGGGCAACGAGCTACTCGAGAAATTCTTCGAACGACTCAATCTGAAATCCTCACACCTCTTCCTTCAGACCATGAACCCCGAGATCGCCCGCAAGACCCAGGACGAGCACTGGCACATCATCGATCTCGTAAAATCCAGAGACTCGAAGGGAGAGAAATTCGTCATCCAGCATTTATGGAAGAAACGGGATTATCTGGGGTACTGAAAGTGGCTAAAGCTTTTTAAAAGATTGGCACCGAATCCAAATGCAGGCGGCCCCCCGCCATCCGGCGGGGGGCCGCTTCGTCAGCCCGGATTATTATTTAAAACAGCTCACTTCTCGACGCGAACCGCGTAGAGTGTGGACGGCAGCATTTCCGGACCATAGTAGATCGTGAAATCGCCGCTGATCGATTTCTGGCCCGGGTTTTTAAAGAGACCCGCACCCACAGCGCTCATGTCATACTGCATGTAGGGCTTAAAGACGTCGAACACGAAACCATTGATATTCACATTTTGCCCGCTCACCTGACCGAGTATGCCACCATGGATCGAAAAATATGCGCCGCTTCTAGGATCCTGCCAACCAGTTTCAGCCCAGGTGCCATAGGTCTGCTGGGTATCGAGATCGATAACCGAGTTAAAGATGAGAGAGTGATCCGAAGGAAAGTTGTACTTCGCGACCCCAATGTAGTTCGCGACCTTCTTGCCGG
>Ga0172369_10000945_pt1 | contig 43171 bp, 34 predicted proteins | sample LakKiv25m_FD_114539 | JGI IMG/M metagenome (GOLD analysis project Ga0172369, IMG submission 114539) | Freshwater microbial communities from Kabuno Bay, South-Kivu, Congo - kab_022012_11.25m | ecosystem: Environmental > Aquatic > Freshwater > Lake | place: Democratic Republic of the Congo...
ACCACCGTGCCGTTCGCCGGCGGCGCCGAGTCGACTACCGCCCTGGCAGGCGGCCATCTGACAATCGGCGGCGGCCATCCCTCCGAGGTGATGCCGCACATCAAGGCCGGCCGGTTCCGGCCGATCGGCGTGGCCCTCGACCGCCGCGACCCGACCCTCCCGAACGTCCCGACCCTCAAGGAGCAGGGGATCAACGTCGCCACCTGGGGCTCGGTGAAGGGCGTCGCGGTCCCGCTCGGCACGCCGCCCGAGATCATCGAATACCTCTCCTCGACCCTCAAGAAGGTCAGCGAGGACAAGAATTTCAAGAAGGCGATGGCCTCGATCTCCCAACCGATCGATTACCTCAACACGAAGGACTGGGCCGCCTTCATGCTGAGGGCGCATAAAGACTACGGCGACTTGATCAAGGAGTTGGGCATCAAATTGTAAAGTCCGACTTAAAAAAGGGGGAAAAGGGGGGGGGAAAGGGGGGACAGCTCCCGTTTAAAAAATAATCGGGAGCTGTCCCCCCTTTCCGTGTCCCCTTTCAGAGCTGCCGCCGGAGCTTCTGTGCGGCGATGTGGATCAGGTCCCAGGACCCGCCGACCGGCGGGGCGTAGGCCAGATCCAGCCAGCCCAGGTCGTCGATGGTAAGACCGGCCCAAAGGGCGGTCGAGAGGGTGTTGATCCGGCTGACCGCGCCCATCGCCCCCACCGCCTGCGCACCGAGGAGCTTCCCCGTCGCCCGGTCGGCGACAAGCTTGAGCCCCAGCCTGCTGTTTCCCGGCATCGAGCCGGCGATGGCGTTCCCCCAGATCAGCGCGCTCGCCGGGTGGAAGCCGGCCTCCGTCGCCTCGCGCTCGTCGAGACCGGTAGCGGCCGCCTCCAGAGCAAAGACCTTGAAGCATTGCGCCCCCACGATCCCCGGGAAGATCATGCCGCCGCCGCCGATGTTCGCGCCGGCGATCCGCCCTTGCTTGTTGGCGATGTCGCCCAGGGGGATGTTCACCCAGCGGCCGCTGACCCGGTGGAAGGACTCGCAGCAGTCGCCCGCCGCATAGACCTCTTCCCGGTCGGTCCGCTGGGAGAAGTTGACCCGTATCGCGCCGGACTTCCCGAGGGGGAGCCCCATCTGCCGGGCCAGCGTCGTTTCCGGCCTTATCCCGACGGCCATCAGGATCATGTCCGCCTCGTCTTCGCCGCGGTTCGTGACCAGGCGGAGGCGGAGCTCCCTTCCCTTCTCGACGGCCTTGACCTGCGTCTCGGCGACAAACGCGACCTGATGACGCTTAAGCTCGTCCAGGACGGCCTGAGAGAACTCGGGATCCCAGCGGTTCACGGGGAGCTTCCCGCGGTGGCAGACGCTCGTCTCGATCCCGAGGTTCCGGAGCGCCTCGCACATCTCCATCGCGATGAAACCCGCCCCGACGATGATCGCCTTCCGGCAGGGAACGTCCTTGAGCCAGGCCTTGATCCGGAGGGCGTCGGCGTATTTCTTGAGCGTGAAGACCCCTTCCGCGTCCTCGCCGGGGATGCCCGGCAAAAGCGGCGTCGTCCCCGTCCCCAGGACGAGGACGTCATAGGGAAGTGTCGTCCCGTCGGACAGGCGCACCTCTCCCGCCTTTTGCTCGACCTCCTCGACGCGGGTATCGATCCGGACGTCGACGCCGGTTTCCCGGAACTTCTCCGGCGTCCGCGCGATCAGGCTCTCCTCCTTCTTGATTACATCGCCGATGTAATAGGGCATCGGTCAGGCGGCCACGGAGACCTCGGAGCGTTCCTCGATCATCGTGATCGCAAGCGAAGAGTCCCGCCGCCTTGCCTCGGCGGCCGCCGAAGCGCCGCCCGCCCCCGCTCCGACAATCACAACCCGCTTTCCCATACCTTCTCCTTATCATCCCCTATTTCCCCGCCGCGGCGCGCCTGAGGGCATAGATCGCCGCCCCGGCTCCGATCATCAGGAAACAGAGGAGCTGGCCCATGCTCAACGGGCCGAGAATGAAGCCCAACTGGGCGTCCGGCTCGCGGTAAAATTCGATGAAAAAACGGACGGCGCCGTAGCCGATCAGGTAGAAGGCGAACAGGGCGCCGTCGAACCGGACCTTCTTCCGGATCGACCACAGGACGGCGAACAGGACGATCCCCTCGAAGAAGGCCTCGTAGAGCTGGGAGGGATGGCGGAGCCGGCCGGTCGGGTCGAGGGGGAAAAACATCCCCCAGGGGACGTCCGTCGCCCGGCCGTAGAGCTCGCCGTTGATGAAGTTCCCGAGCCGGCCGAAGGTATAACCCAGCGGGATGGCCGGGCAGATCAGATCGGCGAAGCGCCAGAAATCGATCTTCCGTCGCCGGCAAAAGACGATGGAGGCCGCCAGGATCGCGAGGACGCCGCCGTGGTAAGACATCCCGCTGATCCCCACGAAGCGCAACCCGCCCTTGAACTCGAAGGGGAAGATGATCTCCAGCGGGTGCTGCAGGTAATAGCCGAGGTTGTAGAAAAGGACGTAGCCCAGCCGGCCGCCCACGATCACCCCCAGGATCGCCCAGATGAAGTAGTCCTGGATCTGCTCCGCCGTGTACGGATAGCCCTCCTGTTTGATCCTGCGCATGACGAGGAAGTATGTGCAGGCGAAGGCCGCCAGGTACATCAGGCTGTAGTAGCGAAGCTGGAACGAACCGATTGTCAGGAGGTTCGGGTCCAGATTGGCCGGGAGGCGCTGCCAGGCCGCGACAAGGTCCGTCATCAATAGGCCTCCCCCTTGAGCTCCTCGACGTAGAGCTGGGCGGAAAAGGCCGCCGTCGCCCCGTCGCCGCAGGCGGTAACGACCTGCCGGAGGCGCTTGGCGGTGCAGTCCCCCGCCGCGAAGATCCCGGGAACCGAGGTTTGCATGTTTGCATCCGTCGTGATGTAGCCGCCCTGATCCATGGCGACCAGCCCCCGGAAGGGGGCCGTATTCGGGAGCAAGCCGACGAAAACGAATATCCCGCTCACGGGGAGGGTGCGGAACCCTCCTGTTTTAATATCCTTCAGCCGGACCTCCTGGACCAGGTCGAGGCCGTCGATCGCCTCGACGACGGAGTTCCAGGCGAAGGCGATCTTCCCATTGGCAAAGGCCCGCTCCTGGAGGATCTTCGTCGCCCGCAGGCGGTCCCGCCGGTGGATCACCGTCACCTTTTTCGCGAAGCGCGTCAGGTAGAGCGCCTCCTGGATGGCCGTGTCGCCGCCGCCGACGACCGCGACCTCCCGGTTTTTGTAGAAGGGGCCGTCGCAGGTGGCGCAGAAGGAGACACCCTTCCCGATGAACCGCTCCTCCCCCGGAACGCCGAGACGCCGCCAGTTCGCGCCCGTCGCGATGATCACGGCCAGCGCCCCGTGGCGCTTATCTCCCGCGACGACTTCCCAACCTTCATGGTCGCCCAGGCGCGCTTTGACCATTTCCGAAACATCGCCGGAGGCGGTCTCCAGGCCGAAGCGGACGGCCTGCGCCTTGAACCGCTCCATCAGGTCGAAGCCGTTGATCCCCTCCGGAATCCCCGGATAGTTCTCGATAAGATCCGTGACGGTGATCTGGCTCAGCGTCGTCTCGCCCGCGATCGCCAGCGTCTTCAAACTCGCGCGCGCGGCGTATATCCCCGCGGTGAATCCCGCCGGCCCGCCGCCGACGATCACGACGTCATAGGGCGGACCCGAAAGCGTCTCTCCTGCCATTCCTGCTCTCTCCCCTTTTCCTATCCTCTGAAACTTGGAAATCATGTCCCGGAAGCGCGCGAAACCACAGCGCGCGGAGGGGACATGATTTCCATAAGGTCTCATCTGTCCCCTTTTTTATTTGGGCCTGTTGTCCGTGACCCGCTTTGCCTTGCCCTCGCTCCTCTGGATGGCGTTGGGCGGGACAAGTTTGATGTCGGTCGTCACGCCGATCACGTCCTTGATCCTGTCCTTCAATTCCTTCTTGAGCTTCTTCATCTCCTCGAATTCGCCTACAAAACTGGTGAGGTCGTCCGACAGCACCTTCTGGGTGAAGGATTTGAGGAAGTCGGGCGTCACCTCCACGTGAACGTTCATCTCGTCCATCCGGCCCTTGCGATCCACGAAGATCATGTAATGCGGGGCGACGGCCTTGGACTTGAGCAATACGGATTCCACCTGCGACGGGAAGACGTTCACGCCCCGGATGATCAGCATGTCGTCGGACCGGCCGCGGACGCGGGACATCCGGACCAGCGTCCGGCCGCAGATGCACTTCTCGGGATTGAGGCTGGTGATGTCCTTGACCCGGTAGCGGATCAGCGGGATGCCTTCCTTCAGAAGCGTGGTGAGGACCAGTTCGCCCTCTTCCCCGTAGGGCAGCACCTCCCCCGTATCCGAATCGATGATCTCCGGATAGAAGATATCCTCGTTCACATGGAGGCCGTTTTGAGCCTCCACGCATTCGAAGGAGACGCCCGGTCCCGTGATCTCGCTTAGGCCGAAGATGTCGATGGCCTTGATGTGCATCCGCTTCTCGATCTCCTTTCGCATGGCGTCCGTCCAGGGTTCCGCGCCGAAGATCCCGACCTTCAGCTTGAGGGATTTGGGATTGATCTTATCCTGCTTCATCACGTCGTACATATACAGGCAGAACGACGGCGTCGAGCAGAGCACCGTGGACCCGAAATCCTTCATCAGCATGATCTGCTTCTGCGTATTCCCGCCGGAGATGGGTATTACCGCCGCGCCGATCCTTTCGGCGCCGTAGTGGGCGCCGAGACCGCCCGTGAACAGACCGTAGCCGTAGGCGTTCTGGACTATGTCGTCAGGCCTGGTCCCCGCCGCCCACATCGTCCTCGCCATCACCTCGGCCCACATCTCGATGTCGTAGCGTGTGTAGCCGACGGCGGTGGGCTGGCCGGTTGTTCCCGAAGAGGCGTGGATTCTGATTACCTCCTTCATCGGCGCCGCAAACATCCCGAACGGATAATTGTCGCGCAAATCGATCTTCGTCGTGAAGGGCAGCCGGACGATGTCGTCGATAGACTTGATCTGCGACGGCTTGATTTTTGCCTTGTCGAATGCCTTCTTGTAAAAAGGAACCGTCGCGTACACCCGCTCGCAGACCTTCGCCAGCCGCTCTCCCTGGAGCTTCCTCATCGCCTTCCTGCTGAGTGATTCCTCCTTGTTCCAATGCTTCATAGTCCTCCTCCTTCTAAATGTTTTTTTCGCTTTTCTTCAGTAAAAGAGACCCGGCGGCGCCCGCCAGGGCGATCAGCGCCGCAAGCATGAAAGAGTACGAAAAACTTCCCGACGCGTCGGCCAGTTTTCCGGCCACATAAGGCGCCAGGGCCTGGCCGATGCCGAAGACGACCGTGACCATTCCCAGGGCCGCCGGCGCCAGACGAATCCCGGCGATGTCGCCGGAAAAGGCGGCGACTATGGAGGGAATGCTCCAGGCGGAAATGCCGAAGGCCAATGCCGAGACGTAAAATCCGACCGCCGTCGTCGAGAAGGCGAAAACGGCAAAAGAGAAGGTGTGAAGGCAAAAGACGATGCAAAGCGCCGCCCGGCGGCCGATCCAGTCGGAGACGCCCCCCCAGATGAAGCCGCTCGCCAGGCTAACAAAGCCGACCAGGGACCAGATCCTGCCGGCCTCGGCCGGGGTGAGATTCCCCGCCTTGATAGCATGGGCGGAAAAAAAGGTGGCATAGATAATGTAGGAAAATCCGAAGGCGAAGTAAACCAGTCCCAGTTGCCACAGGGCCGGATTTTTATATACCCTGCCCCAGTCCAGAGGGGCGGCCGCGGGGGCGGCGCCCGGCTCTCTAACGGCTGAAAATTGGGGGGATGTCTCTTCCGCTCCGCACGGAGCGAGATTTTTATCGGCCGGCCTGTCTTTCAACAGCCACAGGCAGATCAGCGTGATGGCCAGCGAGATGGCCGCCAGGCAATACCAGGCCCACCGCCAGCCTTCGGCGCCGTAAGCCTGAATCACGCCGGGCAGAAAGATGCCCGTGACCAGAACCCCGAAACCGGAGCCGGCCACCATGATCCCGGCGGCAAGCCCCCGGCGGCGCGGTGAGAACCAGGCCGAGGCCAGGCCCATGATGGGCACGTTGGCGCCCGCGCTGCCCACCCCGGTCAATATCCTCGCCGTCAGAATTCCGAAGAATCCCCCCGCCAGCCCGGTCAGCAGGAGGGTCGCCGTCATCAGGGTCAGGGAGAGAACCACCACGATTTTCGTTCCGTACCGGGACGCCAGAAAACCCCCCAGCAAGGAGAAGACAAGGTAGCCTATCAGGTTCCCGGTGCCCAGAAATCCCAACTGGCCGTAGGTAAGGCCCAAACCATCCTTCATAGCCGGCAGGATGACCGTATAGCCGAAGCGACCCAGCCCCAGCGCCCCCATGACCCCAAGCACCCCGACACCCACGACAACCCAGCCGTAGTGGATTCTTGATTTTTCCGAATTTGATTTTTCCAAAGCGGATGCCCTTTCCTGGCTTTCCAGGATCTTCCCGGGTCGTTGAGAACAGGTTGCTTCGGCGAGGGAGTATAAAGAGGCTTGGTGCGCGTGTCAAGAACGAATAAATTTCTTGACATTTAATCCCCACTTCCTCGATACTCTGCTCGCCGGGAAGCAGGTCTGCTTCGGTCTCAGCAACACACAAAAAGGAGGGGGAGATGAGAAAAAAACGTTTGATCATCGGTGTGATGTTGTCGGTGCTGTGCGCGTGGTCAGTGGCGGCGCCAACTGTGCACGCGGCCGAACCGATCGCAATCGGGGTGGCTACCTCCCTGGGTATTCTCGAAGGCAGGGAATCCGCCAAGGCGGTCCAGATGGCGGTGGACGAGATCAATGCCGCCGGCGGCGTGAGGGTGGGCGCGGAGAAGAGGCCCTTCAAGGTCGAATCCATCGATCTGAGGGATGCGGCGCCGGGCGTGCCTGTGCCTGAAGCGCTGCTGGGGCTCGAAAAGATCATTTTGGAGAAGAAACCCGCCGCGCTGCTGGTCGGCCCGTTTCGTTCCGAAGCCCTGATCGCCGGAATGGATATCATCGCCAAGTACAAGACCCCGCTCTTAGGGACGATTGCCATGGCGCCGGGTTCGGAGAAAAAAATCAAGGAGGAGCCGCAAAAGTACAAGTATGTCTTCCGGACGTGCCTGAACGCCGTGCATCTGGTCAAGTTCCTCGTGGGAACGATGGGGGCGATAAACAAGCAGTTCGGGTTCAACAAGGTATTCGTCATGACCCAGGACGTGGCATGGGCGCGCGCCACCGCCGATCTGGTGAAGACCCTCTATTTCGACAAGAGCGGCTGGCAAGTGGTGGGGATGGAGAGCTATCCCACCGGTACCTCCGATTTCTCCTCGGCCCTGATGAAGGCCCGCGCCCAGGGCGCCCAGGTGATCATGCCGGTCTTCGACATGCCCCAGAGCGGCACCCTGGTCAAACAGTGGAACACCATGAAGGTGCCGGCCCTCATGGCCGGTTTCATCTCGCCCCTGGCCGGCAGCGAAGCCTGGAAGACGTTCGACGGCAAGATCGGCGGCGTGCTCAACGTGACCTTTGAACTGGGCAGCGCAATGGCCGCCGCAAAGCTTCCCGCTTCCACCGACTTCATGAACAAGTATCAGAAGAAATACGGGGAGGAAATCCAGGCCGGCCACGGCCCCGCGCCCTCCTATGAATCGGTGTACATCCTGAAGGAGGCCATCGAACGGTCCGGCAGTCTGGACCCGGATGCAATCGTGGCCGGTTTGCAGAAAACCGACCGGAAGGGAGCGATGGGCCGCATCCGCTATGACGAAGGCCACCAGGCGGTTTACGGTTTCGACCCGGCCGAGACAAGCGTGTCGGTAGTATCCCAGTGGACCGACGCGGGCAAACGGGTGGTCGTATTCCCGGATTCCCTGGCCGAAGGCGCGATCCAACTGCCTGCAGGGCTTAAATCCGCAAAGTAACGCGATAATGGCTGTCTCGTAAAAATCCCAACTTCCCTCCCCCTTGACGGGGGAGGGTTAGGGTGAGGGAGGGGAAAAGTAGGGAACTGTTTCAAACCGTTCCCTATTACCTTTGCCCCCTCCCCGGGCGGGACGCGGGAAGGGCGGGAGTGATTATCATCCCTACGTTAGCCCAACTCGGGCAAGACGGGGGTAATCAATTCTGCCGTTTGGGAGTGGCGAATGTTTGCAGGCACGCTTGTTTTCGCCCTGATCAACAGTTTCATCCTCATCCTGCTGGCCCTCGGGTTCAATCTGACCTTCGGCATCAGCGGGGTGGCCAATTTCGCCTACGGCGCGCTATACGTCATGTCGGCCTACATGAGCTGGGCGATGATGCGCCTGCTTTCCCTGCCCTTCTGGGCGTCGGCTGCCGTCTCGATCGCCATCACCATGATAGCAGGCGCCCTGATGTACCGTTTCGTACTGCTGCGGGTCCGCGGCCAGGCCCTCTCCGAAGTCATCGCGACCTTCAGCATCGGGCTTGCCATCCTGGAAGTGTTTCGTTACCTGGGGCTGGTGGGATTCGAATATACCCTGCCGGTCTTCTCGGGCGAGAGCTTCATGATCGCGGGCGCCTACGTGGATATGCAGCGGATCGCCGTCGTGCTGATCGGGCTTATGCTGGTATTGGGGTTGTGGCTTTTCACCCATTTTACCCCGCTGGGCCTCGCGTTTCGGGGCATCGCCCAGGATGAGCGCACTGCCCTGACCTTCGGCATCGATTCGGACCGGCTCGGTGTCCTGAGCGTTTCCTTCGGGGCGGGTCTGGCCGCCGTCGCCGCCACCATTATCATCCCCCTGGGAAGCATCGCCCCGGACGAGGGATACGACGTGCTGATCAAGGCGCTGGCCGTGTGCATCATCGGCGGCCTGGGTTCGACCGGCGGCGTGATCGTGGCCGGCTTCATCATCGGTTTCGCGGAACGCTTCACGGACACCTATATCGGCTCCCACTGGACGATGATCGTCAGCCTCGCGGCCATCCTGCTGGTGCTGGCAATCAAGCCCTCCGGCCTGTTCGGGCGGCAGAAGGAACTGGAAGAGAGGATTTAGAGCCGTGAAAAAAAGGAGGGAGCGCATCGACCGGGGGATCAAGGTCCGTTCCGAGGACATTTACGCCCTCTGTTCCTGGCGCGAAATGCTCTATCTGGCCGGTCCCCGCGTGCTCCCGGCGGCGGTCTTTCTGCTGCTGCCCCTTTTCCTGGGCGTCTACTGGCAGAAGGTGATGCTTTCGGTGGCCGTGTTTGCCCTGCTGGCCATGAGCTGGGACATGCTGGCCCAGAGCGGCATGATCTCCCTCGGACAGGCCCTCTTTTTCGGGATGGGCGCCTATGTATCCGGCGTCCTCAACTTCTACTTCGGCCTGCCCCCCTGGATCACGATCCCGCTGGCGACGGCGCTGGGCGGCGCGCTCTGCACCATCGTTCTGCTGCCGGTCCTGCGCCTCAGGGGAATCTACTTCTCCATGGTCACTCTTATCATCCCCCTGATGCTGGTGCGGATCATCGAGGCCACCAAGATATTCGGCGGCACGGAGGGTCTGAGCGGCATGACGCCCCTGCCGGCCGGCCTGATCGAGGTCTATCTGGTGACGGGGGTGTTTCTGGCGGTGCTGTTCGGATTAAGGAGGCTGATGGAGACGGATTACGGCCTGGTGCTCAAGGGCATCCGCGACAACGACCGCTCGGTCACCAATGCCGGCATCAACATCTACTGGTTCAAGACCCAGGCGCTTTTCATCTCCAGCGCCATCGGCGCCTTTGCGGGCGCCTTCATGACCCATATTTACATGTTTGTGGGCATGCCGGTGTTCGCCCTCGACTATTCCATTCTGCCCATCGCCGCCGCGGTGGTGGGAGGGGTCGGAACGACGGCCGGGGCCGCCCTGGGGGCGGTGCTGCTCGTGCCGCTGTCGGAAGCGCTGCGGGGGATCGGCGGGCTGCGCATCGTGATGTACGGATTGTTCCTGGTGGTCTTTATCGTGGCCGTTCCGGAGGGATTGTTTGACTACATTCAGCGCAAATACCATCAAATGGAAAGATGGGTCGAGATAGACAAATGAGTACGCCGGTCACCCTGCGGGTGGAGAACATAAGCAAGATCTTCGGGAGAGTCGCGGCGGTCGACAGTCTGAGCTGCGAGGTGCGCAGGGGGGAACTGTTAGGGATCATCGGCCCCAACGGTTCCGGCAAGACCACCCTGGTCAATCTCATCACCGGTTTCGTGAAACCGACTTCCGGGCGAATCATCTACGACGGTCGGGACATCACCGGCGCCGCACCCCACAAGATCGTCTGCCTGGGGATCTCCCGCACCTTCCAGATGGTCCGCCCCTTCTATCAGTTGCCGGCCTTCAAAAACATGATCATCCCCCTCTACTCCCCGCGGGTCCGGCAGCAGGCGGGGGGCGGTTACGGGGACCGCGACGCGGTGGCCTTGGATCTCCTCGAGGAGGTGGGCTTCGAACGGGACGCCCATGTCGCCTACAAGCCGGCGGGGACGCTTCCCCAGGGATATCTCAAGCGGCTGGAACTGGCCAAGGCCATCGCCCTCGCGCCGGATCTGCTGATCCTCGACGAGCTTTTCTCCGGCCTGAGCCTGGCCGAGGTGGCGAGCGTCGTGCCCGTCATCGAAAAGCTGAGGGCGGCCGGCAAGACCATCATCATGATCGAACACCGCCTGAAGGAGCTCTTCCGCATCGCCGATCGGATCATGGTTTTGAACTACGGCCGGAAGATCGCCGAGGGGACCGCGGCCGAGGTCATGGAGAGCGAAGAGGTCAAGAAGGCGTATCTCGGTTCCGAGGAGTAAAATCAAACGTGATCATGCTCGATGTTAGCAATCTGATGGTATTTTTCGAAAACGCCCTGGCGCTCAACGACTTCAGCATGCAGGTGCGCGAAGGCGAGATCGTCGGTGTGATCGGCTCCAACAGCGCCGGGAAGACCACGCTGATGAACGCCCTTTCGGGACTGATCATCGATATGCGCATCAAGGAGAAGCGCAGGGGCGGCGAACGCATCACGGTTTACGGGAGCATCGTTTACGAGGGCCGGGACATCACCGAGCTCGACCCCAGCGAACGGGTCAAGCAGGGGATCGTGCTTTCCCGCGAACGGCATCCGGTCTTCCCGGAGAGCAGCGTGGCCGAGAATATCAAGATCGCCGGCTACCTGCGCAGGAAATCCGAGGTGCGGGAGGTCATGGCGTACGTCTTTGCGCTCTTTCCGGCACTGGTCGGGCTGCGCGCGAAAAAGGCCGGCTTCCTGAGCGGCGGCGAACAGCAGATGCTGGCCATCGGCATGGCGCTGGCGGCCAAGCCACGGCTGCTGCTGCTGGACGAACCCCTGCTGGGACTTAGTCCGATGATGCAGAAGGCGCTGGTGGATGCCATTGTCAGCCTGAACAGGGAATCGGGCATCACCGTCGTCCTGAGCGAGCAGTTCGCCCGCCCCGTCCTGCCCGTCATCGACCGCGGCTATATCCTGGAAAACGGGATGCTGACGCTCAGCGGGACGGGCAGGGAGCTGATGGACAACACGGAAATCAAGGCCGCCTATTTTGGAATATGACCGTTATGCACGAACAGCCTCGAAACAGCGGTCCTGACCGCATCATCGATCGTTTCCTCGAAACCGCCGGGCGGCGCGGCGACGCGACGGCGGTCGTCTATCTGGGCACCGGTTATTCGTACCGCCTTCTGGAGGAGATGACCCGCAGCTTTGCGGCGGCGCTGGGCGATCTGGGCATCAGGCCCGGGGAGAAGGTGATGCTCTACATCCCCAACAGCATCCAGTGGGTGGCGGCCTGGCTCGGCGTCCAGCGCCTGGGCGGGGTTTGCGTTCCCATCACCCCCATCTATCCCGCCCACGACGTCCAGTATATCGCCAACGACTGCGGGGCCGCGGCCATCGTGTGCGCCGACACCAACTTCGGCTACGTCAAGAAGGCGAGGCCCGCGACCGGGATCAGGAAGGTGATCGTCACCCGGATGGCCGACCTGCTGCCCGTCTGGAAGCGGTGGTTCGGCTACCTGTTCGACGTGATCCCCAAAGGCAGGATCGCCCTGGATGAAAACACGCACGGCTTCCGGCAACTGCTGAACCGTTATCGCCGCGCCGCGGACACAGCACCGCCGGCCGGCGCGGACCCGGAACGGACGGCTGAGATCCTCTACACCGGCGGCACGACGAAATACCCCAAAGGGGTGCCCATCGATCACGACCTTTTCCTGATCTCGGCGGACGAACAGATACGGATAAGCGAATCCCTTTTCCCGGCGGAAGAAAACGTGATCCTGGGCAACGCCCCCCTTTTCCACATCCTCGGCCAGACGACCGGCCTGGCCACCCTGCTGGCGGGCGGGACGCTGGTCCTGCTGCCGCGCATCAACCTGGACGCGGCCCTGGAGGCCATAGAGCGCTTCAAGGTCAAGACCATGATCGGTGTCCCGATGCTCTACCGGATGATCCTGGAACATGACCGCCTGGAGCAGTACGATCTGAGCTCGGTGGAGTTCTGGTTCAGCGGCGGGGACGTCCTGCCCGTTGAGGTCAGCAAGCGTTGGCGGGAGAAATTCGGGCGCTGCATCTATCAGGGATACGGGGCCACCGAGACCTGCGGCGGCGTGACGATGTGCCCGGTGACGGCCGACAATCCCGCCCGGAGCGTGGGCCGCGCCGTTGCCAGCAAGAAGGTGAGGATCGTCGATCCCGCCACGCTCCGGCCGGTGGAACCGGGCCAGCCCGGGGAGTTGATCGTCCATTCCGCGCATATGGTGAGGCGTTATTTGAACAAGCCTGAGGAGACCGCCGAGGCGTTCGTCGAGTTGGACGGGCTTACCTGGTACCGCACCGCGGACGTCATGTCCGCGGATGAGGCGGGCAATTTCTACTTCGTGGATCGGACCGTGGACACCATCAAACACAAGGGCTATCGCGTCTCCGCCTCCGAGATCGAGGCCGTGCTCCAGGAACATCCGGCCGTAATCGCCGCCTGCGTCATCGGAATCCCGGATGCGATGGCGGGCGAACGCATCAAGGCCTATGTCGTTCTGAAGGAGGATATCAAGGGCATCACCGGCTATGACCTGATCCAATGGTGCCGGCAGACCCTCGTCGCCTATAAGATTCCGCAGTATATAGAATTCCGGGACATGCTGCCCAAATCCAAGGTGGGCAAGCTCCTGCGGCGCGAGATCCGGGACGAGGAGGGCCGCCGCGCGGAGGGATAGGAAGAGGAGATCGTTCGCCTTTATCAACCCGCAGCAGTGTACATGCCGAATGCGGGCAAGATGAGTGTATTTATTCTGCCGTAGTCGCGTTTCATCACTTGGCGTTACGGACGTCAATCTAAAAAATTGATTGCAAAAAACGGAATATTGTTTAATAGGTTCTTTTAATTACTGTTTTACAGGGCTGTGTCTATGCCGCGCATTTTCGACAATATTGACCAGTCCCTCCTTCCCGCCCTGCGGGAGACGCTGGCCGTTGCGGAGCGGGCGGACTTCTGCGTCGGCTACTTCAATCTCCGGGGCTGGAAGAACATAGACGAGTTCATAGATCGCTGGTCCGGCGGCGCCGGTCACTCCTGCCGTCTTTTGGTGGGAATGCAAAGACTGCCCCAGGAAGATCTGCGGGCATCGCTCAGCATTCTCAAAGAAGCCGGCATTGACAACCAGACGGCAGTTCGTCTCAAGAGGAAGCTTGCGGAGGAATTTCGCGAGCAACTTATGTTCGGGGCGCCGACCAATGAAGATGAAGCCGGTCTGCGCAGGCTGGCCGCGCAAATAAAATCAAAGAAAGTCGTCATCAAGCTTTTTTTACGGCACCCCTTGCACGCCAAGCTCTATCTCTTGTTCCGGCCCGACCCGGTCAATCCTTCCGTTGCCTATCTGGGAAGCAGCAACCTCACCTTTGCCGGACTTTCTCAACAGGGTGAATTAAATATAGACGTTCTCGATCATGACGCCTGCAACAAGCTTGCCCACTGGTTCGTAGATCGCTGGGACGACCGCTGGTGCATTGACATCTCGAAAGAGCTGCTTGAGATCATCGAGGAAAGCTGGGCGCGTGAAGACCTTCTTCCGCCCTATTACATCTACCTCAAAATGGCTTACCACCTTTCCCAGGAAGCGCGGGCCGGCCTGGCTGAATTCCGGCTACCCCGTGACTTTGACAATACCCTCTTCGATTTTCAGATTGCCGCCGTAAAAATTGCCGCGCATCATCTCAACAAGCGCGGCGGCGTGCTCATCGGCGACGTCGTCGGCCTTGGCAAGACCTTGATGGCCACCGCCGTGGCCCGCATCTTCGAAGACGATCACGATCTGGAAACCTTAATCATCTGCCCGAAGAATCTTGTCCCCATGTGGGAAGACTACCGGGCACGATTCCGCCTGCGGGCTAAGGTCTTGTCTTTGAGCCGCGCCATATCCGAGTTGCCAGCGCTCCGCCGTTATCGGCTGGTGCTGATTGATGAAAGCCATAATCTTCGCAATCGCGAAGGCAGACGCTACCGGATCATACAGGAATACATTCAGGAAAATGAAAGCAAGGTCATCCTGCTTTCGGCAACGCCTTATAATAAAACGTATATCGATCTGTCGAATCAGTTGCGGCTTTTTGTGCCTGAAGATGCCGACGTCGGCATCCGCCCGGAAAATAAGCTGCGTGAAATCGGGGAAACCGAGTTCATCCGACGCCATCAATGCGGTCTCCGCACGCTGGCCGCTTTTGACAAGAGCGAATACGCCGATGATTGGCGCGATCTGATGCGCCTCTATCTCGTGCGGCGGACACGAAGCTTCATCCAGGATAACTATGCCGAAACGGATTCCCAAACCGGACGAAAATACCTAACCTTTCCCGATGGAAAACGTTCCTATTTTCCTACGCGCGTTCCGAAGACGGTCAAATTCAAGATAAACGAAAAAGACCCAAAGGACCAGTACGCCCTGCTGTATTCCAGCGCTATTGTCGAAACGATTAACGCCCTCATGCTGCCCCGGTATGGGCTGGGCAACTACATCGCGGAACGACCGCACGACCCGCCGACAACCGCGGAAGCGAAAATTATTGCCGATCTTTCCCGCGCCGGCAAGCGCCTTATGGGATTTTGCCGTACGAATCTCTTCAAGCGTCTGGAAAGCAGCGGCCAGGCCTTTCTTCAATCCGTCGAGCGGCACATCCTGAGAAATTATGTATATCTGCACGCCGTCGAAAACGATAACCCGCTTCCAATCGGTACACAGGATGCCGGTTTGCTCGATTCCCGCATTACGGATATTGACGGCGATCTCCTCTTCTCCGAAGACGATGAGGACAACGACAGCAATAATGATCTTTCCGGCCGTCTGCGGACAGAAGATGATTTCCGGAGGCGCGCCGCCGAAATTTATCGAATATATGAAACAGTACAGAAAAGACGTTTCCGCTGGCTGTCTCATCAGCGCTTTGTACCCCAACTGGCGGAGGATATCACAAAAGACATAAGATCCTTGCTGGAGATATTGGATCGTTGCGGCGATTGGAAACCGGAGCGGGATGCCAAGCTGGAGAAACTTCACGACTTGGTTGCACATCGCCATCCCCGAAGAAAGATCATCGTTTTTACCCAGTTTGCAGATACGGTTTACTATCTTTCGTCCCAGCTTGCATTTAGGGGCGTGGAGCGCCTGTCTGCCGTGACAGGCAATACGGACAATCCCACGAAGATCATCTGGCAATTCAGTCCCGAAAGCAACGAAAAACGAAGCCAGATTCCTCCCGATCAGGAACTTGACGTCCTGATTGCCACCGACGTCTTAAGCGAAGGGCAAAATCTCCAGGATGCCGCAATCATCGTCAATTATGATCTACCCTGGGCAATCATCCGCCTGATTCAAAGAGCCGGCCGCGTTGACCGTATCGGACAGAAGGCCGAGGAAATATTTTGCTACTCATTCCTGCCCGCCGACGGAGTCGAACGGATCATCCGCCTCCGCGCCCGCGTCCGGCAGCGCCTGCGCGAAAATGCTGAAGTAGTCGGCACCGACGAGGCTTTTTTTGAAGACGATCAGAACGACCAAGCCGTGCGCGATCTATTTACGGAAAAATCCGGCATCCTCGACGGCGATACGGATACGGAAGTTGACCTGGGGTCTTACGCCTACCAGATCTGGAAAAACGCCCTGGACATGAATCCCTCCTTGCAGAAAACCATTTCCGCTCTGCCGAATGTGATTTACTCGACAAAACAACATTCCTCTGATGCCGGGCAGCCGGATGGCGTCCTGGCCTACGTGCGCACGTCGGAAGGCAATGATTCCCTGATCTGGCTTGACGGCACGGGGAAACCGATAACGGAATCCCAGTTCGCTATTCTAAAGGCCGCGGAATGCCTGCCCCAAACTCCCGCGCTGGAGAGAATGCCGAAGCATCATGAGTTGGTGCGCAAGGCGGTGGAACTGGTTGCCGCCGAGGAAAGACAAATCGGGGGCCAACTGGGAAGACCGTCGGGCGCGCGCTTCCGCACCTATGAACGGTTGAAGCGATATGTCGAGGAAATAAAGGGCACTTTATTCGACAAGCCGGAATTACGACGCGCCATAGAAGATATCTACAACCGCCCCCTAAGACAGTCAGCCATAGATATCCTCAACCGCCAGTTGCGCAGCGGCATCAATGACGAAAACCTGGCGCACATGGTGACGGATTTGTATGAAGACGGCCGGCTTTGCGTCGTTCAAGATGAAGAAGAGATCTATGAGCCTCGCATCATTTGCTCCCTTGGTCTGGTAAAGGAGGGAGATTCTTGATCATGGCCGTGAACCTCGATCATATACGGCAATGCCTCAATCAGTTCGATTTTCACCGGCTCTTTGTCGAAGAACTCGGTTGGAACCGCCACAGCGCCCGCCTGGAAATCCCCTTGGACGGCCAAACGTTCATCCTGTCTGCCGTGGCGGAAAAATGCGGACTGGCGGCGTTCATCTGCGGCGCGGAAAATAACGGCCGCATCCCGGCATATCCCCGGCGCCGCAAGATAGAACGACAGGTCGCCAAAAACGCTTACGAGCACCTCATCATATTCACCGACGAAAATAAGACCGCCCAGGTTTGGCAATGGGTCCGGCGCGAGCAGGGCAGGCCCTCCGCTTGCAGGGAACATACCTTCAGCACCGGCCAGCCCGGCGACTCGCTCATCCAGAAATTGCAGCTCCTGGCCGTCAGCCTGGAAGAAGAGGAAACCCTGACGCTTATCGATGTTACGGGCCGCACCCGGAAGGCCTTCGACGTAGAGCGCGTTACGAAACGTTTCTACGACCGCTTCAAGACCGAACATGCCGCTTTTCTTAGGTTTCTCCAAGGCATCCCCGACGCGGAGATGGAACGCTGGTACGTCTCAGTCATGCTCAACCGCCTGATGTTCGTCTATTTCATCCAGAAAAAGGGATTCCTGAACGGCGACTCCGATTACCTGAAAAACGGCCTGGCTAGGTGCAACAGGGATTTCGGTCCCGATCATTTCTATAATGACTTTCTGTGCACCCTCTTCTTCGAGGGTTTTGCTAAAAGGAGGGAGGAACGTTCGGGGCCGGCGCGCGATATGCTCGGCGAGGTGCCCTACTTAAACGGCGGCATCTTCCTGCCCCACCAGATCGAGACCCTCTATGGCGAAAAGATCGTCATTCCCGACAGGGCTTTCGAGAACCTCTTTTCCTTCTTCGACGCTTACCACTGGCACCTCGATGAACGGCCCCTCAGGCGGGACGATGAGATCAACCCCGACGTCCTCGGATACATCTTCGAAAAGTACGTCAACCAGAAGCAGATGGGGGCCTACTACACGAAAGAAGACATTACCGAGTACATCGGCAAGAATACAATCGTGCCATTCATCGTTGATGCCGCGAGGGATAAGTGCAAAGTTGCCTTCGAGGGCCAGCGATCCGTTTGGAGCCTGCTGCAGGAAGAACCGGACCGTTACATTTATCCGGCCGTTGCGCACGGCATTGTGTGGGACGCGCGACGGAAACTGCCCCGTCGTCTCGATCATCCTTTGGAACTGCCGCCGGAGATAGAGGAAGGTCTGGACACCACCAAACCGAATCTCCTGGAACGCCGCAAGCCCTGGAACAAACCGGCGCCGCCGGAGTACGCGCTGCCCACGGAAATCTGGCGGGAGGTTGTCGCCCGGCGGAAACGCTACGAAGAAGTGAAGGGAAAACTGACGGCGGGCAAAGTCCGCTTCATCAATGACCTGATAACGTACAATCTCGACATCCGCCAGTTCGCCCAGGACGCCATTGAAAACTGCGAAGGGCCGGAACTGCTTGCGGCCTTTTGGAACACCCTTGCCGGCAGGCCAGCTCTGCAATCGAACGAACATCCACAACCGGGGATCACCGTCCTTGACCCCACCTGCGGTTCCGGCGCTTTTCTCTTTGCCGCCCTCAATATCCTGGAACCGCTATACGAGGCCTGCCTGGAGCGGATGCGCTTCTTCCTGGAAGAATGGGGCGAAGGCGGGAAGAAAAATCATCCGAATTACTACAAGGCTTTCACCGCGACACTTAAACGGCTGGAAGACCATCCCAACCACCGCCACTTCATCCTTAAGTCCATAATTATCAACAACCTCTATGGCGTGGACATCATGGAAGAGGCGGTCGAGATATGCAAGCTTCGCCTTTTCCTGAAGCTGGTGGCACAAATTGAAGACATCAAGGACATCGAACCTCTGCCGGACATCGACTTCAACATCCGCGCCGGAAACACGCTCGTGGGCTTCGCGTCGCGCGAGGAAGTGCGACATGCCGCCGAAACAGAAAGAGCCGGCAACAAGGGAGAACCTCAGCACAAACTCATGTTTGGTGAAACCGTCGATGCCTTGCAGAGAATCGAAGAAGAAGCCGATTTGGCCGACCGGGCCTTCCGGAGATTCCGGGAAATGCAAACCGAGCAGGGCATGTCTCCCCGGGACTTCACCGCGGCCAAGGGAAACCTCTGTATACGCCTGAAGACCCTAACTGAAGAACTGGATCGCTACCTGGCTGGCGAATATGGAATTGAAGGCGGCAATAGCCCGAAAAACAAAGAGGCCTTCGCCAAATGGCACAAATCCCACCAGCCCTTTCACTGGTTTGCCGAATTCTACGGCATTCTTAAGGAGGGCGGATTCGACGTCATCATTGGCAATCCACCGTACCTCGAAATACGGGAAATCGATTATGGACCAAAAAACTTGACATGTATTGACAGCGGCGCCGTTCATGCTATGTGTATCGAGCGCAGCACGCAATTGTTACACCAACGGGGCTGTATGAGCATGATTGTACCTCTGGCTTTGGTGTCCACACAGCGGATGCAAGCACTCCAATGCATTTTGGAGAGCGATCGGAACACTTGGTATGCCAATTACTCCTGGCGACCGGGAAAGCTCTTTGACACGGTCAACCGGGCGCTAACCATCTTTGTTGTCACGCCCGCGCAGCAAACGCGGACGTTTTCCACAAACTACCAGAAGTGGACAGCAGATAATCGGGGACTGCTCATGTCAGGAATATATTACGAATTGGTTTCCCGCCAGCGACCTGCCTTCTGGGTTCCCAAGCTGTCAGAAAAGATTGAACAATCGCTACTCGAAAAGGTCTGTCGAACCAAGATTGTATTATATCAATTAATGAGAGATTCAGAACATCGTGTATATTACCGTACAACAGGTGGTTTGTATTGGAAGGTTTTTACCGACTTTCCCCCGGCATTTCGCGTCAACGGCATAGAAGGACATTCGACGCGGGAAACTTGGTTCACCCTGGCACAGAAGAACATGGTGAGAGCCGCCATTGCTGCCCTTAGCAGTGATATCTTCTGGTGGTGGTATGCCATAACATCAAATTGTCGTGACCTCAATCCGTATGACATCCAGAACTTTCCCCTTCCCGATTCTCTCATTGGCGATCCACAACTTGACTTCCTTGGCGGTATCTATCTTGAGGATTTAAAAAAGAATAGCGTCATGTTGATACGCCAGCAACGTCAAACCGGCCGTACCGAAACTCAGTCATTCAAAATCCAAAAATCCAAGCCCATCATTGACGAGATCGACCGCATACTGGCAAAACACTATGGCTTTACCGACGAGGAGCTCGACTTCATCATCAACTACGACATCAAATACCGCATGGGCCAGGAGACCGAAGATACTGGGCAGTAGGCTTAAAAAATAACAGGTTGTGGGCATTGCTCATGATGATTATGTGAACATTGTTCTTTTTGAAAATATCATATGATATTTTTACTTGACATATAATATCATATGATATAAATCTGTTTCACGCGTGATGGAGTTGCGGAATGGCTGATCAGGATGAGGTAAATAAATTCCTCGGAAACTTTAAAAAATGCATGACAGATAAAGGGCTGTTGTTGATACCACGCCCCAAAAATATGGAAACAATTACAAACCTTGGATTGACCTTGCTGGATGTAAGAAAGGAAATACTCAAACTTGATCATATGGATTATATTTCCGGACCAAAAGAAGACAGAGATTTTCCTGGCGAGGTCTGGGAGTTCGGGAAGCTGATCGAAATGGAAGATGTTTATATTAAGCTGAAGCTTAAAACAAGCAGTAAGCCTGTATGTCTTTCCTTTCACTTCTTTGAGAGGGACGTAAAATACCCGTTCAAAACGAAGGGAGGGTCAAAATGAAGGAAATATGTTCAATTTGCGAGAAAGAATCACAAGTTAAGGCAATAAAGAAGAAAGATACAATAAATGTTCGCGGTGAACTCATCGACGTTGAGTATGAAGTTCTCAAATGCGATGAATGCGGCGAAGAGTATATGAATACCGAAACCACGCATGATCCGTTCTTGTATGCCTACGCCATTTATCGGAAAAAGAACAATATGTTGCAACCTGAGGAGATCAAAGAGATCAGGAAAAAATATGGGCTTACACAAGGCGAACTGAGCAGTCTTCTCGGTTTGGGCGGCGCGACATTAAGCAGATATGAGAATGGTGCGCTTCAAGACAAGACCCACGACAATCAACTAAAGCTTTTGAGAGAGCCACGCAATATGCGCGTTATACTTACTGAAAACCCAGATGCCTTGAGGGAACAGCGTAGGATACAATTGTTGATTAATATCGAGAAGCTGGCGAAGGAAGAGTGCCCCATTGAGCGCTTTTTAGAAGAATGGGGTGCGGAACGAGATATATCTATTTATTCTGGATACATCTCCTTTAATCTGGATAAACTGCTCAACTGCATACTTTATTTCTGTATGGGTGGTTTGCTTAAGACGGTCATAAACAAGCATCTCTTTTATGCTGATTTTAAGCACTTTAAGGACTACAAGGTAGGTATATCCGGCGCCCAGTATATTCATCTGACTTATGGCCCTGTTCCCAAAAACTACGAAATTTATCTTGCAACGTTAGTCAATGAGAAATCAATCGATGTCAATGAGATCTCTTATGAAGGAAAAGATTTTATCGGTGAAGAATATAAGACATTGGGAAAACCCAACCTGACGCTTTTTTCTGAAAGTGAGCTAAAAATCCTGGCGACGATAAAAGAATATTTCAAGGGATACTCGGCTAAAGCCATCAGTGACTTTTCTCATGAGGAGAAAGGGTATCAAGAAACCACTACGGGCCAACCAATACCCTACGAATATGCCGAGGCATTGAGGATATGAAATTGCAGTAAGTGTTTAAGGAGGAAATAGAATGGGAACGAAGAAAGTCGTTTACAACAAGACAGGCATCAGCCAGTTGCCGAATGACAAGCCGGTTCTCTACAGGATTGAGACGGCAGGGGATTCTCTCAATTATACCGGTACTGCCATGCGCGGCAGAGTTCAGGATCGAATAAGAGAGCACCTTGGTGAAATTCCTGGAGCCAAGGTACGGATTGAACAATTCAGCAGCATCAATGAGGCGAGAGAGAAAGAAGCAAGGGTGATCAAAAGAAATCAGCCTAAATATAACGACCAGAACAAATAGACCGTAAAAGCAGAAATTGTGCTTTGAAAGAGGCGGTTGCGGAGACATTAGTCGAGCACAAGCGACATGGTAATCCCATTGCCGTCTTGCGGTATGGCAAGGTCGGTTGGATACCGCCCAGAAATCGTCGTGCCGGAAATATAATACTGCTTATTATGTTGACGGGCCATCGACGAAAAGATCGCTTGAAAGGAAATATGCTGAACGGAAGGCATAAAATGCAATCGCCGCCCCTAAGGACGGCGAAGATCTCCTTCTACACATGGCAGATGAGTCGCCTATAGAATAGATATTTCCTGGGAATTGTCAAGGCATTTTTTTGCATTTGTTATGAAGACGGCATTCGAGGTAGATCTTTTGGAATCAATCGATTCCGCTTTTCCGGTTTCCCTGCGCACTATTGACGGTATGACGGAATTCCCAAGGCTCTGGGCAATAGGCAGCCTTCGAATTATTGATAGACCATTACTGGGCCTTTTCTGCTCGCAACACTGCCCGGGCGATATTATTCTTCGTACCTATGATTTGATCCGTATGCTTCGTGATGCAGGTGTATCGATAATCAGCGGATTTCATACGGCCATGGAAAGGGATTGCCTTGAGCTCCTTTTACGAGGGAAACAACCTATCGTCGTCTGTCCCGCGCGAAGCATATCGAATATGAGAATTCCAAAGACATGGAGTACGGCTATAGAAGACGGCCGGCTGCTCGTCTTATCGCCCTTTGGGAAAGCTCATGGGCGTATTACCGCTGCATTGGCAGAAAAACGGAATCGCATGGTTGCGCTGTTGGGGGAGGTATTATTTGTGCCCCACGCCTCACCTCAGAGTCAAACAGAACGACTTTGCCGGGAAATTATCACTGCTGGAAAGAAAATTTATACTTTTGATTCTGCAAGCAATGCACATCTGCTAAAATCGGGCTTCAAACCTATCAGTGCAGATAATCTTCATGATTATATTCGGGATGCGGAGGGATAGGGGCAGGATGGAGATGGATTCTGGAGTTGCCTTGTACCGAAGATTCTCTCCAAATTTCGATATAATGCAGAAGGGGCAGACGGCATCCCGAGGCAAAAGAAAGGAAACGATTAAACTACCTTTTCCCCTTTTTCCCATCAACGCTTTTGTGTCCCGAAGGGAGGCCCCAATAGTGCATGAGAGGAGTGAAAACCTCACATTGTTTGCATAAAGCTATTTTTTGTCTCCAAGTCGCTTGCGGCTTCCCTTGACAAATTGTGCCGTTGATGAACCAGCAAAGATTACCACTTTTGAATTCCCAGGCCGGACAGACCTTCTTCATCTCTGGAGTACAGCAACGAATCTCCCAGCAAGGAGCGGGTTGATCAGAAGTTTTCATTTTCAGGGCAAGGAAAAATAACACCTGCCGTTCTACCTGAGCGGGAATGTTTCGCCATCCCTGCTCATAGCTCTCAACCGCCTTGCGTGAAGTTCCAAGTAACTGAGCCATCTCCTTCTGGGTCTTCCGAAGCTTCCGTCGAAAATCATGGAACTCTTTTTTATCCATCGAAGTCTATTCCTTGTGAGGCACAGAAGAATCAGTTTGTTTTTTGTACCACAATGTAGTAATCATGTCAACAAAATCGAAAGAAATTGGGAGGCCCTTCAGATGCGCAGGGTGATATCATTGGGCAAACAAGTTTTGTTTGGGGGAACTTTGATTGCTGTGTGCGGATTGGCGTCGATGGACGTGCATGTGCAGGGGGCGTACAAGGTTCCGCGAATAGGCTTCCTCGGGAACTCCACTGCGGCCCTTGAGGCCAATCTCATCGGGCCTTTCCGCGAAGGCTTGCACGACCTCGGCTACGTCGAAGGCCAAAACATCCGGATCGAATATAGATGGGCGGAAGGAAAGTATGAGCGGTTTCCTTCGCTCATCGCCGAATTGATCGCCTCGAAGGTTGATGTGATCGTTACCGCAGGCACACCAGCAACCCAGGCGTACCAGAAGGCGGGGACGTCGATTCCTCTCGTCATGATTGCGGTCGGTGATCCCGTCGGCACGGGCATCGTCGCATCTCTCAACCGGCCCGGCGGGAACATCACCGGGTTGACCTCTATCGCGCCGGAACTGGAGAGTAAACGGATAGAGCTGCTCAGGGAAGTGGTTCCAAAACTGTCGCACATCGCCGTTCTCTGGAATCCGAAGAATGCGTTTAATGCGACCTCAAATAAGGAAGTGGAGACCGCCGCCGCAGCGTTGCGAATGAAAGTGCTGTACTTGGGCGTAGAAGTCCAGGAGCAGATCGGCATTGCGTTTGCTCAAATTCTCAAAGAGAGACCCGGGGCGTTGCTCGTGTTAGCGGATCGTGTTTTTTTGCACAACCGCGCGCTCATCATGGATTTTGCCGCCAAAAACCGCTTACCCGGGGTGTATGCGTACCAGGAGCTGGTCGAGGCGGGCGGCTTGATGTCCTATGGCCCTAGCTACGCGGACATGCACAGGCGGGCCGCGGCGTATGTGGACAAGATCCTGAAAGGCGTCAAGCCTGCCGATCTACCCGTGGAGCAGCCCACGAAATTTGTACTGGTGATAAACCTCAAAGCCGCCAAGGCGATGGGCATTACGTTCCCGCAATCGATCCTCATGCGCGCCGACAGGGTGATCAAATGACGTTGCGCGGCTCGCTTTTCCGAAAATACACCGTGTATTTTACGGCACTGGTAGCGCTCGCGTTGAGTGCGAGCGGCGGCATTGGCGTGTACTTTACCTACCAGGAAAACAAAGCGGCACTGCTCAACTTACAGCGCGAAAAGGCCGCGGCCGCAGCGTCGCGGATCGAGACATACATGCGAGAGATCGAGCGCCAGATCTTGTGGATGCGCTTTCCGCAAATCGGCGCTCGCTATCCCGATCAACGCCGCTTCGATTACCTGAAGCTGTTGCACCATGTGCCGGCGATCACCGACGTTTCGCAACTCGATCGCAACGGCAGGGAGCAGTTGCGCGTGTCGCGGCTAGGCCTTGATGTAGTAAACAGCGGCGAGGACTACTCCGCCGACCCGAAATTCACCGTGCCCAAAGGGGGTGAAACCTATTTCAGCCCGGTTTACTTCCGCAAGGAAACCGAGCCGTACATCACCATCTCGATACCCGGGATCAATGATGAAGCGGGGATCACGGTCGCAGAGGTCAACCTGAAATTCACCTGGGACGTGATCTCGCGCATCAAGATCGGGCAGAAAGGCCTTGCCTATGCAGTGGACGCGCGCGGCCGCCTGATCGCCCACCCTGACATCAGCCAGGTGTTGCAGAAATCGGATCTCTCGCTGCTGCCGCAGGTAAAGGCGGCTCTGAAAGCGCAAGATGCCGCTGCCGAGCGCGTCAGCATCGCGCACGACCAGCAAGGAAGCAAAGTCCTGACCGCATATGCGAGCATTTCATCACTCGGCTGGCATGTTTTTGTCGAACAACCGATTGCCGAAGCGTTCGCGCCGTTATACGCATCACTCGAACGCACCGGCTTATTGCTGCTCGCCGGCTTAATGCTCGCCGTAGCAGCAAGCCTCTACCTCGCCCGCCGCATGGTGACGCCTATCCGCGCAATACAAAGCGGGGCCGCGCAACTTGGCGCCGGCAATCTCGAACAGCGCATCGAAGTTCAGACCGGCGACGAGCTGGAAGCGCTTGCAAGCGAATTCAACAATATGGCTACGCAGTTAAACGAGACTTATGCCAACCTCGAGCGCAAAGTGGACGAGCGCACAAGAGAACTCAGTGAATCGCTCGAACAGCAGACCGCCACGAGCGACGTACTCAAGACGATCAGCCGCTCAAGCATCGACCTGAGCGTCGTACTGCAGGAATTGATCAAGACCGCGGTAAAACTGGGCCGCGCAGACATGGGCGCCTTGTATATCAGGAACGCGACCGGCGTTTATGAGCTGCGCACAGCGCATAGTGACAATGCGGAGTTACGTGAATTCATGGAAGACCGGGCACGCGAGATACACCCGGAATCGAATACCGCCGTGGGCCGCGCAGTGAGTGCGAACCGGCCGGCGCAAATACACGATGTTACACGCGAGGCAGGATATCGCTGGCCCGAGGCAAAGTACCGCACGGCGCTGGCCGTTCCAATAGCCGGAGAGGACATTCCGGTCGGCGTCATCGTAATGACCAAAGTCATGACGGAGCCGTTCTCGGAAAAGCAGATCGCCCTGATTACGACTTTCGCCGACCAGGCCGGGATTGCAATCGAGAATGTGCGACTGTTCAACGAAATTCAGGAAAAGAACCTTCAACTGGAACTCGCCAACCGCCACAAGTCCGAATTTCTCGCCGGCATGTCTCACGAGCTGAGGACGCCTTTGAACGCCATCATCGGTTTTTCCGAGGTGCTGCTGGAAAGGATGTTCGGGGAAATGAACGAAAAGCAGGAGGACTACCTGAAGGACATCCACTCCTCGGGCCAGCACCTGCTGTCGCTGATCAACGACATACTCGACCTCGCCAAAGTCGAGGCGGGGCGCATGGAGCTGAACCTCGCCACTTTCGATCTGCCCACCGCCATCGACAATGCGCTCACCTTGATCCGCGAGCGTGCCCTGCGTCACGGCATCGCTCTGTCGGTTGCGGTCGATTCGCAACTGGGCGAGATAAGCGCGGATGAGCGCAAGCTGAAGCAGATCCTGCTCAATCTGCTGTCGAACGCGGTGAAATTTACACCCGAGGGCGGTCGAATCATGGTCGGCGCGCGCCTGCTCGGGGACATGGTCGAGATCGCGGTAAACGACACCGGTATCGGCATAGCACCCGAAGACCAGGCCGCGGTATTCGAGGAATTCAGGCAGGTCGGTACGGACTACACGCGCAAGGCCGAGGGCACCGGGCTGGGCCTTGCGCTGACGCGCAAGTTGGTGGAATTGCACGGCGGCGTGATGCGGCTGGAAAGCGAGCCCGGCAAAGGTTCGACTTTCGCCTTTACCCTTCCCTTGAACGCTACAACGCAAGATGCGCCCGCAACTTCCACCTGAGCGCAAAGGAGCGTACATGGCATGGCTAACGAACTGATCCTGATCGTCGAAGACAACGAGAAGAATCGCAAGCTGTTACGCGACGTGCTGCAAATCAAAGGTTACCGCAGCATCGAGGCCGAAACGGGCGAAGACGGGGTGACTCTTGCTATGCAGCACAAGCCCGATCTGATCCTGATGGACTACCAATTGCCCGGCATCGACGGTATTGAGGCGTTCCGGCGCATCCGAAACGCTTCCGAAACGGCGCATATCCCCATCGTGGCCGTCACCGCCTCGGCCATGCCGGAGGAGGCTAAGAAAATGAAAGAGGCCGGCTTCGACGGCTTCCAGACCAAGCCTATCAACGTGAAGGGATTCGTGCAATTCGTGGCGGATTTCTTTTCTGCAAGGGCGGTCAAATGAGCGCCAAAGTGCTGGTGGTGGACGACACCCCGATGAATGTGAAAATGCTCGCCGACGTCCTCGCCTTCAAGGGTTATCAGGTGGTAACGGCGGCAGGCGGCAATGAGGGTCTGGCCAAGATCGCCTCGGAAAGGCCCGATCTCGTGCTGCTCGACGTAATGATGCCCGATCTCGACGGCTACGCAGTGTGCCGCGCGATCCGCGCGATGCCTGAAACCGCCGTTTTGCCGGTGGTGATGGTAACGGCGCTCGATCCGGCCCAGGAGCGCGTCAAAGGGCTGGAGGCAGGCGCCGACGATTTCCTGTCCAAGCCGATCAACCAGCCCGAGTTGCTGGCGCGGGTACGCTCGCTGCTGCGCATCAAGGAGTTCCATGATCGGGTGCAGGTTCAGGCGCACGAACTGGCGAACTGGAACCGCACTTTGGAATTGCGTGTCGCCGAAGGAGTCCATCAGATCGAACATATGGGTCAGCTCAAGCGCTTCCTCTCTCCGCAGATCGCCGAACTGATCGTCGGCAGCGCCACGGATGATCCCTTGAAAAGCCACCGGCGTGAAATTACGGTGGTGTTCCTCGATCTGCGCGGCTTCACAGCCTTCACCGAAACTGCCGACCCTGAAGAGGTTATGGGGGTGCTGCAGGAGTACCACAACCAAATGGGCCGGCTGATTATGGCTCATAACGGTACGATTGAGCATTTTTCCGGTGACGGCATAATGATCGTCTTCAACGACCCGGTGGCGATCGACAATCCAGCTTGGGAGGCCGTGAATATGTCGATCCAAATGCAGGCCGACTTTGCCGGTTTATCACAAACCTGGAAAAGACACGGCTACGAATTGTACCTGGGGATCGGCATTGCCCAGGGTTATGCCACCATCGGCATCATCGGCTTCGAAGGCCGCCGCGATTACAATGCCATTGGTGCAGTCTGTAACCTGGCCAGTCGACTATGCGGCGAGGCCAAGGCGGGTCAGATTCTTGTGTCGCAAAAGGTATTCAGCTTCGTCGAGGACGCAGTAATAGCTGAGCCGGTGGGCGAGCTAAGCCTCAAGGGTTTTCACAAGCCCGTTCCCGCCTACAACGTGACCGGCCTCAAGTAGTCCGCTCGAGGGATTCGTCGCCAGCCTCGCATACCCCGGAGGGAACATGACCGGGCTGACCAGCCCGAGCCCTGAAATTGGCGCCAAGCGCGTCAAGCTCCTGCGCGAGGCCTTTCCGAAGATGTCCCGGCTGGCGGTGGTGCTGCACTCCGCGGAATTTCCCGGTGTGGGCGCGCAGCAAGCTATGTCGCCAAGATTCTGGGGGGGAAGAAACCCGGCGATCTTCCGGTGGAGCAGCCGGTCAAATTCGAGCTGGTGATCAACCTCAGGACCGCGAAAGCAATGGGTCTGACAATTCCACAGGGACTGCTGCTGCGCGCCGATGAAGTAATCGAATGACCGGTTCTCGGCTTTCGCGCCCTTTGGGATCAAAATCCTGTTGACACACGAAGAGTCTTCTTTGTATACTCCGATCCCCAAAAAGTAATGTCTTATCAATCTGATAGCGGAGGGATAGGGAGGCAAGATGAAAGAACTCTGCAACGATCTATTGACGGAATGCTCGCAACTCGCCGCGCTCGTTGAAGCGCTGACCCCCCGGCAGTGGACTGAGAAAATCCCTTTTCACGGCTGGACCCCGTGGGACGAAATAGCCCATCTGTGCTACTTCGAGGAGGCGGGACTGCTGGCGGCAACGGACCCGGAGGCCTTTGCCGCCGCCGCCGCCGAACTCATCAAGCAACTGGCAAGCGGGATCGAAATCGACGCGCTCGCCCGCGCCCGCTACGGCCATCTCGGCAGCGCCGAACTGCTCTCCTATTGGCGGGGGCGCTTTGAACGGCTGATCGCCGTCCTGGCGGGGATGGAGATGAAGGCGCGGCTTCCCTGGTACGGCCCGATGATGAGCGCCCGCTCGTTTGCCACGGCGCGGATGATGGAAACCTGGGCGCACGGGCAGGATATCTACGACTTCCTGGGCAGGCGGCGGCCGACGAGCGGCCGGATAAGGAACATCGCCCATCTCGGAGTGGGCACCTTCGGCTGGGCCTTCATCAACAGAAATCTTCCGGTTCCCGAGCCCGCGCCTTACGTAGAATTGCAGGCGCCGTCGGGCGAGACCTGGATCTGGAACGGTCCGCCCTCGGAAGAAAATTATGTGCGCGGGAGCGCCGAGGAGTTCTGCCTTGTCGTGACCCAGCGGCGCAATGTCTCGGATACCCGGCTGCGGTATGCGGGCAGCGCCGCCCTCTGGCTTCCGATCGCGCAATGCTACGCGGGACTCCCCGAGGAACCGCCCGCTCCCGGCGTCCGCGCAGCGCAATACTGAACGGTTTGCAGGCCGATTTCTAAGAACCGGCGGCGCCCATAGCCGGGAGTTTTTTCTTGACAAAAGGCGGCATAGCTGTAATATAGCTCCATCTAAGAACACAGCGGCATGTTGCTTTCGCCGTTCCAGTCATCAAAAGAACCTCTGCATTTTTCATCCACCAAGGAGGAGACCTATGGCCGATCTCAGTTGGATACCCAAGGAAGCGAAGGAGAAGAATCACTACCTCTGGGGGGAGGAGCACTTCGGAACGGAAGCGCCGTCCGTCATTTACGAAAAGAGGCCCATCCTGGATACGGAGGGGAAGGCCGTGGAGGGGCTCTATTCCGCCTGGATCATCCTCAACAATCCCCAGCAGTTCAACTCCTACACCACGGGCATGGCGAAGGGCGTCATTGCCGGATTCCAGCGGGCCTCCGCGGACAACTCGGTGGTGGCCGCCGTTTTTACTGCCGTGGGCGACAAGGCCTTCTGCACCGGCGGGAACACCAAGGAGTACGCCGAATACTATTCCGGCCGGCCCAATGAATACGGCCTCTACATGGACCTCTTCAACGCCATGGTGGACGGCATCCTCGGCTGCAAAAAGCCCACCGTCTGCAGGGTAAACGGCATGCGGGTGGCAGGCGGGCAGGAGATCGGCATGGCCTGCGATCTGACCATAGCGAGCGATCTGGCGATCTTCGGCCAGGCCGGCCCTCGCCACGGCTCCGCGCCGGACGGCGGCAGCACCGATTTCCTTCCCTGGATGCTGCCGATAGAGCTGGCGATGTGGAACTGCGTCTCCTGCGAGTTGTGGAGCGCGTACAAGATGAAGAGGCTGGGGCTTATTTCCAAGTGCCTGCCGGTCATCAGGGACGGGGGGAAGTGGATTCGCAACCCTGCCGTCGTTACGGATGGCTATGTAGAGGACGGGGAGATCGTCTACGGCGAGTTCACAACCGGCGAAGAGGCTAAAAAGGCACGCGAATACATCAGCAATGCAAAGACGGACTTCGCCCTGCTGGATGCCGAGGTAAACAGGATACTCTGGACGTTCACGAACCTCTTCCCCGGCTGCCTGATCAAAAGCATCGAGGGCGTGCGCCTGAAGAAGAAATTTTTCTGGGACCAGGCCAAGGTAATCAACCGGCACTGGCTGGCGGCCAACATGGCCACCGAGGCCAATCTCGGCTTCAATGCCTTCAACACGAAAAAGATCACGGGCAAGGACACGATCGATTTCATCGAGTATCGCCGCCTTCAGGCAAAGGGAGCGGCATTCGATACGGATTTCATGGCCGCCGTCCTGCCAACCCCCAAGAAGGAATAAAAAGGCCATTTAAACGGAAAACCAAGGAGGACGAACATGTCATATCAGCATATCAAGACGGAGTACGCAAACGGTCTGGCGCGGATAACCCTGGCCCGTCCCAGGCACAACGTCCTCAACATCGAGATGATGAAGGAGCTAAACGGAGCCCTCACCTCCCTCGCGGCGGATGCGAACCTCAAGTGCGCGGTCCTCTTAGGCGAGGGGCCGAGCTGGTGCGCCGGCGTCGATGTGGGGGAACACAGTCCCGAACTGGTCGGGGAGATGATGGCCTCCTTCAACGCCATCTTTGAAACAATGGAGAAGATCGAGGTTCCGCTGATCGCCGCGGTGCACGGCCCCTGCCTGGGAGGCGGCATGGAGCTGGCCATCGCCTGCGATATCATCGTCGCCTCCACGAAGGCCACTTTCGGCCAGCCGGAAATACGCCTCGGATTCTTCCCCCCCTACGCGGCCATCCGCCTTCCCGAGCTTGTCGGGCCCGCCCGGGCAATCGAGATTTGCGCGACAGGCAAGATATACTCCGCCGCCGAGGCCATGGCCATGGGCCTGATCAGCCGGGTGGCCGCAGAGGAAGGGTTCGGCGAGGCGGTGGAGGACATAGCGGGAAGCCTGCTTGCAAACAGCCCGCTCATCATCCGGCTCAGCAAACGCGCCGTGAAAACTCATCTCGGCATGGCCTTTCCCCAGGCCCTGGCGGGGGTGACGGACCTGTTCCTCAACAGGCTCATGAAAACGGAGGATACGCTGGAGGGGATCAAGAGCTTCTATGAAAAACGCAAACCGGACTGGAAAAACAGGTAGGGCCGCAATCCTGACCCTTCTCTATCATCAGTACCAGCGCAGCGAGGAAGCAGCGAAGGAGGCCAGATGAGCAAGATCGGCAAGATCGGGGTTGTGGGGGCCGGCAATATGGGCAGCGGCATTGCCCAGAAGATCGCCCAGGAAGGCCTCGCGGTCGTCCTGGTGGACACCGCGGATGAATTCGTCAAGCGCGGGATGGACAATATCAAGCGTCTGCTCCGGGAAGGGGCGGAAAGAAAGATCTTCCGTCCGGAGGAGGTTGACCGCATCCTGTCCCGCGTAACCGGAACCACCGACCTGCAGGCGCTGGCGGACGCGGACCTCGTGATCGAAGCGGTCTTCGAGGACAAGGGGGTCAAGACCGAACTCTTCAGGCGCCTGGACGAAATCTGCCTGCCCAAAACCATCCTCGCCACCAATACCTCGAGTTTCTATGTCCGCGAATTCGCCGGGGCGACCGCGCGGCCGGACCGGGTCATAGGGCTCCATTATTTCTATCATCCCGCCAAGAACCGCCTGTTGGAGGTCATCCCCCAGGAAAAGACGTCGCAGCAGACCGTCGACCGCGCGCTGCTGGCGGCCAAGCTGCACGGCAAGACCGCCATCCTGGTGAAGGACGCGCCCGGTTTCGCGGTCAACCGCTTCTTCGTCCCCTTCCTGAACGAGGCGGCCCGGATGCTGGAGGAAGGGCTGGCCTCGATCCCCACCATCGAGGAGGCGGCGAAGCGGGCCTTCAGGATCGGCATGGGGCCTTTCGAACTGATGAATGTGACCGGCATCCCGATCGCTGTCCATGCCTCGACCACCCTGGGCAACGAACTGGGGCCCTTTTACGCGACCGCCGGGATAATGAAGGCGCAGATGGAAAAGAAGACCGACTGGGAGCTGGCCGGCGAGGTGGAGGAAGAAAAGATCGCCGCCGTCATGGACCGTCTGTACGGCGTCTGCCTCGGCGTGGCCGCCGCCTTAGTCGATGAAGGGGTGGCCACGATGGAGGACACCGACCGGGGGGCGAAGATCGGCCTGCGCTGGGCGCTGGGGCCCTTCGAGATCATGAACCGGCTGGGCATCGAAAAGACCTTCGCCCTGGTCCGGAAGGCGGCCGAGAGATATCCCGACTTCAGGATGCCGGGGCTTCTCGCAAGGCAAAAACAGGCGGACCGGCCCTTTTCCTTTACGGTCGTCAACCTGAGCGTCGAAAAGGACATCGCCATAATTACCATCAACCGCCCGGAGGCGATGAACGCGCTCAATGAAACCGTAGTGGAACAGTTGACCGAACGGTTCTCCGAAGCGGAGCAAAATCCCGCCGTGGCGGCCATCGTTTTTCAGGGCGCCGGAAAGGCCTTCGTGGCCGGGGCGGACATCCGCTACTTCATTGAAAAGATCAAGGCCGGAAAGATTGCCGACATCGTGGCTTTTACGAGGAAGGGCCATCTGTTGTTCAAGCGGATTGAAGAGTCGGATAAACTTACCGTCGCGCTTTTAGACGGCCTTTCCATGGGCGGCGGGAGCGAACTCGCCCTCGCCTGCCAGGCCATCGTGGCCACCCCGGCGGGATCTTTTTCCTTCCCGGAAACGGGCATCGGAATCTATCCGGGCCTGGGCGGCATGTTGCGGATGGGTCGCCATCTGGGGCCGGAACTTGCCAAGTATTACGCCCTGACCGGCGCCGCGCTCACCGCCTCCGATGCCGAGGAGCTGGGCATCGTCACCCGCCTGGTCGATCCCTCCGGCGTGGACGAGGCGATCCGGGACCTGATCGGGAAGGGCAGGCCCGACAAGTACCGCCCGCGGCCGCTCCCCGAGAGATTCAACATATGGCGAACCATGTTCGGCGAGGGAAACGCGGCAGCCATCCTGGAGGGGAAAACCCCGCCGGGCATCGACGAGGCGGTTGCGGCACCAATCCTGAAAACAGCAGGCAAAAAGGCGCCGCTGGCCCTGAAACTGGCTAACCGGATCATCGATCAGCAGGCGAAGGCGTCTCCGGACGAGGGGGGCGAGATCGAGCTTGCCAACCTCAGCGTGATCTTCGCCACCGCCGACGCTTTGGAGGGACTCTCCTCGCTGGGTCGGAAAAAACCGGAGTACAAGGGCATATAAATCACCCCCGCCCCTCCCTCCCCAGTCGAGGGGAGCGTAAAGAGAGGGTTTATCCCCTTTGGGGGAAGGGAAAAAGGAAAGGGATAAAAGGAGGCGCACCGATGGAAATGATATCATGGAGAATGACGGCGGCAGGCATTCCGATAGAGAAGGCAGTTTCGCCCCTTCCCGCTCCCGGCCCGGGAGAAGTCCTGCTCAAGGTGGCCGGCTGCGGCGTGTGCCATACCGACCTCGGTTTTTATTATAACGGCGTCCGCACCAAGACGCCCCTTCCCCTCGCGCTGGGCCACGAAATCAGCGGCATCGTCGAGGCGGCCGGCGCCGGCGCCGAACACTGGGAAAAGAAGGCGGTCATCGTGCCGGCGGTTCTGCCGTGCGGCGTCTGCGATGTGTGCAGGCGCGGCAAGGGCAATATCTGTCCCGCGCAGAAGATGCCCGGCAACGACATCCAGGGCGGTTTTGCCAGCCATATCGTCGTGCCCGCCGGAAGCCTCTGCGAGGTCCCCGTGGATGATCAATATCGGCCGCTTTCCACTACCGGCGTTACGCTGGCGGAACTCTCCGTCCTGGCCGACGCGATAACCACCCCCTACCAATCCATCGTCGAATCGGGCCTCTCCGGGGAAGACACCGCAGTTTTCATCGGCGTCGGAGGCGTCGGCGGCTTCGGGGCGCAAATCGCCCGCGCCCTCGGGGCCCTGGTCGTAGCGGTGGATATCGACCCGGACAAGCTCAAGGCCCTCGCCCCTTACGTGGATATCACCTTCAACGCCGCCGAGCTGCCGGGGAAGGAGCTGAGAAAGGCCGTAGCCGATTTTGCCAAGTCCCGGGGAAAACGCCCGACGGAATGGAAGATATTCGAGACCTCGGGCACGGCGGCGGGCCAGAGAACGGCCTTCGGGCTTCTCACCTATGGGGCGTCGCTGCAGGTGGTCGGTTTCACGATGGACACGGTGGAGATCCGACTGTCCAACCTGATGGCCTTTCACGCGCAGGCGAAGGGCAACTGGGGCTGCGTGCCCGAACACTATCCGGCTGTGCTGAAACTTGCCCTGGCGGGAAGCGTCAGGATCGCCCCCTTCGTAAAGACCTACCCGCTGAGCGAGATCAACGAGGTGTTCGAGATGGTCCACCAGAAGAAGACATCGTTGCGGCCCATTCTCGTACCATAATTGCCGGTTGCGCGGTTGGGCCGGGGGGATAAAGATTTGAGAATCGCGGGAACCCACTTTTGACGAACTCGTAATAAGTCGTCATACCGGCGAAAGCCGGTATCCAGGAGATGTGCTAATACATAAAAGCACTGGATTCCAGATCAAGTCCGGAATGACAAAAGGGGTATTTCTCGACTTTTTACGAGGGCGTCCTTTTTAAAGGGAGGATTCAAGTTGAAAGAACTAATGACGGCAAATGAAGCGCTGGCCTACGGCGCTTATCTCGGCGGTGTAAAGGTGGGGGCGGCCTACCCGGGAACGCCCAGCACGCAGATAATGGAGAAATTTGCGTCTTTTCCCGGGGTCCACGCCGAATGGGCCCCGAACGAAAAGGTGGCGATGGATGTAGGCATCGGGGCGGCCTTCGCGGGAACAAGGGCCCTGGTTTCCACCAAGCACGTGGGGCTGAACGTGGCGGCCGATTCGCTCTTCTATGCCGTTTATACCGGCATGAACGCGGGGCTTTTGATCGCCTGCGCCGACGACCCGGGCATGCACAGCTCTCAGAACGAACAGGACAGCAGGAACTATGCAAAATTCGCCAAGGCGCCCATGCTGGAGCCCTCCGACAGCGAAGAGGCCAGGCAATTTGCCGCCACGGCCCTGGAGATGAGCGAGACCTTCGACACGCCGGTGATCGTCCGCTTCGTGACCCGCACCTCCCATTCCTCTTCGGTGGTGGATGTCGATCCCACCGCGGTCCCTCCTCCCCCCAAGGAACCCAAACCATACAAGCGGGAAATAGCGAAATACGTGATGGTGCCGGGAAACGCCAGGCGCCGCCACCCGGTCGTGGAAGAGCGGATCCGCAAGCTGCGGGAATACGCCGAGACCACGCCGCTCAACCGGATCGAACCGGGGGACGACCGGCTGGGGATCGTGGCCGCCGGCGCCGTCTATCAGTACGCCCGGGAGGTTTTCCCCGAGGCAACCTATCTCCGCCTGGGCATGGTGTATCCTCTGCCGGAGAAACTGATCCGGGATTTTGCCGGCCGGGTGAAAAAGATCCTGGTGATCGAGGAACTCGATCCCTTCTTCGAGGAGCATATCCGCCTGCTGGGCATCGAGGTTGCCGGCAAGGCAGTTTTCCCCCTGATCGGCGAATTCAGCCCTTCGCTGATCCGCCAGGCCGCCGTCAAGGCCGGCTTACTTCCGGCGGCGGCTTCCAGCCCCTCTCCCTCTCCCGCGCCGGCGCTCGACATCCCCATCCGGCCTCCGATCCTCTGCGCCGGCTGCGGCCACCGCGGGATGTTTACGGTCCTCAAGGAGGCGGGCGTGGTGGTCATGGGCGATATCGGCTGCTACACGCTGGGGGCGGCCTCTCCCCTCGAGGCGCTCCACTTCTGCGGCTGCATGGGCGCGAGCATCGGCGTAGCCCACGGCATGGACAAGGGGGGCATCCCGGATCGCCATGTCGCCGTCATCGGCGACTCCACGTTCTTCCACGCCGGCCTGCATCCCCTGATCAACGTCCTGTACAACCAGGGGAAAACGACCACCATCATCGCGGACAACGGCACCACCGGCATGACGGGGCACCAACATCACCCGGGGACCGGGCATACCCTGCAGAGGCAGCCGACCATCAAGGTCGACCTGGAGACGCTGGTGCGCGGCATGGGCTTCGGCAAGGTCGATGTGTGCGATCCCAACGAAATGGATGCCTTCAGGAAGATCCTGGAAGACCACCTGAAAAGCGGCGAGGCCTCGGTGATAATCGCCCGGCGGCCCTGCGCCCTGCAGTCCAGGGAGAGAAAAACGCCTCCCCGGATAGACCCGGATATTTGTTTGAATTGCGGGGCATGTCTCGATATCGGCTGCCCGCCCCTCGTTCAGGAGGAAAATTACGTAAGCATCAACGAGGCGCTGTGCACCGGCTGCGGCCTCTGCGTGCAGGTCTGTCCCGCCGAGGCGATCAGGCAGGAAGCAGTTTAATACGTCCACAGGAGAGCGAACGTGAAAAAGATAGATTATTTGCTGGCCGGGGTCGGCGGTCAGGGGACCATTCTGGCGAGCAGGATCCTGGCGGGCGTCGGCCTGGAGATGGGCTACGACGTAAAGACCGCCGAGGTGCACGGCATGGCGCAGCGCGGCGGCAGCGTCGAGAGCCACGTGCGCTGGGGGGAGAAGGTTTATTCGCCGCTGGTGGAGCACGGCCGGGCGGATTACCTCATCGGCTTTGAAATGCTCGAAGCCGCCCGCTGGCTCGCCTATCTCAACAAGAACTCGGTCACCCTGATCAACCGTTTTAGCGTCCCGCCGCCGCTTGTCACCCTCGGGAAGGCGAAGTACCCTTCAGAAAAAGACATCGAGAACTTACTGTTGTCGGCGGGAGGCAAGGTCAAATGGCTCAACGCCACCGAGATGGCCGAAGAGGCGGGCAATCAGGCCATGGCGGGGGTGGTCCTGCTGGGCGCCCTGTCCAACCTGGTGGGCGGCGGCCGGGAGATCTGGCTGGGGGTTATAAAAGGCCTGGTCCCGGCGCGCTTCGCGGAAATGAATCAGAAGGCATTTCTCGCGGGCGCGGGCGCCGGTCGATAATCATTGGAGAAGATATGCCGGAGGAAAAAGAGAAACCGCAGAAGGACTTTCGCTCCACGGTCGAACTAAAGCGGCTCATGGCGGATCATTTTCACGAGCTGGCCGCGGCGGCGGCGACCGGCGCCCGGAAGATCGCCTGGTGCACCAGCGTGGGGCCCGCCGAGCTGCTGCGGGGCATGGGTTTTCTCGTCTATTTCCCGGAAAACCACGGGGCAATGTTAGGCGCCGTCCGGATGGCCTCCGAGTCGATCCCCCACGCCAACGCCATAGGTTACTCGCCCGATATCTGCTCCTATCTGACCTCCGACATCGGTTCCTTCCTGCGAAAAAAGACGCCCCTGACGGCGGCCTACGGGATCGCCTCCGTGCCGAGGCCGGACGTGCTCGTATTCAACACCAACCAGTGCCGGGACGTGAAGGACTGGTTTTCCTGGTACGCCCGTGAATTCAACGCGCCTCTGCTGGGCGTCCACACCCATCGCGAGCTCGGCGAAATCACGGATTACCAGATTGCCGACATCGCCCGGCAGATGGAGGAGATGGTTCCGGCGCTGGAAGCGATTGCGGGAGAAAAGTTGCGCCGGGACCGCCTCGAGGAGGCGGTTTCCCTCTCAAGAGATACCTCGCTGCTATGGAAGGCCTGCCTGGAGATGAACGCCTGCTTCCCCGCTCCGTGGACGTTCTTCGATGCGACGATCCACATGGGCCCCGCCGTGGTTGCCCGCGGGACCGGGGAAAGCGTCGCCTATTATAAAACGCTCTTAGAGGAACTCAGGGAGCGGGCGGCCGCCGGCATCGCCACCGTAACGGGCGAAAGGCACAGGCTGTACTGGGAAGGCATGCCCGTCTGGGGGAAACTGCGAGCGCTCGCGGAGCAATTCGGTGCGCTCAAGACCTCGGTCGTGGCATCCACGTACTGCAACAGTTGGATCTTCGAACAGCTCGATCCGGCTGATCCCTTTGCAAGCATGGCCAGGGCCTACACGGAGTTGTTCATCGTCCGCGACGAGGCTTACAAGGAGAGCTACATCGGCCGTTGTCTCGATTTCTATAAATTCGACGGCATCCTCTTCCATGACGCCAAGACCTGTCCCAACAATTCGAACAACCGTTACGGCATGCCGGAGCGTCTGATGAAGCGGCTGGGCATTCCCGCCTTGACTATAAACGGCGATCTCAACGATCTGCGCTGTTACTCCGAAGAACAGGCCCGGACCAATATCGAAGCCTTTGTGGAGCAGCTCGAGGAAGCGGCCTGAATCCGCCGGGGCTTCCGCAAAGTAAAGATTCGTCAGGATCGACCATATTCCTTCAGGAGGAGCTCATATGTTGACCAAGGCGTTCATCCCTTATCGCGGTTATTACAGCACCCCTTTCTCGAGATGGCAGGGGTCGCTGGCCAACGAACATGCCATCGTCCTGGCCGCCGAGACCTCGAAGCGGTTCCTGGCGGAAAGGAAATGGGATGCGGGCATGTTCGACTATCTCATCCTGGGGATGACTATCGGCCAGCCCCAATGGTTTTACGGCAGCCCGTGGGCGGCGGCCCTGCTCGGCGCCGCCTCGATCCCGGGCATGCTCATCAGCCAGGCCTGCACCACCTCGACGACCTGCATCTATCAGGCCGGCCTCGGCGTGGAAACGGGCCTTTACCAAAATGTCTATGCCCTGATGGCGGACCGCTGTTCCAACGGCCCCCATACGGTCTGGCCCAACCCCAAGGGGCCGGGCGGAGAGGTGATCTCGGAAAACTGGCTGATGGACAATTTCTCGCGCGATCCCTGGGCGAAAGGCCCCATGATCCAGACCGCGGAAAACGTGGCCAGGGAGACGGGCATAACCCGGGAAGAATGCGACCGGGTGAGCCTGAGGCGCTACGAACAATATCTGGACGCCCTCGCCGGCGACCGGGCCTTTCAACGGGCTTATCTCTTCCCGGTTGAGGTGAAGGCCGGGAAGAACAAGACCATCCTGGTGGAGAAGGACGAGGGAATCATGGAAACCACGGCTGCGGGACTGGCAAGCCTCAAACCCGTCATCCCGGAAGGGGTCCATACCTTCGGCGCCCAGACCCATCCGGCCGACGGCAATGCCGCCGTCATCGTCACAACAAGGGAAAAAGCAAGGGAGCTCAGCGCCGATCCCGCGGTGGAGATTCAGGTCCTCTCCTACGGCTTCGCCCGGGCGAAGAAGGGCTTCATGGCCATGGCTACCGCCCCCGCCGCCCGGATGGCGCTCGCGGGAGCGGGGATCTCCGCCGGTCAGGTGAAGACCGTAAAAACCCACAACCCCTTCGCCGCCAACGACATCTTTCTGGCCGGGGAGCTCGGACTGGATATAGACGCCATGAACAATTACGGCAGCACCATCGTTTATGGACATCCCCAGGCCCCCACCGCCGCGCGCAACATCATCGAAGGCATCGAAGAGACGGTGAAGTTAGGAGGGGGATATCTTCTGTGGGCCGGCTGCGCGGCGGGAGATACGGGCGCCGCGCTGGTCGTCAAGATTTGTTAGCTAAACGCCGCGGCCAGTGGCTTTGGAAATGCAATCTCCAATTGACTTGGCCATAAATCTTGAATATAAGTGACATTGCGAACACCTTTTTCACGGCCGGGCTTATAAAACAGTCCCTCTTGCAGGGGAAAGGGAAAGATTGCCGATAATCAAGCGTTATAGAAAGGAGGTGGAAGCGTCTGTAATGATCGCCTGAATAGAATAGGAGGACAGATTTCAAATCTGTCCCCATGACTGTAAATTACCTAAATTACCTGTTGGCCGAAAGGGGGTGGCTTCGAGGGGAAAAAACAGAAACAGCGCGAATCGGTGAAAGCCTCGTGCGAAGGTAATTTCAGACAGCTATCAAACACGAAAACAACAAAAGGAGGGGAAAAGTGAAGAGAATATTTCTAATTGCATCAGCAATAGCGGTGGTTGCGAGCATGGTTGTTTTCGGCTGGACGGAGCCCGCCAGTGCTCGAACGAAGATTCAGCTCGATTTCGCTACTTTCTGGCCGGCCGGCGACTTCCAGGCCGCAATTGGGCACAAGACCTGGATGAAGACCATATCGGACCGCGTTATGGCCGAGACTACCGATTATGAGATCGCCTGGACCGAGTTCTATGGCGTGCATCCGGCGAAGCTGCTGGACGGCATCGAGGGCGGAACCTACAGTGTCGGGACAAGCGGTCCGGGCTATAGCCCCGGCGTATTCCCCCTGTGGGCCGGCCCCGAATACCCGGGCGAGGCTTATAGAAGAAACGCCTACACGATGTCATTGACCATACAGGCCCTTCATGATCAGATGCCCGAGCTTCAGGCGCAATTCGCCCCCACAAAAATGAAGCTGATGCATTTCTGGGCCACCGGACCGGGTTACTTCCTTATGGTGCCGGGTAAAGACATTCGAAAACAGGCCGACTTTTCAGGCAAGACAATCAGAGCGGCCAACCCCGCATCGGTCGCGACCGTAGAGGCTCTGGGCGCAAAACCTCTCTTCGCCCCCATGAGCGTGGCGCTTGAGAGGTTTCAGGCCAAACTGATCGACGGCATCCTCTGTCCCACCGACACGCCCAAGGGCTTCGGTCTGGGTGCATACGTGCGGCATGTTGTTTCCGCTCCATTCAGCTACCACTTCGTGTTCTTCAAGGTAATGAACCGGGCTGCTTATGATCGCTTGCCGGCAAGCGTGAAAAAGATCTTTGATGAGGTCAACGCCGTCTGGCCTGCATACTACGGTCAGTTGAGGACCTGGGGTGAGGCGGATGGGTTGGAGTACATGAAAAAGCTTGAAGGGTACTCCTACTACGACCCGCGCGCAGAGAATCCGGCCGAATATGCTAAATGGGTTGGCGCAACATCCGGTCTCATCGTCAAATGGATCGGCGATGACGCCAAGAAAAAGGCCGTGTGGAATAAGTTCCTCGAACTGGATAAATACTATAACACGACACCCCAGTATTCTAACTGGACACATAGCTGGCCGACTCAACCGGTGCCGCCCACTGGGAAAAAATAGGGCAATCAACACGGACTTGGCTTGATATCAGTCAAAGTTCGGCAGGGAAGTTGGGGTGCCGCCGGGTTTCTCCCCGTCCCGGTACCCCAACTTTTTGCATGAAAATCCGATTGATCGCTTACAATAAAAAGACACTGGAGAGCGTATGGATGCTTTCGAAAAAGCAGTGCAGTCCATCACGGAGAAGATGGCCTGGATTTCCATGGTAGCCGTTGTCGGGTGTGTGGCCCTCGTGGTGTCCGATGTTATCAAGTATAATCTTATACACGAGCCGATTCCCGGAACCCACGAGCTTGTGGAGCTGATAGCGTCGGTGATACTGAGCACGTCAATCGCTTACGTTACGTTTGTGAAAGGACATGTCTCGGTGGATATCCTGGTGAACCGCTTTCGGCCCCGGACGCAGGCCCTCTATGACCTTGTCAACAGTATTATTGCTCTCGCCTTTACGGCCTGGCTAACCGCGGGAGTGTTTGTCATGGCCATGCGTAATCACAGATACGGCTGGGTGACGGGGGTTCTGCAAATTCCCAGGGCGCCTTTTATGTTCTTGATCGGCGCAGCGCTGGGACTGACATGCCTGGTCCTTGCCATGTACGGGATCAAAGCCGTGATTGAGCTTCGAAAAGGAGACGGACATGGAGCGTGAGTTGGCAGGCGTTATATCCATCATCATCATGATTGTGCTTCTCCTTATGCGCCTGCCGGTGGCTTTCGTAATGCTGGCGCTGGGCATGGGCGGTATTGCCTACATCAAAGGCATGGAGGCCGCGTTGGGCATGGCGCCCTCAATTGTATACGGGACGTTTGCCAACTATGCACTGGTGGTTGTTCCCCTTTTCACCTGGATGGGCTTCATCGGCTTCCACTCCGGCATCAGCGGCCATCTGTACGACGCCGCATACAAACTGGTAGGCCGGCTGAAGGGCGGCCTGGCCATAGCTACCACCATGGCATGCGCCGCTTTCGGCGCTATCTGCGGTTCTACGACGGCTACTTCGGCGACCTTCGCGACCCTGGCATTACCCGAGATGAGAAAACGGGGATACGATATCTCCCTGGCTACAGCCAATATCGCGGCCTCGGGTATCCTGGGGGTGCTGATTCCGCCCAGCGTCATCTTCATTGTCTATGCCAGCATCACGGCAGAGAGCGTGGCTAAGCTTTTCATAGCCGGCATTGTCCCCGGCGTTCTTCTGATGGTGCTTTACATCGCCGCCACTTACATTGTGGTAGCCCGCCACCCGGAAAAGGCGCCGCCCGGTCCGTCTTTTCCCTGGAAAGAAAGGGTATTGGCGATGGCTAAAGGGGGAACCGAGGTCATCATCATCTTTGCGGCTGTGATCGGTGGGCTGCTGAGCGGCTTATTCACGGGAACTGAGGCCGGCTCGGTGGGCTGTTTCGCCACGCTGGCGGTTGTGCTGGCCAGGCGGGCGCTCACCTGG
>Ga0172369_10000948_pt1 | contig 43122 bp, 55 predicted proteins | sample LakKiv25m_FD_114539 | JGI IMG/M metagenome (GOLD analysis project Ga0172369, IMG submission 114539) | Freshwater microbial communities from Kabuno Bay, South-Kivu, Congo - kab_022012_11.25m | ecosystem: Environmental > Aquatic > Freshwater > Lake | place: Democratic Republic of the Congo...
ACACGAAGAAATTTGCACGAAGAAGCACGAAGAATTTTCACGAACTTGTCTGCCTCTGGCAGAGAGGCACGAAGAAAAATCATTTCGTATTCCAGTTGGAATTCATCATTATTAAAGAGATGAGAGAGATTTGCCGATTGCTCGTCTTTGGTACATGATTGAAAATGCACAAAAAACCCGTTCAAGAGGAACGGTTGTAAATTGAAAAAATGTATTGTTACAGTTGCTGCAAGAAGTGAGAAAAATAATTTCGCAACAAATTATTTTGTCGATTGAAGAATAACGTCCATTCTTCTTCCTCCCATAAAACGCTGGTTATAATAACCTTCTTCAAGTGAAGAGACAACAACACCAAGTTTTGAACTTGAGTGAGCAAAGATGTTATCACCTAAATAAATTCCCACATGTCCGGGGCGGACGCGTCTTCTGGTGTTAAAAAAAACAAGATCGCCAAATTTTAAATTGCTAACTTCATCAATTTCATCGCCTTGCGTAAACTGTTCGCGTGCAGAACGGAGAAGGTCAACATTAAGAGAGGTCTTGAGGATAGTTTGAGTAAAGGCAGAACAATCTATACCCCGTTTTGAGTTTCCACCGAATTTATAAGGAGTATTGAGCCAGCGGATAATTTCCATCAACATTTTTTCTTTTGGAGTTCCAAAATCAGTATCAACGTTTTTGTCAGTCGGTGTAATTCTTTTCAATAATTCGCTCGAAGGGATTTGCGAAGAATCGGCGACATACTCTTCAAGTTCATCTTCGTCATCTTCGACAGTGGTAACACTGTCGGCAGCCGAAAGCGCCTTTAGTGAATCTTGTTCCTGGCTATAACGAATATTTACGTCGGGATTTTTTTCTTGGTTCGAGGATTTTGAGTAGCGTGCAGTTTGTGTTATTGAAGAGCAGCCGGTGAAAAAAACGATTCCGGCTGCAAGCAATATGAATAAGGAGATACCTTTCTTGCGCAAAAAACTATCCGAGATAGGCTTTAAGATTTTTGCTTCGCGAAGCATGTCGCAATCGCCTGATAGCCTTCTCTTTAATCTGACGCACGCGTTCACGGGTTAAATTAAATTTTTCGCCGATTTCTTCCAGAGTAAGAGAATGCTCTTTGTTGAGTCCGAAATAGAGTTTAATTACTTCGGCTTCCCGTTCCGTTAATGTTGAAAGCGCTCTTTCGATTTCAGCTTTTAATGATTCGGTCATTAAGGTTTGATCCGGCATCGGATGCTGATCATTTTGGAGAACATCCAGCAACCGGTTATCTTCACCTTGAGCAAAAGGAGCATCCATCGAGACGTGACGGCCGGAAATTTTCAGTGTGTCCGCAACTTCGTTCACATCCATTTCAAGTTCGGTGGCTAATTCCGCGGCGCTCGGTTCGCGTTCATATTCCTGTTCAAGATTGCTGTACGCCTTCCCAATTTTATTTAACGCGCCCACTCTGTTGAGAGGAAGACGCACGATGCGGGATTGTTCTGCAAGCGCCTGCAAAATTGATTGACGTATCCACCACACAGCGTATGAAATGAATTTAAATCCTCTTGTTTCGTCAAATCTTTTTGCGGCTTTAATCAGCCCGAGATTTCCTTCGTTAATTAAATCGCCGAGTGATAATCCTTGGTTTTGGTACTGCTTGGCAACACTAACCACAAAACGCAAATTGGCTTTGGTCAATTGTTCCAATGCAAGTTGTTCCCCTTTTTTAATTCTTATCGCTAATTCAATTTCCTGTTCCGGATTAAGAAGACTCACCTTCCCGATTTCTTGCAAATATTTATCGAGAGACTGGCTCTCACGATTCGTATATTGCTTCGTAATTCTCACTTATCATACCTCTTAGTTAATTTTCTAAATGTATCGTATCAACAATTCCCACAATTGAAGCGTCAACCGGGGCAAAATCTACCGGCAAGGGAATGACTGCTTCGCTTGCAGTAATATAAACAACAACTTCACCAGGACCGGAGCCAACTGTGTCAACAGCTATGATTGGTTCTCCCAACGGCTTCTTTTCTGCCGATAGAGGCTGCACAATCATCAATTTTAAATTTTTCAGCGCATCATATTTTTTTGTTGCCCAGACATTACCAATGACTTTTCCAAAAAACATGCGTTTTGTCTTTCAACAAAAGGTTAAAAAATGACTTGCAAAGTTACGGTATTCAGACGGGATATTCAACTTAAATTCCTCTCCATGTGAAAGAAAAGGCTAAATTTTAGGAATGTCTAATTTATCCACAATAGCCATTATTACAGCGTCCACGGGGCGGTTTTTCGTGGTATTCGTCTGCCGTGCAGAGCTTCCCGTAGCAACGAGTACAATTTCTCCCTCACCGGCGCCAACGCTGTCAACCGCAACAACAAAACTCTCTTTTTCCTTAAAATCCAAGCTTAATTGCTTGACTATGAGAAGTTTTGACCCAACTAAATTTTCATCTTTTTTTGTCGACCAGACAGTTCCGATTACTTTTCCTAAAATCATAGAATTCTCACGTTATTCCTTTACCGAGATAATTATTTACGAATGAGATTATTCATTCAAAAAGCTTTTGCCTTTAAGGGAATTTTCCACTTTGAAAAACTCCGCCACAGTTTTGCCTGCATCGGAAAAAGTTTTTCGCGTCCCAAGGTCTTTACCAAATTTGTTTTTCCGGTACATCAACAGAGGCACATACTCTCGAGAATGGTCCGTGCTGGGCGTCGTGGGATCATTTCCATGATCCGCAGTAATGAACAAGATATCGGACTCATCCATTTTTTTCAGCAACGAAGGAAGAAACATATCAAACTGTTTAAGCGCCTTTGCAAATCCGCCCGGGTCGTTCCTATGACCGAAATAAACGTCAAAATCAACCAGGTTTGCGAAAATAAAGCTGTTTGAAACTTTTGACGTGTAGTCTAAAATTTTGTTACAGCCTTCGGAATTTGATTTTGTGTGTTCATGTACTTGAATTCCGCGGTTATTAAAAAGATCGTTAATCTTCCCGATCCCAATAGTCTGTATTTGTTTTTCTGAAAGAACGTCTAAAATTGTTTTATCTGTCGGACTTATAGAATAATCATGCCGATTTGTCGTTCGTATAAAACTTCCCTTCCTTCCGATAAAAGGACGTGAAATTACCCGACCAATAAGATAGGGGGATGTGATAACTTTTGTTCTTGTTAAAAGACAGATTTCATGAAGTCGCTGTAAAGGAATTATTTCCTCATGCGCAGCAATTTGAAAAACCGAGTCAGCCGAAGTATACACAATCGGGAATCCGGTTCTCATATGCTCTTCACCAAGTTCTTGAATTATCTCGGTTCCCGAAGCGGGTTTGTTCCCCAAGTATCCTTTGCATTCTGTTACTTCCAAAAATTTCTTCATCATTTCATCGGGGAAACCGTTCGGAAAGTAAGAAAAATCAAAATCGATGGTAATACCACCAAGTTCCCAATGACCGGTAATTGAATCTTTGCCGTTTGAAATTTCCGTCATTTTGCCGTAGGAGGCAGTAGGAAACGAAATAGCATCGATTCCTTGAATATCCACAATATTGCCAAGTCCAAGAGCTTTTAGCTGCGGCAAATCCAATCCTCCAATCGCTTTAGCTATGTTAGGGAGAGTTGAACTTCCAACATCACCGTAATGGTCGGCATCGGGTAATTCACCAACACCAACGCCGTCAAGCACTATAAAAATAAAATTATTTATCTCGTCCTCAGTTTATGTTTCTTACTTTGTTCCCACCACTCTCAATAGCTTTTTCAAGCGCGAGGTTGGCGTTGTAAAGCACTTCTTCGGCATCGGTTTTCCCTTTAGCGGATGCAACGCCCACAGAGATGGTAAACGTTGTTTGTCTTGAAACAACCGAAATGGGCTGGCGTGCAACTTTCACTCTTAACTTTTCGGCCCAGATGTAGACATCTTTTGCCGAATAATTTAGAAAAAAGACCGCGAACATTTTTTCGTCCAGTCTTCCAAAAAGACGGAACGGGTCCATTTCCGCTAAGATCATGTCGGCAATTGACGCAAGTATTTTTGCAAACGGATTTCCGTCAAACAAGGATTCCTGCTCTAGGAACTCATCTATGCGAATGAGCGCGATAGAGCTTTCCAAATTAAATTCTTTCGCTTTGATCAACTCTTCGGCAAGCCGTTCATTAAATGTTTTTGCGTTCAGTGCTTTGGTATCAATATCAATAGCAAGCAGACTCTTTAAGACACTTTGCGTTGCGAATGAGTAAATAATGAAAGAGAGAATACCGACCGAGTTCATGAGAAAATCAATGTCGGATTTCGAGTAGGCGTTCTTGCGCAAGCTTTCAAAGCAGAGTGCGCCATAATTTTGATTTTGAAAGACAAGCGGTATAACCGCAAACGAGCCGTCAAAAGTAACATCTTCATTTTTAGAGAACCGTTTGTAATCGTTTGACGATGTGTCATCAATTTTTACCGGAAGACCCGTAAGAATACTTTTCCCCGCCAGCGTTCCGTTTAGTTCAATTTCAAGATTCTCACCGATATACTTTAACGACGTTTTGTTTTTCACACGCATCGTTTTAAAACTTTTTGCCATCGGATGATAATAAACAAAAACAAAAGCGTCCCAAGAAATTAAAAACTCAACTGATTTTTCAAGCGCTTGCAGAACATCTTTTTCATGTTCAAATGAGGATGAAGGAGTAATAAGGGTGAGCAGCCCCTGAAGCCTTCGTTGCGATACAAATTCCGAATACTTTTGCTCGAAAATATTGATAAGGATTGTTATTAACCGGACGAAGCGTCCTAAAGAAAAAATTGTTTCGATGCCAAAGCTGTCATTTGTTTTTGAATCGATGGCAAGAACGCCGATTAAATCTTTTTCATAAAAAATCGGAACGCCGACAAAACTTTTTATCCCTTGGGGCGACGTATAATAGCGTATTACATCGGCTTCGGCAGTTTTGGAAATATCGGAAAGTAATTCCGGTTCTCCGGTGGTAACAATTTTACTTAAAATGTCGTCTTCAATTCCAAGCTTGCTCTTGGTTACATCATTGCTGTTAGAGACGAACCGTTCGATTGATAATTTTTCGCGTTTCTTATTATACCAAAAAAAGATTGCGGTGTTGGAAACATACGCCTCTTTTATAACGGCTAAAACTTTCTCAAGAATAAAAGAAAACTGTCCGTCGTATCCAATTTCTTTCGGTAATTCCTCGTTAGCAATTTCGGTAAAACGCTCTTTTAAGTCAGGAGGTCTTTCTTGAGAAAGAGGAACTTTTACTTTGTAATAATTCGCCTCTGTGATGATTTCGGAACCGGGACGCTTGCCTATAATTTCAAACGAGCTTTCTTCGTCAAGCAAAGAAGGTGTTTTTAATTTTTCTTGAATGGTCGGTTCAACCGGCTCTTGCGGAAGATCGTAGATGGGTGGTTTTCTAAAATTATCCCGTAAAAAAAGGATGGCGCCAACGTAGATGAATGAGAGAAGAAGGGCGATGATGCGGATGGCAAAATCTTGTACAAAAAAAGTAATGGAAAGAAGAACGGGGAAAATTAAAAAGAACAGCAGCCTTTTCTTTTGTCTTCTATCCATAATCATTGTAAAATGTTAAATTAATTTTTTCGTAATATAACTTTAGCGAGGGTTATTAGCAACTTACGAAATTGTTTTAAGTTGGCTCAGTTCTTTCGCTATTTTTTTTTCAATCTCCCGCTTCCAACCGCTCTTAATACTGGAGTAAAAAAAGAGGTTTTCCCCCAATTTCAGCTCTGCTGAAAACCCGGTGATCTTTCTTTGCGCGGTAGAAAGTTGCGATTGATTTAGTTTATCAGCTTTGTTCAAAATAACGGCGCAAGGAAGTTGATAAAATGATACAAGTTTCTGCAGCTCGTAATCACTCGGCATCGGGTCGTGGCGGCTGTCAACAAAATGAAGTACTAACGCAATTGATTTTGTAGTCTTAAAGTATTCATCAATCAATTTGCTCCAGCGATTCTGTTCCTCACGACTCGCTTTTGCGTACCCAAAACCGGGCAAATCTACCACATAATACGATTTATCAATTTCATAAAAGTTAAGCGAACGGGTTTTACCGGGATCAGAACTGACTTTTGCTAAATTCTTTTTCCCGAAAAATGAATTGATGAATGAAGATTTACCGACATTCGATCTTCCGCATAAAACAATTTCGGGATGGATTTCTTTCGGAAGTTCGGAAATTGCGAACACCGCTTTTTTGAAGACTGACTCTTTTTGCATAAATAAAAAAAGAGTAACCCCTATACGGAGTTACTCTTTCTTCTCCAATCTTTAAAGAAATTATTTTTTCGCTTTAGAAGTCTCTTCTACAACTTTTGCATCTTCAACCGCGCTTTCGGCTTTAGCTTTTTTCGCTTCGGCTTTAGCTTCTTTTTTCTCTTTATTTTCAGATGCTTTCTGATTTGAAGCTTCGTTATAATCTACTAATTCGATGATAGCAACTTCAGCACCGTCACCTAATCTTCTTCCAAGTTTAACAACTCTTGTATAACCGCCCTTGCGTTCACCGATAGTGGAAGCAACGTCGCTAAAAAGTTCTTTAACAACCGCTTTATCCTTAATCACTTCCATAACTTGTTTTTGGTGGTGAAGGTCGCCGATAACAGCTTTAGCAAGAATAGGTTCAACAAATAAGCGAAGCTCTTTAGCTTTAGCAACGGTTGTTCTAATTCTTTTATGTTTTATTAAGGAAGTAGCCAAATTACGTAAGAGCGCCGTTTTGTGGCTGGCGGTTCTTTTTAATTTTCTACCTTTAACATTGTGTCTCATAGATAAACCTTTTTCGCAGGATTAGTTGTTTTCGTTTTCGTCTTTAATGTAGCTGTCAACGTCCATACCGAATTCCAACCCGAGGGTTTCAACAATTTCGGTCAATTCGGAAAGAGATTTTCTTCCAAAATTTCTGAACTTCAGCATTTCGGCTTCGTCGCGTCTTACCAATTCCGCAATGTTTTTAATATTTGCAGCTTTTAAGCAGTTATGCGCACGAACGCTCAATTCCAAGTCGTCAACGTTGGTTAAAAGAATTTTTCTCACTCGTTCTTTTTCGGAATCTCTTTGAATTTCAGCTTGTTTCTCTTCCGGTTCCAAATCCAAATTGATAAACAACTGGATATGGTCTTTCATAATTTTAGCTGATTGCGTTAACGCATCATCGGGAGCGATTGAGCCATCGGTCCAGATTTCAAGAGTTAATTTTTCATAATCGTTTTTGTCACCGATTCTCACGTTTTCAACATCGTACTTAACGTTTTTAATCGGGGTGTAAATTGAATCGATCGCAATTGTACCAAGGGTAAATTCAGGTGATTTGTTTTCATTTGCAGGAACAAATCCTCTTCCGCGTCCGATTCTCAATTCAATTTCAAACTTTGCCGATTTATTCAACGTAGCAATGTGAAGATCCGGATTCAAGATTTCAATTTCAGCGCTTTGTTTTTGGATATCAGCTGCGGTGAATTCGCCTTCTCCGCTGAACGTTAAATCAATTTTAATAGGTTTTTTGTTCAACAATTTCATTCTTACTTGTTTCAAGTTAAGAATAATTTCAGCGGTATCTTCAACAACACCGGGAATCGTACTAAATTCATGCAGTACGTTTGAAAATTTTACAGCAACAATTGCCGCACCCGGAAGTGATGAAAGCAATACACGGCGCAGTGAATTACCTAAGGTAACTCCGTAACCTCGCTCGAGTGGCTGCAAAGAGAATTTTCCGTATTCATTGGTGAACGTTGCATCATCTAAGAGAACCATTTCGGGCATTTTAAAATTTACTAAAGTCATTTCTATCCTCTGTCCTACTTAAAAATATTATTTAGAATAAAGCTCAACAACAAGTTGTTCGTTTGCGTTAAGTGGAACATCGACTCTTTCAGGAATCTGTAAGAACGTGCCGCTCAACGTAGCTTTATCAATCGACAACCAGGAATAAACGTTATCTTTAACTCTTTTTAGTGAGTTATGAATGAGGTCAAGTTTTTTACTTTTTTCACGAACTTTAATAACATCGCCGGCTTTAAGGGTATAAGAGGGAATATCTACCAATCTGTCATTAATGAGCATGTGTCTGTGGCGGATTAATTGACGGGCAGATTTACGTGAGGAAGCCAACCCTAATCGGTACACAACGTTGTCAAATCTGCTTTCCAACAGTTTTACAAGGTTATCACCGGTGATACCTTTTTGGTTATTTGCTGATTCAAAGTAATTTCTGAACTGAGTTTCTAAAACACCATACTGTCTTTTGATTTTCTGTTTTTCGCGCAGCTGTATACCGTATTCCGAGATTTTTGCCCGGCGGTTCAAACCATGTTGTCCAGGCACGTAATTCTTTTTCTCAATCGGACATTTTTCGGTAAAGCATTTTTGTCCTTTTAAGAATAATTTTTGTTTTTCGCGTCTGCATAATTTACATACAGCACCTGTATATCTTGCCATTTACTTCTTTCTCCGATCTAAAATTAAACTCTTCTTTTCTTAGGAGGTCTGCAGCCGTTATGAGGAATTGGTGTCACGTCTTTAATTTGTGATATTTCAATTCCTGCAGTGTTAATTGCACGGATAGCTGATTCGCGGCCTGAACCCGGACCTTTTACAAACACTTCAACTCTTCTCAAACCAAGTGCGTAAGCTTCTTTAGCAGCGGCTTCTGCGGTAACTTGAGCAGCAAAAGGAGTATTTTTTCTTGATCCTTTAAAACCGTTTCGTCCGGCAGATGACCATGAAATGGTATTTCCGTAAATATCAGCCAAAGTAACTTGAACATTATTAAAGGTAGCTTTAATATGTGCAGTACCGTTTGAATCTACTAAATTTTTCTTCTTTGTTTTTTTTACACTTTTAGCCAAGATAGAGCCTCAAATTTTTTATCTATGAATTATTTCTTAGTTACAGCTTTTTTCTTTCCAGCAACAGTCTTACGTTTTCCTTTGCGGGTTCTGGAATTTGTACGGGTTCGTTGTCCTCGTGCAGGGAGACTTCTTCTATGACGAAGTCCGCGATAACTTCCGATATCCATCAACCGTTTAATGTTCTGTTGAATTTCGGAGCGGAGCGCGCCTTCAACCTTGTAATCTGATTGCAACACGGAACGGATGGCTGCAACTTCATCTTCCGTTAACGAAGCAACTTTTTTGTCTCCGTCAATTTTTGCTTTTTCTAAAACTTCTTTTGCAACTTGTTCGCCAATACCAAAAATATATTGAAGACCAAAATAGACTTTTTTATTTTTGGGTAAATCAACTCCAGCTATACGAGCCAATTATCTATCTCCTTTATTTTAAATTAACCTTGGCGTTGCTTGTGTTTTGGGTTTTTACAAATAACCCGAACAACACCTTTACGTTTAATAACTTTACAGTTATCACAAATTTTCTTTACCGATGATCGAACTTTCATATTTTCTCCAGTTATTTATATCTGTAAGTTATTCTGCCTTTTGTTAAATCATAAGGCGAAAGTTCAACAGATACTTTATCTCCAACCAATATTTTAATAAAGTGCATTCTCATTTTGCCGGAAATATGAGCAAGTATTTCATGACCATTATCCAACTGCACTTTGAAATGCGCGTTTGGCAGCGTCTCTGAAATTACCCCGTCAACTTTTATTGGACCTTGCTTCGACATATTAACAGACTGTTAAAATTTCCGGTTTCCCGTTTGTTACTAAAATTGTGTGTTCAAAATGTGCAGACGGCATTCCATCTTTTGTAATCACTGTCCAACCGTCAAAACCCACAACTACTTCTTTCTTTCCCATGTTCACCATTGGTTCAATCGCTAGCGTCATTCCGGCTTTTAATTTCGGGCCGGTGTCTCTTTTGCCAAAGTTTGGTATTGCCGGATCTTCGTGCAATTTTTTTCCGACTCCATGACCAGTCAATTCACGCACAATCGAAAATCCATTTGCCTCAACATACGTTTGTACGGCAGAAGAAATATTGTGCAATCGTTGGTTTTCCATTGCTTCATCAATACCAAGGTAGAGTGACTTTTCAGTCACATCCATCAGTTTTTGTACTTCCGGAGCAATTTTGCCTACTGCAACAGTTAGGGCAGCATCACCAAAAAATCCATTTTTAATCACGCCTACATCGATAGAAATGATGTCGCCTTCAAAAACTTTGGTACTTGCAGGAATACCATGAACCACTTCACAATTTATCGAAGAACAAATGGTGGCTGGAAAAGGATTTCCATCACCTTGAGAATATCCTTTGAATGCCGGCTTTGCATTCTTAGACAAAATAAAATCTTCAGCAATGAGATCTAATTCTTTAGTTGAAACGCCAACTCGAACATTTTTTTTCACTAATTGCAGCGTCTCCGCAACAATTAAACAACTCTCCCGAATAAAATCGATCTCTTTTTTTGTCTTAATTAAAATCAATTGAGTTAGGCTCTTCTGCCTTTAACTTTACCTGATTTCATAAAGCCGTCATAATGTCTCATAAGCAAATGAGACTCAATTTGCTGTAAGGTGTCGAGAGCAACACCAACAATAATTAATAAACTTGTTCCGCCGAAAAACTGAGCGAATCTGCCCGAGACACCAAACCCGCCAACAAAGGCCGGAAGAATTGCAACAATTGCAAGGAAGAAGGAACCGGGCAACGTAATTTTTGTTAAAATATTATCAATAAAATCCGATGTATGTTTTCCGGGACGGATGCCGGGAATAAATCCACCTTGCTTCTTCATATTATCGGCAACGTCTTTCGGATTGAAAGCAATTGCAGTATAAAAATATGTAAAGAAAACAATCATCAGAGCGTACAAAAATGAATAAACCGGAGAAGTATAAACGAAGTATCTGGAAATATCTTGTAAAAATTCATTGTTCGGGAAGAACGAAAGCACCGTGTTTGGAATAAACATAATCGACTGAGCAAAAATAATGGGCATAACGCCTGCTGTATTAACACGTAACGGAATATACTGTGTAACTCCGCCATAAACTTTTCTGCCAACCACACGTTTTGCGTACTGAACAGGAATTCTTCTCGTCCCTTGGGTTACAAGAATAACTCCGGCAATCACCAAAACCATGAAGGCTACTACTACTACTTCAACTACAAGATTTCTTGTTCCTTGTGTAATAAGCTGATATTCATCAAGAATGGCATAGGGGAATCGATCAATGATACCGATAAAGATGATCAACGAAATTCCGTTTCCTAAACCTTTTTCAGTAATCTGCTCACCAAGCCACATCATAAAAACAGTACCGGCAGTAAGAATTAAAATAGTTGAAAGAGTCCAGAACACACCTTGTACCGGAGCCGGAATAATGGAAACACCTTGGACATCTATATTCTTTAATCGAATGGTAACGCCCCAAGCTTGCATCGCAGAGATGAGAACTGTTCCGTAACGCGTAAGTTGATTAATCTTTTTCCGTCCATCTTCACCTTCTTGCTGAAGTTTTTGAAAATACGGAACTACCGCACCCATCAACTGCAAAATAATAGAAGCTGAGATGTAGGGCATAATTCCAAGAGCAAAAATTGCCGCATTGTGAAATGCTCCACCAACAAAAAGATCATACAAACCAAACAAATTATCACTTGTTTGGTTGGCCATAGCCTGGGTTAATAACGATGCGTCAACTCCAGGGACTGTAACGTGTGCACCAAACCGAACAATCAACAAAGCTACAAGCGTATAAATAATTCTTTGTCGGAGTTCGGAAATCTTAAAAATATTACGAAAGGTATCAGTTATTTTAGACATTTAAAACCGCATTAAACTAATTTTATTGAACCGCCGGCTGCTTCAATTTTTGTTTTAGCAGATTCGCTGACAGCATTTACTTCCAGAGCTAATTTTGCTTTAAGTTCACCGTTTCCTAAAATTTTAACAGGTAAATTTTTCGATGACAACAGTCCATTTGATTTTAAAACTTCAACGGTTACAACTTCCGGAAGCTTTACGGATTCAGCTAACTTTTGTAAATCCGAAACATTTAATATCTGAACCTGTTTTTTGAAGATATTGGTAAAACCAAATTTTGGAATTCTTCTTTGTAAAGGCATCTGACCGCCTTCAAACCAGGACTTAAACTTTGCGCCTGAACGGGAATGTTGTCCGTTCATACCTCTTGTCGCTGTTCCGCCGTGTCCTGAACCTTCGCCTCGTCCAATTCTCTTCTTCTTCTTCTTCGATCCTTTAGCGTATGTAAGATTACTTAAAACATCCATGGTCTACCTTTTTCTTTCAACTATTCTGCTATTTCTTGAACAGAAACTAAATGAGGAATTTTTTTAATCATACCTCTAATTTGAGGTGTATCATTGAGAACAACCTGATAATTTGGTCTGCCAAGACCTAATGCTTTAATCGTAAGCTTTTGTTTTTCAGGTCGGTCGATAATACTTCTTGTCTGGGTGATTTTTAATTTCTTTGCCATCGTTTACTCTATTATGCATTAAACAATTGGTTAACTGACATTACTCGTTTTGAAGCCATTGCTTTTGCACTAAGAAGTGACTGCAACGCATCAAGTGTAGCTTTTACTTGGTTATGAGGATTGCTTGAACCCAATGATTTTGTAAGAACGTCCTGCACACCGGCAGCTTCAAGTACGGCGCGAACACCGCCGCCAGCAATCAAACCTGTTCCGGCAGATGCCGGTTTCAAGAGCACTTTTCCAGCACCAAATTTTCCGATAATTTCATGCGGAATAGTATTCTTGTGCAATGTAACGGTAACAAGATTTTTCTTTGCGTCGTCGATCCCTTTAGAGATTGCATCGGTAACTTCGTTTGCTTTTCCCAAGCCAACACCAACGATGCCTTCACCGTTGCCAACAACAACAATAGCATTAAAGCTGAAACGGCGACCGCCTTTTACAACTTTTGCTACACGATTGATGTGAACAACTTTTTCTTTCAGTCCTTCAATAGGTTCAACTGACTTAATATTCTTTTTCAATGGGTACTCCGTTTACTACCTTCTAAATTTTCTTGCTGCCGAGGGAGGATTCGAACCTCCGCAGACGCCTCCAAAGGGCGTTGTCCTACCATTAGACGACCCGGCAATCCTTATTAAAATTTTAATCCGCCTTCGCGAGCACTTTCGGCTAAGGCCTGTACTCTACCATGATAACGGTAACCGTTTCTGTCAAAAACAACTGAAGAAATATTTTTTTCAGTTGCAATTTTTGCTAAATAATTTCCAACAACTTTGCTTTTAGCAACTTTGCCTTTTGCTTGTTTCAAATCTTCTGCAATTTCTTTACTCAAATCTGAAACCGCAACAAGCGTTTTACCGGCGGCATCATCAACTAATTGAGCATAAATTTTATCCAAGCTGCGATAAACGGTTAAACGTGGTCTATCAGCCGTTCCGGATATTATCTTTCTAATTTTCGTTTTTGAACGTACTCTATTTGCTTTTCTAACAGACATCTTTTCTCAAGCTCCTCTTATTTACCAGCAGTCTTTCCAGCTTTTCTTCTAATAACTTCAGTTGAATATTTAATACCCTTGCCTTTATATGGTTCAGGTTTGCGAATTGAACGAATCTTGGATGCAACAGCTCCAACAAGTTGTTTATCAATTCCGGAAATTACGATTTGTGTTTGCGTTGGTGTTGCAATAGTAACGCCAGCCGGAGGCATAAAATAAATCGGGTGAGAATACCCAATATTCAACAACAAATTCGCTTCTTTCATTTCAACACGATAACCAACTCCAACGATGTCCAATGTTTTAGAATACCCATCGCTGACACCCGTTATCATGTTTTGAATAAGGGCACGGGTTAACCCATGTAACGCACGATTTTCTTTCAAATCGTTTGAACGGGTTGCGACGATTTCACTTCCCTTTACTTCAACAGCAATATTCGGATGAAAAGTATCAACCAATTCACCTTTAGGACCCTTAACCGTCAACGTTTGTCCATTTAATTTTACGGTAACATTCGAAGGAATAACTACCGGTTTTTTTCCAATTCTTGACACTACAATACTCCGTTAGAAATTACCAAATTTTACAAATAATTTCTCCACCAACAGCTTCACGTCTTGCTTCTTTATCGGTAAGCAATCCTTTAGAAGTGGAGATAATTGAAATACCATAACCATTTAAGACTCTCGGAAGAGTATCTTTAGCCGAGTATACACGCAAACCCGGTTTGCTAATTCTTTGAAGACCGCTTAATGCCGAAACACCATTTGTGTAGCGGAGAAAAACGCGGAGAATATTTTGCTTGTTGTCTTCAACAATTTGATAATCAACAATAAAGTTTTGCTTCTTTAAAATTTCAACAATATTCTTTTTTAAGTTTGAATTAGGAATATCAACTCTTCTTTTTTGCGCTTTAACAGCGTTTCTAATTCTTGTTAATAAATCTGAAATTGGATCTGTTACTGCCATAAACGCTCCTTTACCAGCTCGCCTTTTTTAATCCAGGGATTTCACCACGCAATGCTTTTTCACGCAATACTAAACGAGAAATACCAAATTTTCTGTGATAGCTTCTTGCTCTTCCGGTTACCATGCATCTGTTATGTAAACGGATTTTAGATGAATTTCGAGGAAGTGACTGCAATCCGTCCCATTCCCCTTTTTTCTTAAGTTCTTCTCGAACTTTAGCATATTTTTCAACAAGAGCTTTTCTTTTTTCTTCTCTAGCTATCAAACATTTTCTTGCCATGCAAAATCCTCTACTCTAAATCTTATTTAATTTCTTTTTTTCTGAACGGAAATCCGAATGACTGCAGCAACTCAAATGCTTCTGCATCTGTTTTAGCCGTAGTAACAAAGGTGATATCCATCCCTAAAACTTTCAGAACTTTATCTGCGTTAATTTCCGGAAAAATAATTTGTTCTTTAATACCGATTGTATAGTTGCCTCTTCCGTCAAACGATTTATCCGAGAGACCTCTAAAATCTCTTACACGCGGCAACGCAATGTTGATAAAACGGTCTAAGAATTCGTACATTCTTTCGCTGCGGAGTGTAACCATAGCACCAATATTAACACCACGACGCAATTTGAAGTTTGAGATATCTTTCTTCGCTTTACGAATACTTGCTTTTTGCCCGACAATTGTTTCCAAATCGTGTACGGCTTCTTCCATAACTTTTGCATCGGAAGTTGCTGCGCCGACACCCATGTTCAAAACGATCTTAGAAAGTTTTGGAACTTGCATGACGTTTTTATAATTCATCTTTTTTACAAGTTCAGGAACAATCGTTTTTTTGTAAACGCTTAAAAGTCTATTCGGGACTCTTTGTTCTTGAACAGCAACGGAAGCTTCTTTTGAGCTTTCTTTTTGCTGTTTACCTTTTTTCTCGGTAGTTGCTTGTTTTACTTTTTCTTTTGCCATTCTCTCTTCAAACCTTTAGTGAATAACGATCCGTTATAGCATTTCGCCGGAAGCCCTGCTGATGCGGGCAATTTTCTTTTTACCGGTTTTTTCATCAATAATAATTTTTGAACCGATTCGTGTCGCCTCGCCGGATTTAGGATCAACTATCATAACGTTAGAAACATTGATTGGTGCTTCTTTTTCGATAATACCGCCTTGCTGATTTTTTTGCGAAGGTTTGGTGTGACGTTTTCTGATATTGATTCCCTCAACGATAACACGGTTGAGTTTTGGAAATACTTTTAAAACTTTTCCGGTTTTATTTTTATCGTTACCGGATATTACAATAATATTATCATTCTTCTTTATTCTCATAGCTAACCTATTATAAAACTTCCGGGGCTAATGAAACTATTTTCATAAATTGTTTTTCTCTTAATTCTCTTGCAACGGGACCAAAAATACGTGTCCCCTTTGGTTCGTTTTGTGCATTCAAGAGAACAGCGGCATTTTCATCAAACCTGATATAGGAACCGTCTTTTCTTCTTACTTCTTTATTCGTTCTCACGATAACCGCACGAGAGACTTCTCCCTTTTTTACTTGTCCGTTCGGAATTGCCGATTTCACACTCACAACAATTAAATCACCTAAACTCGCGTATTGTCTTCCACTACCTCCAAGTACTCTGATGCAGCGTACTTTTTTTGCGCCGGAGTTATCCGCAACAACTAAATTTGTTTCTTCTTGAATCATCTCATTAACTCCTTATTTTCGCTACTTCGCTTTTTCCACAATTTCAACCAAACGCCATCTTTTAATTTTACTAAGCGGTCTGGTTTCCATAACTTTTACAATGTCTCCGATTCTGCATTCGTTCTTTTCATCATGAGCCATCAATTTGGTGGTTTTCTTAAAATATTTTTTATAAACCGGATGCGGAACTTTTCTTTCGATAGAAACCGTGATGGTTTTTTCCATCTTGTTGCTAACAACTCTTCCAACTCTTACTTTACGCAGAGATCTCTTTTCCATACTTACGCCTTCGCTCCTTTAGCGGCAGATTGTTGGTTTGAAAGTTCTCTTTCTTTCAAAACCGTTTTCATCCGTGCAATATCTTTTTTAGTTGATTTCAATTTAGCAGTGTTGGTTAACTGCTTTAACTCGTGCGAGAAGCGCAAATCAACAAGATTTCCTTCTTCAACAGCAATTTGCTTCACAATTTCTTCTGAAGACATTTCTTTAAGTTCAGTCAATTTCATACTCATTTACCAATCGATTATTCGTAATCCGGTCTTGCAATAATTTTTGTTTTAATAGGAAGTTTGTGCGAGCAGACTTTTAAAGCATCTTGCGCAACTTCTTTGGTAACACCGGAAACTTCAAAAAGAATTCTTCCCGGTTTAATAACAGCAACCCAAAATTCCGGACCGCCTTTTCCTTTACCCATTCTTGTTTCAAGAGGTTTTTTTGAAACCGGTTTATCGGGGAAAATTCTAATCCAGACTTTTCCGTCACGTTTCATTTTTCGTGAAAGGGCAACACGGCATGCTTCAATCTGGCGGCTGGTAATCCATTGCGGTTCGAGAGCTTTCAGACCAAAATCTCCGAATGCAATCGTACTTCCGCGCTTTGCTTTTCCGGCCATTCTTCCGCGCTGCGATTTTCTAAACTTTACTCTTTTGGGCATTAACATGTTAAAAAACTCCTACCTAATATTATTCTGAAGCTCGTTTACCTAAAATTTCTCCACGGCAAATCCATACTTTTATGCCTATGGAACCATAAACGGTTTCAGCTCTTCCGTTAGCGTAATCAATATCCGCACGAAGGGTGTGCAGCGGAACTCTTCCTTCTTTGTACTGTTCGGTACGTGCCATTTCAGCTCCGCCTAAGCGGCCTGAACACATCACTTTAATTCCTTCCGCGCCCATTCTCATTGTTGAGCTTATTGCAGATTTCATCGCTCTTCTAAAAGAAATTCTTCCAACGAGTTGGTTCGCAATGTTTTCCGCAACCAAGTAAGCGTCAAGTTCGGGACGTTTGATTTCGGAAATCTGAATCTTTACTTCTTTTTCAGAAAGTTGTTTCAATTCTTGTTCAAGCTGGGTAATTTCTTTTCCGCTTTTTCCGATAACCACACCGGGTCTTGATGTATGAATGGTAAGAATGATGTTCTTTGAAGTTCTGTCGATTATAATTTTCGAAATACCGGCTTTCTTCAATCTGTTGCGAACATATGAACGAAGTTTTTCATCTTCTTTTAACTTCGGCACATAACTTTTGTTTTCATACCAATTAGAGTCCCATCCTCTGATGATGCCAACTCTAAAACCTACTGGATGTGTTTTCTGTCCCAAAAAAATCTCCTAATTTATTTAGTTGCTACCACAATTGTAACGTGGCAAGAGCGTTTTCTAATTCTATACGCGCGACCCATCGGAGCCGGCGAAATTCGTTTTGCAGTTGGTCCCTGGTTAACGTATGCTTCTTTAACATACAATTCGCTTGCTTCAATTTTTACATTATCTTCTTTATTCATAAGATTAGCATACGCGGAACGTAATGTTTTTTCAGCATCTTTTGCTGCGTGTTTCGGTTGAAAGTGCAAAATTTCGATTGCCTTATCAACTGAAACGCCGCGGATGAGATCTACAACCAATCTCATTTTACGCGGTGATGAACCAATATATCGAGTAATAGCTTTTGCTTCCATGTTCTTTTAATCCGTTCTATTTAGCTTTTGAAGCCTTTTCAGCTTTTGTTCCGGGATGGCCTCTGAAAATACGAGTCGGAGAAAATTCACCGAGTTTATGACCAACCATATTTTCTGTGATGTAAATAGGAATCATTTTATTTCCGTTATGCACCGCAATTGTATGTCCAACAAATTCAGGAGAAATGGTTGAAGAACGGGACCATGTTTTAATAATTTTCTTCTGACTTCCTTGATTAAGATCTTGAATTTTTTTTAATAATTTCAGATCAATAAAGGGTCCTTTTTTAACTGAACGAGGCATAATACTTCTCTACTTACTTTCGTCTTTTGGTAATAAGTTTATTTGATTCTTTCTTGTGCTTTCTGGTCTTCAATCCTTTGGCTTTTTGTCCCCAAGGAGAAACCGGATGTCCACCACCTGAAGTTTTTCCTTCGCCGCCACCCATAGGATGATCGACCGGGTTCATAGCAACACCGCGAACATGAGAACGAATTCCACGCCACCGGTTTCTACCGGCTTTACCCATGCTAAGGTTAAACTGTTCTGCATTGCTTACTGTACCGTAGGTTGCATAGCACTCTAATCTTACTAAGCGAATTTCTCCGGAAGTCAATTTTAACTGAGCGAAACTTCCTTCTTTTGCCATCAACTGAATTGCCGCACCGGCGCTTCTTCCAATTTGTCCGCCTTTACCGGGCTTCATTTCAACATTGTGAATGAAACTTCCGAGTGGGAGTTCTTTTAATGGAAGAGCGTTACCAACTTTAATTTCCGAACCGCTGCCGGATTGAATTGTTTCACCAACTTTTAAACCGTCTGGTGCAATAATGTATCTCTTTTCGCCGTCGGCGTAATGCAACAAAGCGATTCTGGCTGTTCTATTCGGGTCGTATTCAATTGAAAAAACTTTTGCCGGAACGCCGAATTTGTTTCTTTTGAAATCTATAACGCGGTAACGTCTTTTGTGTCCGCCGCCAATATGTCTTGAGGTAACACGACCGTGATTATTTCTTCCGCCTGATTTCTTTAACGATACCGTTAACGATTTTTCGGGTTTTGATTTTGTGATTTCATCAAAAGACGAAACCGACATAAATCTGGTTCCCGGGGTAACGGGTTTCATTTTTCTAATTGCCATTTATGATAGCTCCAAATCGATTATCTTAAACTTGCTCGAATAAATCTATTTTATCACCGGCTTTCAGAGATACAAAAGCCTTTTTAAACTTTGCCGTATTTCCAACAAATCTTCCTCTTTTAGTAAGCTGAGTTTTTGTTTTGCCTTTATTAACAGCTGTGTTAATAGAAGTAACGGTAACGTTGAATTTTTTTGAAATCGCTTTGGCAATTTCTATTTTGTTTGCTTCTACCGCTACAATAAATCCATATTTATTTTGTTCGGTATTGCTCTTTGTAACTTTTTCAGTAAAAAGCGGTTTGATTAAAACGTTATGCATTAGTTCACCACTTCTTTCGCAACTTTTTCGTTATTTAAAAATGCTACTGCACTTTTTTGAACTAAAAGAACTTGATTATTTAATAAATGATACGGTGCAGCTGTTTGCGCTTCCAATACTTGAACTTTATTAATATTTCTTCCAGACTTCCAAATGTTTTCTTGCTTTCCGTTAGTTAACAAGAGAACTTTTTTGCCTTCAACTTTTAATGCTTTTAAGATAGCTGAAAAGTTTTGAGTTTTCGGAGCTTCAAAAGAGAAGTCATCAACTACAACCAACTGACCGTCTTTTACTTTGTAGCTTAACGCAGATTTCTTTGCAAGCACTTTCACTTTTTTAGGAAGGTCTTGTCTGTAATCTCTTGGGCGAGGTCCAAAAATGGTTCCGCCGCCAACCCACAACGGTGATCTGGTTGTACCGGCACGTGCGCCGCCTCTGCCTTTTTGCTTCCACGGTTTTTTACCGCCGCCGTTTACTTCGCCACGTTCTTTACTTTTATGAGTACCTTGTCTTTGATTGGCAAGAAAAGCTTTTACCGATAAGTAAATAACGTGATCATTCGGTTCGATACCGAAAATCGAATCAGCTAATTCAACTTTATCGCCGGACAGGGTTCCATCTATTTTATAAACATCTACTAACATTTTGCTACCAAACTACTTTTTATACAATTCAACTACTGAATTAATTGATCCGGGTACAGCACCTTTAACAAAAATTACATTCTGTTCAGGATTTACTTTTACTACTTTCAAATTATGAACGGTTACCGAAGCTGATCCCATTCTACCGGCCATTCTTTGTCCTTTAAAAACTCTTGACGGATACGAAGAAGCACCAATTGATCCGGGAGCTCTTAATCTATCGCTCTGACCGTGAGTAGTGCCTCCAACGCCGCCAAACCCATGACGCTTCATAACGCCCTGAAATCCTTTACCTTTGCTGGTTCCGCGTACTTTTATCTTTTCCCCTTCAACAAAGAATGATGCAGTTAAATCATCACCAACTTTGTATTCGTTAGAAGGGAACTTAAACTCTTTCAGTACGGCAAAGAACGGAAGATTATTTTTCTTAAAATATCCTGATTCAGGTTTATTAGCAGCTTTTTCTTTCTTTTCGCGATAACCAAGCTGCAACGCCGAGTAGCCGTCTCTTTCAACTGTTTTAATTGCAGTAACCTTACAAGGGCCTACAGCAATTGCAGTTGCCACCAAACGCTGACCATCCGCATCGTAAATATTTGTCATTCCTAATTTTGTACCTAATAACCCGGACATGGTTACTCCATTTTCATTATAACTTAATCTCAATATCAACGCCAGCAGGAATATCCAGCTTGCTTAAAGAATCAATTGTTTTAGAGTTCGAATTATGAATATCAATAATTCTTTTGTGCGCTCTGGTTTCGAACTGCTCACGAGACTTTTTATCTACGTGCGGAGATCTCAACACAGTGTAAATCGTACGCTTCGTTGGAAGCGGAATTGGCCCTGAAACGACTGCACCCGTACTTCTCACAGTTTTAATAATCTTTTCAGTCGATTTATCAATCAAAATATGATCATATGATTTTAGTTTAATACGAATCTTTTGACCAGGCACTTATCTTTCTCCTTAACAATTAATTAGACACGAAAGGGAGTCCGAGTGAACTCCCTTATCGCTTATGCAATTCATTTATTCAATAATTTTACCAACAACACCAGCACCTACGGTACGGCCACCTTCGCGGATAGCGAAACGTAATCCTTCTTCCATAGCGATGGTTGTAATGAGTTCGATTGATAAACGAACATCATCACCGGGCATAACCATTTCAACACCTTGAGGTAACGAAGCAACACCGGTTACGTCTGTCGTTCTAAAATAAAACTGAGGACGATATCCGTTGAAAAATGGCGTGTGTCGTCCACCTTCATCTTTGGAGAGAATGTAGACTTGAGCTTCAAATTTCTTATGAGGAGTGATGGAACCGGTTTTTGCAAGAACCATCCCTCTTTCGATTTCTTTTTTATCAACACCGCGTAAAAGAATTCCGGCGTTATCACCTGCCATAGCAGCGTCTAATTCTTTTCTGAACATTTCGATACCGGTAACAACTGTTTTCTTGTGTAAACCGAGCCCGATGAGTTCAACTTCTTCTTGAATTTTAACTTGACCTCTTTCAACTCTACCGGTAGCTACTGTACCACGACCGGTGATTGAGAAAACGTCTTCAACTGGCATCAAGAATGGTTTATCAACACTTCTTTCCGGAACCGGTACGTAGCTGTCAACAGCATCCATAAGTTCCCAGATACAGTTGTAACGAGGATCGGTAATTTCCGCATTGCTTGAACCGGCTTCAAGAGCGTGCAAAGCAGACCCTTTGATGATCGGAATATCATCGCCAGGGAATTCATATTTACTTAAAAGGTCTCTAATTTCAACTTCAACTAATTCGATCAATTCAGGATCATCAACCTGATCAACTTTGTTCATAAAAACTACAATTCTTGGCACACCTACCTGGCGGGCTAAAAGAATGTGTTCGCGTGTTTGAGGCATAGGGCCGTCTGTAGCAGCTACTACGAGGATAGCACCGTCCATCTGAGCAGCACCGGTGATCATGTTTTTAACATAATCAGCGTGACCTGGACAGTCTACGTGAGCGTAGTGTCTTGCAGCAGTTGAATATTCTACGTGTGCAGTAGCAATAGTAATACCACGTTCTCTTTCTTCAGGGGCGTTATCGATTGAATCGAATGTTCTTACCTGTGAAAGACCTTTGTGAGCAAGAGCCATTGTAATGGCTGCTGTTAAGGTTGTTTTACCATGATCTACGTGACCGATTGTACCGACGTTTACGTGCGGCTTACTTCTGTCAAATTTTTCTTTCGCCATTTAATTCTCCTTTTACTTAAATTTCTTTGATTTTTTAATATTATGCGTTACTTACTGATTTCTTTCCAGTTGATTTTTCAGCTATTTCCTCTGCAACCGACTTAGGTGTTTCTGCATAATGTGAAAATTGCATTGTGTAAATAGCTCTACCTTGCGTCATGGAACGGAGTATAGTCGCATACCCGAACATTTCCGCAAGAGGAACTTGAGCTTTAATTACTTGAGCATCTTTTCTTGCCGAGAATCCTTCAATTCTTCCTCTGCGGGAATTAAGATCGCCCATAACGTCACCCAGATAGTCTTCCGGGGAAACAACTTCTACTGCCATGATCGGTTCCAAAAGAATCGGTTTCGCTTTGCGAGCGCCTTCTTTGAATCCCATTGACCCGGCAACTTTAAATGATAATTCATCAGAATCAACATCATGGTAAGAACCATCATAAAGCTTAACTTTAATGTCAACCATCGGAAAGCCGGCAACAACACCGTTTTTCATGGCTTCTTGAACACCAACAGATACCGGTGTAATGTATTCTTTAGGAACAACACCACCTACGATACCATTAACAAATTCATAACCTTTACCGGGTTCGTTCGGACTGATTTCAAGCCAAACGTGTCCGTATTTTCCACGACCACCGGATTGTTTAACAAACTTACCTTCGGCATTAACAGATTGAGTAATTGTTTCTCTGTAAGCTACTTGGGGTTTGCCGATATTTGCTTCAACCTTAAACTCACGTTTCATTCTGTCAACCAAAATTTCAAGGTGAAGTTCGCCCATACCGCTGATCAAAGTTTGACTTGTTTCATCATCAACCTTTACTCTAAACGTCGGATCTTCATCAGAAAGTTTTGATAACGCTTCTGAAAGCTTATCCTGGTCTGCCTTGGTTTTCGGCTCAATGGCAATCTGAATAACCGGTTCCGGAAATACAATTTTTTCCATAACCACCGGGTCATTTTCGTTGCAAAGTGTATCGCCTGTCCGGGTATATTTCAACCCAACAGCAGCAGCAATATCACCTGCGCGAACAGAATCAATCTCTTCGCGATGATTTGCGTGCATCTGCAGTAACCGGCTGATTCTTTCTTTCTTCCCGCTTACGGAGTTAAAAATGTAAGAACCGGATTCAAGTTTTCCGGTATAGACTCTAAAGAAAGTAAGCTTACCCACGAATGGGTCGTTCATAATCTTGAAAGCTAACGCAGTGAATTTTTCGTCTTCACTAATTTTTCTCTTCACAACATCATTAATTCCTGTGTGATGAGCTTCAATATCGGGAGTGTCAACAGGTGATGGAAGAAATTCAATAATGGCATCCAGTAATCTTTGAACACCTTTATTTTTAAACGAAGAACCACACAAAACCGGAATAATTTTGGATTCAATGGAAGCAGTTCTTAAAACCTTAATAATTTCTTGTTCAGAAATTTTTTCGCCATTCAAATACTTTTCGAGCAATGTATCATCAACATCTGAAACGGCTTCAAGCATTTCCGTGCGGTATTTGTTGGCAATCTCAATAAGATCGTGAGGAATTTCAATTTCATCGTAAGTACTACCAAGAGTCTCTTCGTGGTACATTCTTGCTTTAAAAGCAATTAGGTCGATAATACCGGCAAACATATCTCCTTCACCAATCGGTAAAGTAATAGGTATACCGTTAGCTCCAAGTCTTTCACGAATCATTTGAAGTGCGTTATAAAAATCAGCACCAATACGGTCCATCTTATTAATGAACGCGATTCTGGGTACTTGATATTTGTCCGCTTGTCTCCAAACAGTTTCAGATTGCGGTTCAACACCGCCAACAGCACAAAACAGAGCAACAGCTCCGTCTAAAACTCTTAATGATCTTTCAACTTCTACAGTAAAATCAACGTGACCCGGGGTATCAATAATATTGATTTGATGATCAGCCCAGTAACAAGTAGTAGCAGCACTGGTAATGGTAATGCCGCGTTCTTTTTCCTGCTCCATCCAGTCCATAGTAGCAGCGCCGTCATGCACTTCGCCAATACGGTGCAACTTACCGGTATAAAATAAGATTCTTTCGGTCGTTGTAGTTTTACCGGCATCAATGTGAGCCATGATGCCAATATTTCTAACTTTCTCTATAGGGTATAACTTCATTCGTCTTTCTACAATTCACTACCATTTAAAATGTGCAAAAGCTTTATTCGCTTCAGCCATTTTATGGGTCTCTTCTTTTTTCTTCACTGATGAACCTTCATTGTTCGAAGCAGCTAATAACTCGTTAGCAAGTTTAGCAGCCATTGATTTTTCGGTTCTTTTTCTTGCATATGTTTTAATCCATCTCATCGCCAAAGCAATACGTCTCTCAGGTCGAACTTCCATTGGAACTTGGTATGTAGCGCCACCGACTCTTCTACTGCGAACTTCAATAAGCGGCTGAACATTGCTCATCGCTTTTTTGAAAACTTCCAGACCCGGTTTCTTGGTCTTTTCTTCCAAAATGTCAAAGGCTCCGTAAACGATACTTCTCGCCACAGATTTTTTTCCTTCGTACATAATGGTATTTACGAACTTTGCTACAATAACATCATTAAACTTTGGATCGGGTTTAATGTACCGTTTTTCAGCTCTTTTCTTTCTCATAACTTCTTATTTCGATTTTGGTTTTTTAGCGCCGTATTTTGACCGTCCCTGTTTTCTATCTTCAACACCGCTGGTATCAAGTGTACCGCGAATGATATGATATCTAACACCAGGTAAATCTTTAATTCTTCCGCCACGAATTAACACGATTGAGTGCTCCTGCAAATTGTGTCCTTCACCAGGAATATAAGCAGTAACTTCAATGTTATTCGTTAAACGAACTCTCGCAACTTTACGTAATGCGGAGTTAGGTTTTTTTGGAGTAGTTGTATACACTCTTGTACATACTCCACGCTTTTGCGGGCATCCGTCAAGCGCGGGTGCTTTGCTATTGGATTTAATAACCTTGCGTCCTTTACGCACTAACTGGTTTATGGTTGGCACTAAAAACTCTCCAAAAATTCTTTATTTTAAAAAATTAGCCTTACAATATATCATTAATATTATTTTTTGTCAAGAAACGCTATCTGAATTTTCCGTTTTATTTCAGGCTTCCTGTTGCATTTCCGTTGTCTCTACAACTTCCGGCTCATTTAACTTCAACAAAATGTTCCTGTACTTCTTAAGACCGGTTCCCGCCGGAATTAATTGTCCCATAACAACATTTTCTTTTAGCCCACGCAAAGTGTCATTTTTAGCAGCAATTGCAGCGTTTGTGAGCACTTTTGTCGTCTCTTGGAATGACGCCGCAGAGATAAAGCTTTCAGTAGAAAGAGCTGCCTGGGTAATTCCAAGGAGAATATGTTCGAAGGTCGCCGGTTTTGCTTCCCGAACTTCTGCTTCTTTCTTACTTTTCCGTTTCAAATCGGCGTTTAATTCACGCAATTTTGATTTTGAAATAATACTGTTTTCTTTCAATTTAGAATCGCCTTTAGAAACGATAACCGATGAGTTGAGAATTCTTTGGTTTTCTTCATAGAAATCATAACGGCCTACGGTATCATCTTCCAAGAATTTGGAATCCCCGGAGTCAACAATTCTCAATTTTTGAAGCATTTGGCGAACAATTACTTCAATATGCTTATCGTTGATTTTTACTCCCTGAAGGCGGTAAACGTCTTGGATTTCGTTCAAAAGATACTCTTGAACAGCGTTCGTTCCGTTAATTTTCAAGATATCGTGTGGATTAATCGGACCATCGGTGATTTTTTCACCTGCCGGGATTTCATCACCTTCCTGAACCAGAATGTGTTTTGAAAGCGGAACATTATATTTCTTTTGATCTGAACCATCAATTGCAGAAACCAATATTTCTCTTGAACCCTTTTTGCGGGAACCGAATTTCACTATCCCTTCGATTTCAGAAACAATAGCTGGTTCTTGCGGACTTCTTGCCTCAAAAAGTTCTGTTACTCTCGGCAAACCACCTGTAATATCTCTTGATTTTGAGGCTTGTTTGGAAATTTTCGCGAGAATCGTTCCGCCTGGAATCTCTTCTCCTTCTTCAACCGATAAGAATGCTCTAATCGGCAAGTTGAAGGTTTTGGTAGTTCCATCCGCGGCTTCAATGGCAATGCTCGGAGTCAGGTTTTTATCTTTTGATTCGATAACAATTTTCTGTACGTGTCCGGTCTGTTCATCCGTAATTTGCTGGATTGTATTGTTGTCATGAAGATCGATAAATTTAACTTTACCGGCAATATCGGTAACAATCAACGAGTTATATGGATCGTGATTGTAGAGCGCTGTCTTTTTGGTAATTTTGGTACCTTCGCGAACAAGAAGTTCGGCACCGTAAGGAACGTCGTATCTCTTAATTAAAACATCATTTTCGTCAAAAATTTCGATCGAACCTCTTCGTCCGGTCACTACTTCAACTTTACCAAAGAACCCTTCTTTTTGAACGGAATTGATTCTGCTGAATTTAACGTAACCGTCAACTGCAGATTCAACTTGAGACTGGCTCGCAATACGCGAGGATGTACCACCAAGGTGGAATGTTCTTAATGTAAGCTGTGTTCCGGGCTCACCGATTGACTGGGCTGCAACAACACCTACGGCTTCACCAACTTCAACCAACTTACCGGTAGTTAAATTTCGTCCATAACATTTTGCGCAGACTCCATGTTTTGATTCGCATGTTAACACGGTTCTGATATAAACAGAATCAATATTTGAGTCTTCAATACGCTGTGCAATTGTTTCGGTTATAAGCTCACCAGCACCGACAATAAGTTCATCGGTTTTGCTGTCATAAATATCTTCTTGAGAAACCCGTCCGGTAATACGTTCTGCCAACGGTTCTCTTTCTTCCTCAACATCTTTTAATGCAGTAATATGAATACCAAGGATGGTACCGCAATCAATTTCATTAATGATTACGTCTTGAGCAACGTCAACAAGTCTTCTGGTAAGATACCCAGCGTCCGCTGTTTTCAACGCGGTATCAGCAAGACCTTTTCTCGCCCCGTGAGTAGAGATAAAGTACTCAAGAACGGTAAGACCTTCTTTGAAGTTCGCGATAATCGGGTTCTCAATAATTTCTCCCGCTTGACCGGTTAATGATTTTTGCGGTTTCATCATCAATCCACGCATACCAGCTAGCTGACGAACCTGCTCTTGAGAGCCTCTCGCGCCGGAATCAACCATCATGTGGATGGCGTTGAAACCGTTTTCTGCGTTCTTCAACTTTTCCATCAATATTTTTGCTACGTCGTTTGTGGTATGTGTCCAAACGTCGATAATCTTATTATAGCGTTCTGTATCAGTGATAACGCCCTGTTCATGCTCATTCAAAATTTGTTCAACTTTTTCGTTTGCACTGCTGATGTAGGTTTCTTTTTCAGCAGGAATAAGCATATCGCCAAAGCTGATTGAAAGTCCGCCAGCGGTTGCATAACGGAAACCAATTTCTTTTAAATCGTCAAGGAATTTCGCGGTTGCTTTATTTCCCAGTTTAATAAACACTTGTCCAATGAATCCGCCAAACGTTTTCTTAATGAGGATCTGGTTGAAAAATCCCATTTCATCGGGAACGATTTGATTGAATATCACTCTACCAATGGTAGTTTCAATCATTTCACCGTTAATTCTTACGTGAACTTTTGCGTGTAGCCCCACAACTTTATTATTGTAAGCGACAATTGCTTCTTCAGCAGAGCCAAAAGTCATGCCTTCACCGAGATCGCCATCTTTTTTCTTTGTCAAATAATAGCAGCCGAGAACGATATCCTGTGTTGGAACAACAATAGGACTACCGTTTTGCGGAGAAAGAATGTTATGTGAACTAAGCATTAACAACGCGGCTTCCAACTGAGCTTCATACGAAAGCGGCACGTGAACAGCCATCTGGTCACCGTCGAAGTCGGCGTTAAAAGCCGTACAAACCATCGGGTGCAAACGGATAGCTTTTTCATCAATAAGCACAGGCTGGAATGCCTGAATACCGAGTCTGTGAAGTGTAGGAGCGCGGTTTAACAATACCGGGTGTCCGTCAATAATTTTTTCAAGGACTTCCCAAATAATCGGGTCTTTTCTATCAACAACCTTCTTGGCGCTTTTAACTGTTTTGTTGTGTCCGCGTTCAATAAGTTTTCTGATCACGAACGGCTTAAACAATTCAACCGCCATATCCTTTGGCAAACCGCATTGATGCAGTTTCAATTCAGGACCAACAACAATTACGGAACGGCCTGAATAATCAACTCTTTTTCCAAGTAAGTTCTGACGAAATCTTCCTTGTTTCCCTTTGAGTACATCGCTCAAGGATTTTAAAGGACGATTGTTATCGCTTCTTACTGCAGAACCTCTTCTTGAATTGTCAAAGAGAGCGTCGACTGCTTCTTGAAGCATTCTTTTTTCATTACGAAGAATAACTTCAGGAGCTTTAATATCAATTAATCTTTTGAGACGATTGTTTCTAATGATAACGCGTCTGTAAAGATCATTCAAATCCGAAGTTGCAAACCGTCCTCCTTCAAGAGGAACAAGCGGACGAAGTTCCGGCGGGATAACAGGAATATAGCTTAAAGTCATCCATTCGGGTTTGTTTAATAACTTTCCTTCTTTTTCACGGAAAGCTTCAATTACTTTTAATCGTTTTAAAATTTCTTCTTTTTTCTGTTGCGAAGTTTCAACTTTTACCTGTTCACGGAGGGTGTTGAATAAGTCTTCTGTTGCAGTCTGGCGGAGCAATTCTTTTATGGCATCGCCGCCAATACGTGCGTAAAATTTGTTCGGATCATCTTCCGGTAATTTATCATTGCCGGCAGGTAGTGAGTTCAAAACTTCAAAATATTGGTCTTCGGAAATCAAGTCTTTTCTTTTTAATCCTGTCGGACCCGGATTCATAACAACGTATGATTCGTAATAAATAATTCTTTCCAATTCCTTGGTGCTGAAACCCAACATGTTTCCAATTTTGGAAGGAAGCGAGCGGAAAAACCAAATGTGAACTACCGGAACAGCAAGAGCGATATGCCCCATCCTTTCCCGGCGGACACTTTTTTGAGTTACTTCAACACCGCAGCGGTCGCAAACGATGCCTTTGTAACGGATTCGCTTGTATTTTCCGCAGTAACATTCCCAATCGCGGGTAGGTCCGAAGATTTTTTCACAGAAAAGACCGTCTTTTTCCGGGCGGAATGTTCTGTAGTTGATGGTTTCGGGTTTTGTTACCTCACCATGAGATCTCGCTAAAATATCATCGGGACTTGCGAGAGTAACCGTAATATTATTTATTTCTTTAATCGTATTTTCTTGATTTCTAAAGGACATTTATAATCTCCTTATCCGTTTCACAGGATATTATTTTTTCAAAGTCTTAATTAATATGGATATCTAAGCCTAAGCCTTGAAGTTCCTTAATTAATACGTTAAACGATTCCGGAACGTTTGGTACTGGAAGGTTTTCACCCTTCACAATCGCTTCATACACTTTCGAGCGTCCGGCAACGTCGTCACTCTTTACCGTTAATACTTCTTGAAGGATGTTGGATGCACCGTAACCTTCAAGCGCCCAAACTTCCATTTCTCCAAATCTCTGACCACCAAATTGGGCTTTACCGCCAAGTGGCTGCTGAGTAATAAGTGAGTATGGTCCAATGGAGCGGGCATGGATTTTATCGTCAACCATATGTCCGAGTTTTAACATGTAAATATATCCGCAAGTAACTTTTTGGTGGAATTTTTCGCCGCTTCGACCGTCGCAGAGTTCAATTTTACTTCCTCTATCTAAGCCAGCTTTTTCCAGCCAGCTCTCAACATCGGAAAGTTTCGCACCGTCAAAGATCGGGGTAGCGAATTTTACACCGAGAAGTTTTCCAACCCAACCCAAAGCGGTTTCATATAACTGTCCGAGGTTCATACGTGAAGGAACACCAAGCGGATTCAGGATAATATCAACTGGGGTACCATCCGGCATAAACGGCATATCTTCAACAGGAACAACCTTAGAAACAACACCTTTGTTTCCATGGCGTCCGGCCATTTTATCACCAACCGAAATTTTACGCTTTTTAGCAACGTAAACTTTGGCTAATTGAACAATTCCCGGAGGTAGCTCATCGCCGATTTGAAGTTTGATTTTCTCACGTTTGAAATCTTCTTCCAAATCGGAAAGTTTATCAAAGTAATTGAAAAATAATTTTTGAACTAATTGATTTATTTTTTTCGTTTCAAACCAATTAGCCGTATAATCGAGTTTTGTTACGTCGTCAAGTTCCGCAAAAGTTTTTTCTTTAATCGAAGTTCCACTTCTCAAAACAACAGAACCGTCAAGGTCGCGAATACCGGTTGAGGTTTGACCAAGACAAATCCCGCTCAGTTTTTCTACCATTTTCTTGTAGTGTGCGGAAATTTTTACTTTATGATTTGTTTCAATCTGTTCGAGAGACTTTTTCTCAATTTTTTTACCGTCAGCTTCTTTTTTCTTTCGGCTGAAAAGTCTGGTTTTAATAACAGTTCCGTGCAATCCAGGAGGCGCTTTCAACGATGCGTCTTTTACATCGCCGGCTTTATCCCCGAAGATAGCGCGTAATAATTTTTCTTCCGGTGTCGGATCGGTTTCTCCTTTAGGAGTAATTTTTCCGATAAGTATGTCGCCTTCTTTAACTTCCGCACCAACGCAAATAATACCGTTTTCGTCTAGATTTTTAACGGCTTCTTCGCTTACGTTAGGAATTTCACGCGTAAGTTCTTCTTCGCCACGTTTGGTTTCACGAACTTGAAGTTCGAATTCTTCAATGTGAAGCGAAGTAAATTTGTCGTTAGCTACTAAACGTTCACTAAGAATAATAGCATCTTCAAAGTTGTAACCTCTCCAAGGCATGAATGCAACAAGTACGTTACGTCCAAGTGCGAGTTCACCTTGATCAGTTGCGCAACCATCGGCAATTACATCACCTTTTTTAAGACGCTGACCTTCGACCACGATTGGTTTTTGGTTGATGCTTGTTTCTTGGTTTGTGCCTGAAAACTTAATAAGGCTATACGTTTCTCTTCTCACATCATCGAAACTTGTGAGTGCGTCTTGTGACTTCGGGTCGAGATCGTAGACAACAACAATTTTGTTCGCGTCCACAAATTCAACAACCCCGTCATCCTCAGCAAGGATAACAGCTCGTGAATCCACAGCGCATTTTCCTTCGAAACCTGTTCCGACGATCGGTGCTTCGGTAACCATAAGGGGTACCGCCTGGCGCATCATGTTTGAACCCATCAACGCTCTATTAGCATCATCGTGCTCGAGGAACGGAATTAACGCCGCAGCCGCGCTAACGATTTGTGCAGGCGCTACGTCCATATACTGGAGTTGTTCATGATGAACAATTGGAAATTCACCTTTGTTTCTCGATTTAATTCTGTCGTTTACAAATTCATTTTTTTCAGTCAATTCTGCGTTTGCCTGAGCAATGGTAAAAAGATCTTCTTGCTCAGCGGTCAAGAAAATAACGTCATCGGTTACTTTTTTCCCTTTAACCTTGCGGTAAGGTGTTTCAAGGAATCCGTACTTATTAACTCGTGCAAAAATTGTTAATGAAGAGATTAGACCGATATTCGGACCTTCAGGGGTTTCAATCGGACAAAGTCTTCCATAATGTGTATAGTGAACGTCACGAACTTCAAATCCGGCACGTTCTCTTGTTAAACCTCCGGGTCCCAAAGCAGAAATTCTTCTCTTATGAGTTAATTCTGCAAGCGGATTTGTTTGATCCATAAACTGTGAAAGCGGATTGGTACCGAAAAAGGCATTAATTACGCTGCTGATGGTTCTTGCGTTGACCAATTCCTGCGGGGTAAAATTCTCAGAATCGCGTATGTTCATTCTCTCTTTAATGGTTCTTGACATACGTGAGATACCAACGTTAAACTGTTGTTGAATTTGCTCGCCAACAGTTCTTACTCTTCTGTTTCCAAGATGATCGATATCATCGGTTGCTTCCAACCCGTTTTTCATACGGATAATATACCGCATGATTTCAATAATATCTTCGGTTGTTAAAACTGTGGTGGTTTCCGGGATATCGAGTTTGAGCTTGTCATTCATACGATGACGACCAACATCACCCAAATCGTAGCGTTTATCGTTGAAAAAGAGTTTTTCAATCAATGATGCGGCAGTGTCCACATCCGGAGCTTCACCGGTACGCAACTGGCGATATATAGCAAAAAGAGCTTCTTCTTTAGTATGCGCCGGGTCTTTCTTTAACGTATTTAAGATTAGACTATGTTCCGGGTTGACTTCTTCCTTAATAAATTTAATTTCATCTACTTCGGCGTCTTTAATATGCTCAACGTCTTCTTCAGAAAGAATGCTTTCTCGGGTGAGAAAAATTTCACCGCTTGACATATCGAAAACGTCGCTTGCGATCATTCTCCCAACATACTCGTCAATTTTCACTTTGTTGACGTTTACTGTTTCAACAAGGTCGAATAATTGGAGAATTTCTTCGTCGTTGGTGTAATTGAGAGCGCGTAAGAGCGTAGTTGATGGGAATTTCTTTCGTCGATCAATGTAAACATAAAGGACGTGGTTAATATCTGTAGCAAACTCAACCCATGAACCTTTTAACGGAATAATTCTGGCGGCATAAAGAGGTGTACCGTTCGGGTGAATGGTTTGCGAAAAAGCCACACCCGGCGAACGATGAAGCTGGGTAACAACAACGCGTTCAGCGCCATTAATTACAAATGTTCCCTGCTCGGTCATGAAAGGAAGGTTACCAAGGTAAACTTCCTGCTCAACAGCGTTTATAAATTCTTCAGTATCCGGATCTTTGGTTGCAAGCCGCAATTTAGCCTTTAATGGGGCGGCGAAGGTCAAACCCTTCTCAATGCATTCTTGGATGGAATAACGCGCTTTTTCGATGTTGTATTCAACAAAATCGAGGCGGAAATTTTCTTTATTATCGAAAATTGGGAAATTTGAGGTAAATACTGCCTGAAGCCCTTTGTTCTCTCTAAGAGCCGGGGGAATGTTGCGTTGTAAAAAGTCCTCAAATGACTCTTTTTGAATATCGAGCAAATCCGGTATCGGGAGTACGGGTTTAATTTTGCCGAAGGAAATTCTTTGATTAGCCAAGTGAAATACTCCAATTAGTTTTCGAAATCATAGCTTTAATCCTGTATCATCAATTCAAACAAAAAGAAAAGCGATCCCGAGCATTTCGGGATCACTTTTTAAGAAAAGGGAACGATGAAATAAAAAGTTCTTAATTATTTTACTTCTACGGTAGCGCCGGCTTCTTCAAGCTCTTTCTTGATTTTTTCGGCTTCGTCCTTTGAAACTGCTTCTTTTACGGCTTTAGGTGCACCGTCAACAAGGTCTTTCGCTTCTTTCAAACCTAAACCGGTACGAGCGCGTACAACTTTGATAACGTTGATTTTCTTTTCGCCAGCGGAAGCGAGGATAACGTTGAACTCTGTTTTTTCTTCAACCGGAGCAGCTGCAGCAGCACCGGCAACAGCAGCACCCATTACAACAGGGGCAGCAGCGGTAACACCGAACTCATCTTCGAGGGCTTTCTTTAATTCAGAGGCTTCTACTAAGGTTAAGCTTTTTATTTTTTCTACTAATTCAGCAATTTTTTCTGACATTTTTGGTCTCCTAATTATTTCGTTTTTAAAATTACTTATGCGGCTTTTTTCTTTGAGATTTCATCAACCACACTAACAAGTTCGCGAAGTACAGCGTTAATTGAACCTGCGATTCCGGATACCGGCGCATTGAGACTTCCCAAGATGCTCGCGATAATTTCCGGTTTACTCGGCAAGCTAGCCAATTGATCAAGCATAGTACCTGCATAGTACTGTGTATCAATGTAGCACGCTTTTAACGAAAGCTTTTGCTTGTCGGTATTATATTTTTTAATGATCTTTGCCGGGGCAACAGAGTTTTCGCCCGCAAAGACGGCACCGATCATACCGACCAGTTCACCTTGCAGTTTCTCATATTTTCCCGTTTCAACCAGCGCTCTTTTTAACAAAGTATTTTTAATTACCTTGTATTGAGCACCTTCTTTTTTGAATTCTCTTCGAAGACCGCTAATATCTTCGACGTTAATTCCGCTGTAGTCGGTGAGGAATAAAGCGGTTGAACCGTTTACCAGCTCAACAACCTTTTCAACAACTTCAGCTTTTTCTTGTTTGTTCATTGTTCTCCTACATCAGTTTTAGTGAATGACACGGAGTCGGATAGAAGCATTACGTGCGTAATAAACTTTTAATGTACGTCAATCTCTTCTTTTGATACCTTTAAACCGGGACCCATCGTTGAGGAGAGGTAAACACTTTTAATGTATTGCCCTTTTGCAGTAGCCGGTTTAAGTTTTACGATCATATTAAGGAATGCGTTTGTGTTTTCGACTAATTTATTTGTTTCGAAATTTAATTTACCTACAGAAACGTGAACAATTCCGGTTTTATCTACACGGAATTCAATTTTACCGGCTTTTACTTCGGTAACAGCCTTTGCCACATCCATAGTTACTGTGCCGCTTTTCGGATTCGGCATTAATCCTTTAGGACCTAAGATTTTACCAAGCTTTCCAACTTCCCCCATAACATCTGGCGTAGCAATTAAAACATCGATATCTGCCCAGCCGCCTTTAATTTTTTCTAAATATTCTTCATATCCGGCAAAATCAGCGCCGGCATCCGCAGCTTCTTTAGCTTTTGGACCTTTTGCCATTACGAGCACGCGGACCTGCTTTCCGGTACCATTCGGTAAGGAAACTGTTCCACGAACCATCTGATCGGCATGTCTTGGATCAAGGCCTAAACGAACGGCACAATCCAGAGATTCTACAAATTTGACTTTGCTTTGCTCTTGCAAGGTTTTTACCGCATCGGCGATGCTATAGTCTTTATTTTTATTAATTACTTTGTTAATCGCTTGAACTCTTTTGGAAGTTTTCATATCAAAATTATCTCATTTGTTAAAATTACTCATCAACCGTAATGCCCATACTTCTTGCAGTACCGGCAACCATGCTCATTGCATGCTCAACATCGTTTGCGTTCAAATCGGGCATTTTCAATTTTGCTATTTCTTCTACCTGGGATTTGGAAACTTTTCCGACCTTACCTTTATTCGGTTCGGCGGCACCTTTATCAACCTTGGCTGCTTTCTTTAAAAGTATGGCCGCAGGTGGGGTTTTTGTAATAAAAGTGAATGATTTATCTGAAAAAACTGTGATTACTACCGGAATAATTAATCCCTCTTGTCCCGAGGTTTTTGCGTTAAACTGCTTACAAAACTCCATAATATTCACACCTTTTTGTCCGAGAGCAGGACCAACAGGTGGTGACGGATTAGCTTTTCCAGCAGGAATTTGTAATTTAATATAACCAGTTATTTTCTTAGCCATGGTAACGTTCCTTTAGCAATTACTTTTCTAACTCTGCTTGTACAAAATCAATTTCAACAGGAGTTTTTCTGCCGAAAATTGATACCAATACTTTAATTTTCATTTTTTCTTCGTTTACTTCTTCAACACTTCCGCTGAAATTGTTGAACGGGCCATCAATGATTTTTACGAGATCACCGGTTCTGAAGATTGTTTCAATTCTTTCTTCGTCGGTATCTTGGTTAATTCTTCCGACGATTCTTTTCACTTCTTCCGGTTGGAGAGGATTAGGGTTGTTTTGAGGTCCTAAAAATCCCATTACCGAAGGGGTACTAAGGATAAAATCCTTCACCTGGGCATCAAGCTCAGCTTGAAGGAGGAGATACCCGGGGAAAAAGTTTTTTGTTTTACTCCGCTTTTTGCCGTCACGAACTTCAAACACCTTTTCCGTAGGAACCAGTACTTGCTGAATTTTTTGTTGAAGCTTCTCGTTGTCTTTAACCTCAAGGTCAATCATGTTTTTGACTTTATTTTCATGACCTGAAAAGGTTCTGACCACATACCATCGAACATCCATAGGTAGTTCCTAAAATATTCCTTTGAAAACCTGAGTAATCGCCATATCAATTACATAGGTTAAACCGGCAAAGATCAAACACACAATAATCACAATGTACGTTGATTCTTTCAGTTCATCTTGGGTTGGCCAAGTAACTTTTTTCATTTCCTTGACCACGTCATTAAAGAAGCCTTTTATTTTATCAATCATAGTAGTAAAGAGACTTTCTGCACGTCAGGAGGGACTCGAACCCCCAACCTGCGGTTTTGGAGACCGCTGCTCTGCCAATTGAGCCACTGACGTAGCAAGCACTATTTGGTTTCCTTGTGAATAGTATGTTTTCTGTCCCAACGGCAATATTTCTTAAATTCTACACGCCCGGGATGGTTGCGTTTGTTTTTTGTTGTCGTGTAATTTCTTCGTTTACACTCTGTGCATTCAAGGGTGATGATTTCTCTCATAATTACTTCTTACTTCTTATACATTTTATTTGAGCTGACGACCGGGATTGAACCGGTGACCTCATCCTTACCAAGGATGTGCTCTACCAACTGAGCTACGTCAGCGGTGAATTACCTCGTTCGGTACTGTGCTAGAGAGCGGGAGACGGGACTCGAACCCGCGACCAACAGCTTGGAAGGCTGTGACTCTAGCCAACTGAGTTACTCCCGCAGTTGTCAATTTTCCATCCTGTGTCAAGAACATAATTCGCTAATGTGGGCGGCGAGGGATTCGAACCCCCAAAGGCGTTTGCCAACGGATTTACAGTCCGCCCCGGCTCTCCAACTCCGGCGTCCGCCCAGATTAACACAAGGAACGTAAAATTACCAGCATTTTCTTTAAAATGCAAATTTCTTGGATTCCAAATATAATACATTCTTCATCAAATGAAAATATTTTTCACTGATAGGTATAATTTTTGTTCAGCACTACTTCTTATACGCCTAATTCACTAAAAATCCTTAATAAATTCATCTTGCATTTACCTTTAGAAGATGAATTTTAAGATATTTTTTATTAATGGCATTAATTGCAAAATGTGAAGGATGCTTTTCCATTATTTTTAACTTGCTGGAATTATAAAATAAATTGTTATCTTTGCATATTATTTGCTAATAATCTCCTTTTAATCTTCTCTTTTCTGCGTAACAGAAATGATACACTTTTGAAAACTGTATTAATTGAGCAAATACAAAGTGCATTTTTGCATTAATTAATTTCATGGTTGGAAGTTCAAGCCGGCTCAGAACTGACTGACGGTTGGAATTCTCACTTTTATCATAATCTCATTTAATGGAGTATTTCATGAATATCTATGTTGGAAACTTAGATAAGAGCGTAACAGACGAAGAATTAAATAAAGAATTTGCTGTTTACGGACACATCTCAAGCGTAAAAATTATACGCGATCTTTTTTCAGGAGAATCGAAAGGTTTCGGTTTTGTTGAAATGCCTTCAAATTCAGAGGCGGAAGAGGCAATTAAATCCCTCAACACAAAAGAATTGAACGGAAAGAAAATTACTGTAAACGAAGCGCGCCCAAAAACTGATAACAGACGCGGTGGTGGCGGTGGCAGAGGCGGTTCTCACAGCGGTGGTGGCGGCGGCCGTAGAGGCGGCAACTTTGGGCATCGCAGATAAAAGAAAACATCTTTTATTTTTTCAAAAGCTGATTATTAATTAATCGGCTTTTCTTATTTTAAATTATGAATCGTTTCTTTTCGACAACCATGAGAATTCAATTTCGGTAAACCTAATCGTCCTTCCCCATTTAAAAGTATTTCACTCACCCCCTTCCCACAATGTTAAAAAATTTCTGATCTTTGAAACACAGAATTTGAAAAATTACCGGAGAAGAAAAATGAAGTTTAGCTTAATACGATTTTTTGTTCTTGCATCTCTTAGTGTTCTCTTGTTTTCTCCCCTCGCCGCGCAAAAGAAAACTATCGATGAACGAGTGGACTCCGTTTTAAATTTGATGACGCTCGCAGAAAAAATCGGACAGATGAATCAATATAACGATGACTGGATAGCCACAGGTCCGGAAACAATCGATTCTACCAAAGCCGATCAGATACTAAATGGTGATCTCGGTTCACTCCTTAACTGCATTGGCACAGAGCGGGTCAAGCGCTGGCAAAAAATCGCTATGCAGTCACGGCTAAAAATTCCTCTTCTTTTCGGACAAGATGTTATCCACGGTTTCAAAACTACTTTTCCCATTCCGCTTGCCGAATCGTGCAGCTGGGATTTGGACGCGATAGAAAAGTCGGAACGGGTTGCCGCTATTGAAGCAAGCGCCAGCGGCATAAACTGGACATTCGCACCAATGGTAGATATTGCGCGCGATCCCCGCTGGGGCAGAGTGATGGAAGGCTCCGGGGAAGACACCTATCTCGGTTCAAAAATCGCTTTTGCAAGAGTAAAAGGTTTTCAAGGTAACGGCATTGGTGCAACCAATTCGGTTATGGCTTGCGCAAAACATTTTGCCGCCTATGGTGCCGCAATCGGCGGAAGAGATTATAATTCAGTTGACATGAGTGACAGGCTTCTCTGGGAAGTCTACCTTCCTCCTTTCAAAGCCGCTGTTGACGCGGGTGTTGGAACGTTTATGACTTCCTTCAACGACATAAACGGTGTTCCATCAACGGCAAATGAAAATCTTTTACGAAAAATTTTGAAAGAGAAATGGGAGTTCGACGGTTTTGTAGTAAGCGATTGGGGAGCCGTAGGAGAAATGATTAATCATGGTAACGTGAAGAACGGTTACGAGGCAGCCGAAGCCGCCGCAAATGCCGGCTGTGATATTGATATGGAAAGCAGGAACTACAAAAATCATCTGGCGCAATTAGTCAAAGACCGAAAAGTACCGCAAGTAGTAATTGATAACGCGGTACGAAGAATTTTAAAAAAGAAATTTGAACTTGGATTGTTTGACGATCCGTTTAAGTACTGTAATCCGGAGCGGGAAAAGAAAGCGTTGAATAATCCCGAGCATGCTGCTGAAGCGAGAGAAATGGCTCGAAAGAGCATCGTGCTTCTTAAAAATCAGAATAATCTTCTGCCACTTTCTAAAAAGGTTCGAACCATCGCATTTATCGGTCCTTTGGTAAAAGAAGCGAAAGCTAACAAAGGATTTTGGGATGTTGAAGTACCGGGACTCGATTCAAGTTTCATTGTAACGCAATGGGAAGGTTTAAAAAATAAAGTTGGCAAAAACACCAAATTACTTTACGCAAAAGGATGCGAGATTGAAGGAAATGACAAATCCGGTTTTGACGAAGCGGTGAATGCGGCAAAGCAAGCTGAGGTTGTAATCGTGAGCATCGGTGAACGAAGAGATATGACGGGTGAAGCCAGAAGCAGAAGCAATATTGGGATTCCGGGAGTTCAAGAAGAGCTTGTAAAAGTTTTGCTTGAAACCGGCAAACCGGTTGTTGTCTTAATTAATACTGGCCGACCTCTGGTTTTCAATTTTATAGCCGACAACGTTCCCGCGATTTTATACACATGGTGGTTGGGAAGCGAAGCCGGCAACGCAATAGCTGATGTGCTCTTTGGTGATTACAATCCATCGGCAAAACTCACGCTTACATTTCCCGTAAACGTTGGACAAATACCAATTTATTACAACCATTTTAACACCGGGCGCCCGGCACAAAACGATAACGACCGTTTCTACAGAAGCGCATATACCGACGCCTCAATCTATCCCAAGTATGAATTCGGTTACGGATTAAGTTACACAACATTCATGTACAGTAATCTGAAGTTGAGTAAAAACAGTATAGCTCCAGGCGATAAGATAGAAGTCTCTTTCAATGTTACCAACACCGGAAAATATAACGGAGAAGAAATAACTCAAATGTACTTGAGAGATTTAGTCGGTTCTCTTGTAAGACCGGTAATGGAGTTGAAAGATTTTAAAAAGATTTTCTTAAATGCAGGTGAAACGAAAACCGTTACATTTCTTATCGACAAAGAAAAATTGTCTTTCTACAATAAAAATCTTGACTGGGTTGCAGAGCCTGGCAAATTCGATTTAATGATAGGGGCCTCCTCTAGGGATATTCGTTTAAAAGATAGTTTTACATTAACCGGAAATTGAAAGAGAAAAAACTTGGCTTTGAAAGTCCCTATTTCTCACACTAACTTTTCAAATGCAAAGGAGACGAAATGAACAGAGTTATCTTCTTTCTTTTTATTCCGCTCATCTTCGTGGATTGTCTTGGAATTCCGGAAAATATTACTCCCGTTAAGAGCTTCCAGCTAAATAATTATTTAGGCAAGTGGTATGAGATAGCGAGACTTGATCATTCGTTTGAGCACGGATTAGAACAAGTTACCGCCGAATATTCACTTCGCGATGACGACGGTGTGAAGGTTATAAATAAAGGCTTTAACTCCGCAACACAAAAATGGAAAGAAGCCGAAGGGAAAGCTTTTTTTGTTGAAGACAAGAATACCGGGTATTTGAAAGTTTCCTTCTTTGGACCGTTCTACGGCTCCTATGTAATTTTCGAATTGGATAAAGATTACCGTTACGCTTTTATAACAAGCTCGGATAAATCGTATCTCTGGTTTTTATCACGCACGGCTACGATAAGCGATGAATTAAAAAATCACTTTCTTGAAACCGCAGGAAAACTTGGATTCAATACGAAGGAGTTGATTTTCGTAAAACAGAAGTAACGAAACAATAAGTTCGTTTTGACTAAAATGCTCCTCGAGGAGTTCATTCATGGGAACTGATGTTTCACCTTCAGTAAAGAATATCATATTCCCATTCACCATGAATCAATTCTCCACCGGAAAATCCATCCTTCTATTTCATCAAAACCATTTGTTTTATTTGTTTGAAATCACCGGCTTGCAATTTATAGAAATAGATACCACTTGCAAGTTTACTGCCGTCAAACGTTATTTCGTCATTACCCGGAGCTTTCAGTTCGTTCACAAGCGTTGTTACTTCCCTGCCGAGAATATCGTAGACTTTTAATACTACATTTTGTAAAGATGAAGACGTCTGCACCCCAAAATTCGGAATCGAATATTTTATTGTCGTCACCGGATTAAAGGGATTCGGATAGTTTTGTTCCAACTTGAATGCGGTAGGTTTTTCAAGTTTTATCTCAACTGTATTGCTGTATCGAAAGCTGCCGTCAGCGTCAATTTGTTTTAATCTGTATTGAACATGAGCAAGAGCAAGATCATGAGCAAGATTATCTGTAAAAGAATAGTTCTTAGGTGAATTAGAATTTCCGTGCCCTTGTACAAAACCGAGTGTTTCCCAACTCGCTTTGAGCGAAGCCGAAGTACCTTTCCCCGCATTGAGATTCTTCGCTGCGCTCAGCATGACAGAGCGCTCAACCTCGAATCCATAATTGTTCACTTCCGTTGCTGTCTGCCAGGTAAGTGTAATTTTACTATTTAATTCTGAAGCCTTGAACGAAATAAGTTCTACCGGAAGCGCCCCGCTTGTTATTCCATACCTATCGGCAAGATAATGTTCAACTGTACTTCTCTCTGATGTGCTTAAATTTGTGTTGTAAAGGATTACTTCCGCAATATCGCCGTTAAAATAATAAGTGCCGTCGCTTCATACACCAAGAAGTAAATTACCAGAATTAGCCGAGAGAATATTACTTGCCGAGGTTCCACCATCTATCCCATCTACACGCACTGCGCCGCCGCTTAATGATGCCCGCGCCGAAAATATATGCGCATTGCCATCGGTGTAATTCCCAGCAGCTCCTTTATCAAGATATGCAGAAGTAACCGGAATAAATCTTGCACCCACACCGTTTAAGTGATATTCAAATTGTTCTGTGCTTCCGCCGGCAATTAAGAACTGAACATTACTCGAACTTGATTTTACTACAATAAACATTTCATACGGATTGCTTTGTATACCTAATGTTGATGAAGCCGGCAAATTCATTTTTGATGTTGTTCCGTTAAACTGCAGCGCCGGTGTCAGGGGAATGCAGATTTGCCTTTCTCCGCTTGATTTACAGAGAATGACGGAAGCGGAATTTGCAGATTTAACATGAAAAAGAAATTCCAAATCGCAAAAAACAAATCCCAAATAACGCTCAAAACTCGATATGCCAATTGAAAAGAGAAAGGGTTAGCCTATTCCTTTGAAATTTGAGTATTTGAATACGAAATTTGCTTGTCTTTTGTTTTTTGGAGATTGGAATTTATTTAGAAAATTGATATTTTTGCACTAAACATTAGGAGAAGTAAAAATGGCAAAAGTACAAAGCTTTGGCGATAAAGCTAAAGGCAAGAAAAAAGACCCAACGGTGAATGTTAAAGTTATTAAATCTGTTAAGACTGATAAGGGAACGTTCAAATTCAATGAAAAATTTGTAAGACTTGACGACATTAGCAAGATAAATACGATAAAGTAAGTTCACCCGCCAAAACTTTTTTAGAAAAGAGGCTGTTTCCAGCCTCTTTTCATTTTATATAATTTATCCGGTAATCATCTCAACTTCACCATTGTGATTTTTTCTTCCATTCTTTTACTTGAAGTCAATAAACCGGGAATCTTCGCCTCAACAAATGGTTCGACTTCCATCCGTACAATACACTTTCCCGTTTTTTTTGAAAATTATTTTAGAAATCTCTTGCGTATCTCGTTTTTTTTTTTGATTATAGTTACAGAAAAAATTTGTTTTTGTGTTAGTTTATTGTGAGTTCTGATTAAGTGTTGCAGTTTACATTGTAACCGGATGTTCTTAATTAACTTTTTACA